>ERZ791822.718-NODE-718-length-18123-cov-2.564479_pt1 | contig 18123 bp, 8 predicted proteins | sample MGYA00510299_ERZ791822 | MGnify/ENA primary metagenome ERZ791822 (study PRJEB30046, sample SAMN00791945) | human gut metagenome | study: EMG produced TPA metagenomics assembly of the A metagenome-wide association study of gut microbiota in type 2...
ACAGTTAATTTAAATTAAATATTATCCAATTATTTGGATTACAACATAGAAGAATATATTCTACGGGTCATGTCTGCTGTTGTCAGTAATGGGGTTCACGTCGTGTATCGACGAAGATTTGTCTGACTGTCCGCCGGCAACGAAAGATGCAGAGATCTTGTATAAGCTCGAAGTTGCACAAGATGTGGCACTGGGCTTTAGTGACGAAGTGCATTCTTTGCATCTCGGTTTTTGGAACACCCCATCGTCGCTTTTCCGCGAAGTTGTGGTTCCGCAAGAATCGCTGCCTGCCGACATGATTTTCCGTGTGACGATTCCTGTCGACAATTATAGCCACATTGCAGTGGCAAACGGTGAAAGTAGCACCGACGGCGCCTACTCGCCATTTCCTTCCAATCTGTCGGAAGCCCTCGTGTCGCAGCCCACGAGCACAGCCGACGTAATTTCAGCCACAGGCGTTCCAGCCTATGTGGGCACCCTTCAAATGAATATGGAAAAGGGTTTTGAAACGGACCATTACGAAGTATTGCTGACGGCGGCTTCGAGCAAGTATGTGCTCCACGTCAACCGTCCGGCAACGCTAAAAAATATGAAGTGCTACATTCAAGGCACAAAACAGAGCTATGCCGCTTGGGACAAGGTTTGGGCGTACAACGAAAAAGTGCGCACCAACGCATCAGCCTATGGCACGCATGGTGAAACAACCTCCGATTTTGAGTTCTACGCATTTCCGACGCAGGTTTCCGTTCAGCGGGCCACTCCATTGGAACCGGGATGGTGGAAGCTCTATTTGTACTCAGAATTGGGCAACAAGATTGTGGAACACATCTTTACTATTAAGAAACCGGTTGAGCCGGGACAAGTGTTCGAAGCTACATTTAATGTAACAGAGCAGGGCGGTGAAGCCGTTGATGTTGATGCCGGAGTGGAATTTAATCCGGATTGGAAGCCAGGAGGCGATCATGATGAAAACGTATAAGGGAACTACTAATATAAAATCAGAGCTATGAAAAATTGGAAAACTTATATAATAGTTTTTGGATTCTTGTTTGGTGCATCCTCTTGTGTGTTTGAGGAACATGTGCCGGAACCTGTTGTCGCCGATGCAGAAATGCGTCTGTCGGTTTCCATCAATGCCGGTACGCGTGCCGGAGATCCTGGAACGGACCACGGTGAGTGGAATGCCAATTGGGAGAACCTTGGCGTTTATGTGGTGTATACTAATGACCGGGTTTTTTCGTTCTCTATCCCTAAGTCGAAATTCTCTTCGCCGATGATGTTCTCTGTCATTGAGGGTAAGGCTAAGATTTATGCAGTGGCTTTACCTGCGGGGCATACGCCTCCGATTTGCAATACGGCGGCTGAAGTTCAAAATATGCGTACGCTTGACATTTCCACAATATCTGGAGATGATGCCAAGCAGAACTATATACAAAATATTTTTAGTGGTATTTCGGAAGAAGTAGTCACTATCAAAAAAAATGATGAAAATACGGTTTCAGTCTTTTGTACACGTCTTGCTGCGAAAATAGATGTGCAATGGGATGCACAGGGGGCTTATGCTGATGGAAAATATACTCAGGCAACCATGTCGGAAATTACGCACGATGGTTTGGCCGAGGGATATATTTTCCCAACTGAGGCGACTATTTCGGAAGAGCCCAGTGTGATTCTCACGGATGCAACGTATACAGCTGATGATCCTATCAGTGAACGAAATGGGCGTACTTATTTTTATACATTCCCAGGTAAGTCAAGTGCCATTAATTTTTCAGTCACCTATACTCCGGGAACGGATGATGCATTGAAAGGTGAGCAAAAATATAAAGCCTTGTTCCCTAATACGATAGAATCTAATACTTGGTATAAGGTGAATATAAATGTTTCTGGAACCAAAGCTTCTGTTACAGAAGGTTGGGTTTTGGGCCAGTCATCCGGCAATTAACGGCCGAATCTTAAAATTGAAAAAATGTTAAGCTATGAAAACAGGATATTTTAGAATGCTATTCACTTTGCTGGCAGTGCTTCTTCTTGGAAGCGCGGCAAAGGCGCAGACTATTCACTATGTTACCCCTACGGGGGCGAATCCGACAACCGGTAATAAATGGGAAGTTTCTGGAATTACCGACAAACAGATTTTAACTTTGCCAGAGGCATTGGCAGCAGCCAATGCTGGCGACCAGATTTGGGTGTTGGGTTTTGAACAGAGTACATTATCTGCCAACCAACTGTATGTTGCTCCCGAAGGCGGTTTTACTGTGAAATCGGGTGTGAAACTCTATGGTGGTTTCCGCGGTACGGAACGCACGATTGACGAGCGTCCGACGTCGGGAAAAGCTCCGTATTTCACTTATCGTTCCGTGCTCTCGGGAGATATAAAAGGAGATGATGTTGTTGACGGAACAAATATGTTGTATCCGGCAAATTCAACCCGGTCAGATAATGCAACACATGTATTGTCATTAGATTTGACACCAAAACAGTCAAGTGGTAATAATAATACTTATCCTACTGTTGTCAATGGTTTTACTGTGATTGGCGGTAATGCAGATGGTACCGGTGAGTATGGTGGTGGTATTTATGTCTTTGGTGCCAATGCAAATGGTGGTGGAGCCTATCACATAGAAAAGTGTTTCTTGCTCAATAACTATGCAAAAGAAGGCGGTGGCGCTATTTATGTGTCGTCGCAGGTTGAGGCAACCAGTACGGCTTCTACGATTGTCGATTGTGTGGTTTACAACAATATTGCGGGTGAACGTTCGGGCTCTGTAAATTTGGGCGGTGGTATCAATATTGTTGGTGCCGGTACTATTTTCAATAGTTCGATTTTTAATTGTGAAGGTGGGGGCGTGTTGCTTTCTGAAAAAGCCAAGGCAGTTAATGTGACTGTTGCTCGTAATACGGTGATGGGTATTGGAGCTGCTGATGGCGTGACATCTCAAGTGGTGTTCAACTCCGTGATTTGGGGCAACTCTAAGGTGCAGAATCCGACTGCCACTTCTTTTGAGAATTGTGCTTCCGACAATGCTACGATTGCCAAAGGAGATAATTGTTTCTCTATTTCAGCGGAGTCGAATGGAGAAAATGGTCCGTTCTTCGAAGCGCCTTCTGTTTTGATTAGTTTCGACCGCGATTTCGATTGGAAAAAGAATGCTTACCCGACATGGTCGTGGGGTATTCTTGAAGGCTCTGCGTTAATCGACAAGGGTGATGATGGAGTTTATACTGGTCTGCCTTCAACCGATTTGGCTGGCGAAACCCGTAAAAAGGGAACCATAGATATCGGTGCTTACGAATATCAGCATTTGGATGCCGGTCGTATTCGTTATGTAAAGGCTAACGGTACTGGCGACGGTACTTCGTGGGAGAATGCTTCCGGCGATTTGCAGAAAATGATTGATGAATTGGCAACAGTCAACGCTCCGGGTGAAGTATGGGTGGCTGCCGGTACGTATCGTCCGACAACTCAGATTATTGAAGGCGTGCAGTATGCCGCTTCTTTCCGCATGCGCGACGGTATTAATGTGTACGGTGGTTTTGCCGGAAGGGAAATTTCTAAGGCTAAACGTGAGAAGGGCACAATGCCGTGGATATATTCGAATGAAACCGTTCTTATGGGTGCCGATTATGACGATAATTCTGCCGAATGGATCGAGAATAGCAGTCAGTGGAATGTGATTTCCAGTACACGCCACGTGGTTTGGTTTGCTCCGATGTCTGGCGAAGTTAAATTCAAATATACTACCGTGCTTGACGGTGTCACTATCAAGGGTGGTGCTGCCAACGGTGGTGAAGGTCTTGCCGATTTTGCTACTGACAAGGGCGGTGGTGTGTATATGGGGCTGAATGCTATATTGCAAAACTGCATCGTTACAGAAAATACAGCAAAAGGTGATGGCGGTGGCGTTTATGCCAATGGTGATGGTGCTGATGCAAGTAGTGCTAATGCAAAGGGCGGTCGTGTGGTCGGCTGTTTGATTTATAACAATAGTTCCGTTGAAGATGGTGGTGGTGTTTTCGTCAAAAATGCCGGTCTGGTGCTTCGCTCGATGATTACCAACAACTCCGCTACTAATGGTGCCGGTGTATATCTTGATAAAAACGCTGAGAATCATCCTGAATACCTGATTTTGTCTACATCCGTAGTTTCCAACAATACGGCAACGGGCAACGGTGCCGTGTATTGCAATGAAAGCAGTGTGTTGCTTCAGAATACGATTGTCAACAACGATTGCCCGTCAACGGTCGACGCTTCCAACCCGAACTCATCGCAGACCGGCGGTTTGTATATCAACAAATATGCGTATGTCATCAACTCCATTCTGTGGAACAATTTGATCAACGGCCTGAATATTCCGATGTATGCGTTGGGTGCTACTGCTGAAAACGTGCGTTTCTACAACAACGCCATTTCCGGCTCTTCGAATGCCGTTTGGAACAATATCTATCAGACTTCTACTTTAAAGTTGTCGGATGACAATGCCAGTGTTGCTATTGGTCCCGACTTTATGGGTGGTTACCCTACTGGCGTTGGCGTTCAAGGATCTTTGGATCGTCCAAGCTATTACTGGGAACCTAAACAAGGATCCAATTTGCGTGCGGGTGGTTTGACAATCGGTACTTTCCCGTCTATAGTATTGGTATCTCCAGAATTGGACATAGCAGGAATACCTTTCGCTCAAAAACCTGCAATGGGTGCACATGGAGTCAAGGCAAATGAAATTTCTGCTTCAAATTACGTGGTCTTTGTCGATATTAATTATACAGGCACGGATGCAAATGGAGCATCGTGGGCAACTCCTTATAAATCATTGAACGAGGTCTTGGCTTATTATGCGAACAAAACAGATTTACCACAAGACCAAGTAATCAAGATTCATGTGAAAGAGGGTGACTATTGGCCGCGCTATGCATTTACGAACCTTGACCCGAAAACGGCTACGCTGAGCATTCCGGCTTTGCCAAATGGTGCAAAATTTGAAATTTATGGCGGTTATGCTGCGGAAAGCGACGGAACAGACTTGAAAAACCGCTTCCCGACAACTTACCGCACCATAATCGACGGTAACCATGAGGGCAAGAATATCGATGAGGGTATTTACCACTGTATCACTGTAGAAACGGGCGCAAATGTTGTGCTCGACGGTTTCCATGTGATTAACGGTTACGCTGCCGGTACGGCAACGCTGCGCTATGGTGCAGGTATGCTTGTCCGTGACGGTGCTAATGTGACAGTGCGCAACTCCATATTCGAAAACAATACGGCGGAAGAAGCAGCGGCTATCGACGCCCGTGGCGCAACTTTGTTGCTCATCAACTGCGTGGTAAACAACAATACCAACAATACAAAGACATCATCAGTTATCAATGCCGATTATTTGACATTGAACCATGTGTCCGTTGTAAACAATATTGGTGCTGCTCCGGCAATGGGCACATCATCGTTTGCTATAGGCAATTCTGGAGGAAATACATTTACTTTTGCGTCGGTTGGTGCAGACGGAGCCAAGAACTTTGCCAATCCAACTAATAAGCAAGGGGCTACATTAGGATTTGATACGTATTATGGCGGATATTCCAACTTTACGCCGTTGACAAGTTCAGCCGATGCCGGACAGCTAATCAATAAAGCAACAGAAACACCTGTTGACGTTGCAGAAGATATAGCCGGTAATTCCCGTAACCTTGGCGGTTCAGCCGATATGGGTGCTTATGAAGCCAACTTGCCAGTTAACGGAACTGTGTTCTATGTTACGGAGAAGGGTTCCGGAAAGATGGATGGATCGTCATGGGAAAATGCCATAGCCGGAAATATGATTTACGATGTGACTAATAAAACTAATGTAAACATTTCCACTACTGATTCTCGCTATATTGGTTTCTATGATGCCTCTGCTCGCCCTTATGGTGAAACATCAGGTGCCAGCAAGTTGTTCTTCGAGCATATGGGTGAAGCTGGTGTTATTAATGGAACAGCTGTTGACAATGTAGATTATAAAGTTGAAACATTGGCCGTAGGACAATATAATGATAGAAAAGAAACACATATTTCAGGTGCTAATCGTATAAATATACAAAATAGGCGTTATGAACAATATGTTGGTGGTTTGCAGTATGCTGTTGAACAAGCTGCGGCTGCGGCTGCTAATGATGGTAAACAGCGCAGTGTTTGGGTAGCAGGAGGTACGTATACTGACTACAAAGGCTTTGTCATTCGTGACAAAGTGGATGTGCTGGGTGGTTTCCCAAATGAAGGTACTCCGGGTGAGGACGATCGCCGTCCGTTGATATCTCAGTATATACCTGCCAACCAAGTGAACGAAGGGCTTGACAAAGCAAAATATGAGACAATCATTCAGATACAAGCAAAAAAACCGTGGACTTATAACGGAGAGGGAAATCCGGGAGCAAACCCAGATGCGAATTTGCCGGGACAAACCCGTAAACCTGTGCTGTTCCAGCCTGACGTGTGTTTGCCGACTAACTCACCTTCAGGACGTGAAAGTTCTTATACATATTATAAAATAAGGGATAGATGGGTTGGAAATGATCATTGGGATGGACGTGAATACGGAAATTCTGTTCCTGGATCTGATGAGGATGCTTCCAATACCTATCGTTACAATCTATCTTCGGAACAGCAGAATGGAATATATATTGAGTATACCGGTGCAATGTGGGATGGCTTTACTATCCGTCATGGATTTTACACCGACTATAAAGCAAACCGTGATGGTGGTGCCGGTGTGCGTATGTTCCGTGGTGTGACATTGCAAAATTGTGTGGTTACGGATAACTACATTAATGCTCATAATAACGCTGGGCGTGGTGCAGGTATTTATTGCGATGGTGATAACAGTAAAGTTGTCAATTGTTTTGTGTTGAACAATGCAAACAATTCTGATGAAAGTTATGGCGGCGGTATGTACATGATTTTAGGAACCAGCTATAATACGATGGTAGCTAACAATTATGCCAAGTCAAATGGTGGTGGTATCTTTATTGAAGATGCCATGTTCTACAACAATACTGTAGCTTATAACCGTTCTACTGGAACCGGTGGCTTGCACCAGTGGACTGCTTCTTCTGGTACAACTACCACTTTGAAACTTTATAATACGATTTTCTATGGTAACACGAATCGAGCTCTTGATGTTTCTAAGGAAAAAGATGGCTCTTTTAGCTTTAATGGTGCATGGAATTGTTTTATTCAAACAACAAACGCTCTTGATGGTGAAGTGCAAGGAAGAATAGACCAAAATACCACGCGAATTGGTGAAAATCTGCCATGCCCGTTTGAATCTTCTAATGCACAATCGGAGAATAATTATCGATTGAACTCTTCGACATGGTGTTTGAACAATGGTGCAGAGAATTTGGGTAACGACTATCAGGGACAGCCAGTTGTTCTGCCTTATACTGACGTTGACTTTACAGACCGAATCAAAGACTGTGCCGTGGATGTTGGTGCTTATGAAAAGGACAATTTGGAGAATATTGGCTATGAAATCAAGACTACGAGCGGTAGTGCAGTCTCTTATAACTTCTATGTGAGTGTGGAAGGTGCTGGTTTGCGTAGTGGTGCCAATCCTGATAATGCTGCTTGTGAGATGAAATTGCAGCAAATCTTAACACGTGCAGGTGAATTGGCATCAGCAAATAGAGGCGTAGATGTTATTGTTAAAATTGCGGAAGGTGAATACAATGCCAATACATTAAGTGAGGTGAATGACCCGCAAAGCTATACGTTTGTAGTTCCGGAAGGCGTAATCGTGGAAGGCGGTTATATGGTGACTGACAAATTTGGAAGTCGTAATCCGTTTAGTCACAAAACAATATTATCACCAATTGCTAATGTGCAAGGACAAGAAATTAATGGTTATCATGCCGTGACATTTGGTGAGCCTGCTAATAAAGAATCATATAAGCAGGCAATTATAGATGGTGTAACGTTGACTGGTGGTAAAGCAACTTCTCTTGTTGGTAAAGGTAACGCGAAAACTCAAGGTGGTGGTGCTATCGTTCCGGCATGGGGACATATCCGCAACTGTCGTGTGTATGGTAACGAAGCGATTCAAGGCGGCGGATTGTATTTGAAGCCGGGTGCATTGGTTTCCGGTACGGATATTAATGGAAATACTGCTGACGAGGGTGCCGGTATTTATGCAGATAATACAGATGCTGCAGAAGGTTTGCGTGCCCATGTGGTTTCTACGACAGTGACTGAAAACACAGCTACGGAAAATGCCGGTGGTATTTATTTCGCTGACGGAGGCGCTCTTTTCCTGAATATGGTAGTGTGGGGTAATACTGCTACTTCTGACAATAATGTCAGTGGTCCGGTTTATTCTACATTCAAAGATAGTGAAATGAAGTCCGCTTCGATAGTTAACGGCAATAACTTTGAAGACTTCTTCCCGTTCAACTATTCATTTGTTGAGCGTTTCGAATTGCCGTCGAATATGGTGAATACAGCTATGACAAGCGATCGTGAAACATATTTTGCAAGTACTGATGAGCGTTTGCGAGCTTTCTCTCCGCTGGTGAACAATGGTTTCTCTATAGACTTGCAGAAGCATCTCGCAACAAATTGGAACATTGCGGCAAACGATATGCAGGGCATAAGTCGCATACAGACGGGTATCGGAAAGATCGATGTTGGTGCTTATGCATTCTTAGGCGGTGTTATTCCAGAGCCTAAGGCCGGTGACTATATGGCTAAGTTGTTTGTAAATCAGACAACTAATTTCCAAGTGGCAAATAGTGTGAATTTGGATGATGTTATAGGCCGTTCGTTCTACACTCCATTGTATCATCTTGACGATGCTCTGGAATATGCTAAAAAGGCTGTAAAGCTTAATCCTGGTGCAAATATAGAAATATTTGTAGCTCAAGGCACTTATAAGCCGACAATTCGTCGTATAAACGCTGCGACCGAGACTGTTGACCAACGTCAGAACTCTTTCGTTGTTCCTGCAGGTGTGAATATTTATGGCGGCTTCAGCGGTGAGGAAGATTATTCGTATGGCTTAAGTAGAGTGTCCGGTGAAAATGGAACTTCTCAGTCGTTTACGGATATAACAAATTCTGACATCAGTCAATATTTGACTGCTCGCGAAACGAGCGACTTCAACCTGAATAGTATTAACGAACCGTGGGAACTGAAGAATCAAACCATCCTTTCCGGAGATATCAATGCTTCGGAAACAGTGAAGAATGCCTACCATGTGCTGTACTCTGATACAGAATATGGAACAGGGACTGTGACTTTGGACGGTTTGACAGTGATGGACGGACAGACTTCCAACTCATTACCATTGATGACTGAGAATAACGAAATTGGTCAAGGTGGTGCTCTTTACAGCAATGGTATCAACTACATTATTAACCGTTGCCGATTCCTGAATAATCAGGGCGTTCGTGGTAATGCTGCTTACGTAAGAAATGCATCTGCTACGGTTATCGGTAGTACATTTGCCGGCAATAGTACTGTGGAAGATTTGCAGGGTGTTGAAGTCGGCCGAATTTATGGTGGTGCCATGTGTATGGCAGCATCAACCGGTGAAAAAGCTACACTGAAGGCCGTCAACACATTGTGGGCAAACAATGAAACGACGGGTAACGGTGGTGCTATTGGTTTTGCTGTCAACGGGGGAACATCTGAAGTAAATTTGATGAACAACACGATTGTCCGCAACAAGGCAGCAAACGGCAACGGTGCAATATATGCTCAAGGCGGAACAGTTACCAACACGTTGGTTTGGGGTAACGAAGGCGCCGAAGGCTCAAGCAATGTGTCGAATGGTATTGCTGTCACTTATTCCGCTGCAGAAGATTTGGATGCTGCAAATGGCAACAATATTAAATTGGCTACTGAGAATACATCGATTGAAGGTCCTCGTTTTGCTCAACCTTCGGAAGCAGCCGGAGCAGTCGCTAATGATCCGTCCTCAAAATGGAATCCGGCATCAATCAATGTGTTGACCGATGCGGGTGCTGGTTCGTTGTCTAAGGATATAGAAAAGCTTTCGGATATTGGCAGTGCGACCGGTGCATATAAAGAGTGGAATGATAATCATGCTGGAGATTATGCGACGCAGTATATGGGTTCTTCCCAATATTATCGTTACGCCGGTCCGTTAGATGAAAATGGCCAGCCATTGGATCGCATTATCGATATAGGCTTGTATGAATATCAGTATGTGACAAGCTTCTCATCTATGGATGAAATTTATGTCGCAACTACGGAATCGGGTAATGGTTCCGGTGACGGTTGGGCAAATGCTACTTCTGACCTCCGTGGTGCTATTATCGCTATGGCAAATCCGACAGGCGGTAATAAAACTGACAAGACTATCTATATTAGTGATGGTGAATACATGTCCAAGCAATTGCTCACAGGAACGGCATTCCCGTTGAATATGGATAAGGATGCTGATGACGGTATGAATGGCTCGTCTTTGACTATCAAAGGTTCTTTCAATGAAGCCGGTCAGCAGGATTTCAGCAACCCGACAGTGATTTCATCTTATCCGGGAGTAGCAACTGAACGATTGATGAATATCACCACTAACGGCGAACCGGTGTCCATTGAAGGTATTATGTTCAACAATGCAACAGCAAATGGTAACGGTATCGTTTCAACAGGTAATAATTTGACTCTTGCAAGAGTGGCCTTCCGTGGCAATGCCGGTACGGGAGTCAGCACTTCCGGATATTCGCTTATCTACAATGCTCTCTTCGCCGACGGCGGAACAGGTTTGAATGTAGGTAGCGGTGATGTGAAAGTGGTGAACGCTACATTTGCCAATAACTCAACAGCTGCCATTACTGGAACGGCTTCAGTGTTCAACTCAGTTTCTTGGAAGTCGGGTAGCGGAGTATCTGAAGGAAACAATAATGCTGTATTGACAGCTGAAAACGATGATATTCAAAACGGTCCGAACTTTGTTGACCCGAGCAATGAAAATATCTTGCTTCGCGACTATCGCATCCGCCCGAGCATGATGTTGCTCAATAAGGGTAATAACGATAATTATCCTGGTGATCTGACAACGGATGTCGATTTGACAAGCGGCAAGCGTCTTGTTGATGGTACAATTGATATCGGTGCTTACGAATATGCTGCACCGCTTAGCCAGATTCTTTATGTGAAGTCGGGCGTGGTAGGTAGCGATGAGTCTGGTGAATCTTGGACGAATGCAATTTCCGACTTGCAGGGTGCCATCAACTTGGCTTCGATTTATGCGGACGTAAACAAGGGACAGACAGGTTACGTATTTGTTCACAATAATGTGGCTGCAAACAATGTCCGTGTAGCGATGCCGAATGTGAAGGCTTACGGTAGCATGAACGATGAAACTGATGTTGATGTTTCGGAAATTCTTGGCAAGCGTTCTTCGCTTCTCGATATGGAACGTCGTTCTAAAATTAACGGTTTGACCGTAGGCGGAGCAGGCAGCGTGGTTGACGGATTTGAAGTAAGCGGAACAGTGGCTGTTTCCGATGGTATGCTTTCTACATCCATTGTGAAGCCGACAGATGCGACTGGTGTGACTGGTGCGGTTTCTGTAACAGAAAAAGGTGTACTTTACAACTCGTTTGTTGAAGGCGCTGTCAACGGCAAGGCTGTCAACGTTACGGCTACGGGTGCAATCAAGGGTAATGGTATAAACAATAATCCTAATGCCATTGAAAATGGTTATGTGTCTGTTGATTGCTGGAAATATCAGTTGAAGGATGATTCCGGACTTTTCGATAAGGCAAAAGAAGAAACAATTACTGCTTATATGGAGATGGCAGGTCATAGTAAGGATCTTTCCGGTTCAATCCGTGTTCGCAATGGTTTAGTTGACTTTGGTTGCTTCGAAACTTGGAATATCACTGCCGATACAGAAATCTCTGCAACTGACAAACCGACACGCAATCATGTGGTTTATGTCCGCAATGGTGCAGAACTGAAGATTGCTAAAGATGTTTATACGGGTGAGTCAACGGCGTTCAACCCGGGATTCCTGTTGCTGGAAGATGGTGCCATTGGTCTGTTGGCTAACGACAACTATGTCGGACTGACCAATTTCGCAATGGAACGCACGATTCCTGCTGACGGTACAGCTCTTACTTATGTGCCGTTCTTGATTGACAAGATGGACAACGCTTCCGGCGCAACATTCCAAAGATACGACGGTGCTACTCGTGCTGCATACAATTATCAGTTTGGTGATGGTGATGCTTGGGTAGATGTTGATCCGGCAACGGAGCAGGGTGGCGTTCAGGCATTCGCTATTAATGGTTCTGCCGATGCTAAGGTGCGTTTCTATGGTACATCGTACAAGGAAACTCCGAATGAAGATAAGATGGTTCAGTTGATGAAGTTTAACTTCAATGATCCGTGGACTACCAATGCGGATGGCACAATAAATCCGGATACAAGCAACCGCTTTACTCATAAGGAAAACATGAGTTGGAATATGTTCGGTTCACCTTATCTGCACGCAATGAACTATGGTGATATGGAATATGGCCGTGTGATTTATACTGGTGCTTCTTATGATACCAAGAATACGGCTGATTCTAATACTTCAGGTTCTGTAGCAATGGGCGAGGGCGTATTTACGCAGACTGCAACTTTGCAGGATTATGAAACATTCACAGTGAAAGCTCCGCAAGACGGAACGCAATCACAAAGTCTCCGTGGCTTGCTTGTGACAGTAGCTCCTGCCGATGCAGAAGAGGCTGACGACTTTATCCAACTGAAGGCTGTGGAAAGTGAAGAGGCTTCCAGTGAGTTCAATATCGCTGCCGACGGTGTGAAGTGGATGTCGGACAACGCAAGCGTGGCTCAAATCTATATGGCACGCAACGGCGGCCGCTACTCAATGCTCTCAGCTTTGGATATCAACGGTGCCGTAAGTCTTGGCTTGACAATCCCGCAAGCTGCAGCCTACACCATCGCTATCGACGAAGAGGCTTGGATGGACGAATATGAAACGGTGGTATTGGAAGACAAGACAACCGGACAAATGGTAGACTTGTTGGAAGGTGCATATCAGTTCCAGGCTACAGAAGCCGGAACAGTGGAAGACCGCTTCAGCATCCGCTTCAACCGCATCGTTGACGGACTTGGCGACAACGTGAAGGCTTACTCTCCATCTGCCGGTATGATTCGCGTGGAAGGTGCTGCTGCCGGTTCACTGGTTCGCATCTACGACCTGAACGGACGTTGCATCCGCGTAGGTGAAACTTCGGTAGTCAACTACGATGTGAATGTAGGTCCTAAGGGAATCTACCTGGTAGAAGTACAGCAGAAAGAAGCTGAACCGGTAGTGAAGAAAGTACAGGTGAAATAACATTACATCATAATCTACGTGTGCCGCCCCTTTATCTCCTCGGAGGTAATGGGGCGGTTTTTTTTGTTGGGTTATGGGTGAGTGTTTACGGTTTACAGTTGTTTTTGTTAACTTTGCATTTGATAAATTTTGAATCATGTCGGAAACTGCTATAACTTTATTGGAATTCAACAGCCGGGTGAAGGGCTTGCTTCAGGACAGCCGCGTGCAGCATTGCTGGGTGGTGGCTGAAACGAGCGATGTGGGGGTGCGTGGCGGACACTGCTACCTGGAACTCATACAGAAAGACCCGGAACGCGGACAGACGTTGGCCAAGGCGCGCGCCGTGATATGGGCAAACCGTTTCGCCATGTTGCGCTATGCCTTTGAAACGGCTACGGGGCAGGCGTTCGGCAGCGGGCTGAAGGTGATGGTGGAGGTGACAGCGTCATTCCACGAACTCTATGGACTTTCGTTGCAAATTACGAACATTAACCCCACCTACACGCTGGGCGATATGGCACGGCTTCGCATGGAGATTCTCCGCCGATTGAAGGCGGAAGGTATCCTCACGATGAACAAGGAGTTGGAATGGCCGTCGGTGGCGCAACGCATCGCCGTTATTTCCGCCGGAACAGCCGCCGGCTACGGTGACTTTATCGACCAGTTGCATAGAAATCCTTCGGGAATACAGTTCTACACTTGTCTGTTTCAGGCTACGATGCAGGGCGTGAATACGGCTCCGTCGGTGATTGCCGCTTTGGAACGCATCAATCGCCACGCCGACCTTTTTGATTGCGTGGTGATAATCCGTGGCGGTGGCGCGACTTCCGAACTGAATTCGTTTGACAACTATGAGCTTGCCGCCAATGTGGCGCAATTTCCTCTCCCCGTCATTTCGGGTATCGGACACGACCGTGACAATACGGTTATCGACGAGGTGGCAAGTGTGCGCGTGAAAACTCCTACTGCCGCCGCCGAATGGCTTATCGACCGTGCGCAGCAGGCTCTTGACAATCTGAATGCCCTTACCGACGGTGTGATTGACCTTGCCAACCGCATGGTGAGCGATTCGCGGCAGCAATTGGCCTATATCTCCGGCGTTATCCCATACGCCGTCAGAGCCACTTTAGAGCGCAACAGAGCGAAGCTCGACAATTATATGCAACAGATACCCATGCGTGCATCCATGCGCGTTGACGCGGCCCGTAAGGACCTTTCCCGCTATCGTGAACTGGTGGGGATGGCGGTCCGTCAGCAGTTGCGCGATGCGGCACGCCGTGTGGACATGCTCGAAGGTCAGGTGAACCTGCTTTCACCGCAACAGGTGTTGCGCCGCGGGTATTCGCTTACATTGAAAAACGGAAAGGCTGTTACGGATGCCTCGATGCTTCGGGCGGGAGACATTATCGAGACGCATTTGGCACAGGGCTCCGTGAAATCGGAAGTTAAATAAGAACAAACAGAAAAATTAAATATGGAAAAACAGGAAAATGAAAAATTGACCTATTCGCAGGCCTTTACCGAACTGGAAGAAATCGTAAAGAAAATGCAGGACGAATCGTGTGGCATCGACAATCTGTCGGCCTATACTTCACGTTCGTTGGAACTGCTGAAGATATGTAAGTCAAAACTGCTCGCTACCGACGAGGAACTCAAGAAAATTCTTGCCGAACTCGAAGGATAATGCTTTTCAGGTAAAATAATCAAGGGCGGAAAAGTTGACAACATTACAACTTTTCCGCCCTTCTTATATCATGTCGGGGATGAGTTTACCATTCAAGGAATTTTCCGCGTGCACGGCGCAGGTCGAGCTGCTGTTGCAGGTAGCGCTGACGGTCCTTGGCAATGTAGCGGCGGGCAAAGATGTTAGGAATTGCTACGCCCAATGAGATACAGAAGATAATCAATGCCGAGTTGATGCCGTTGGCAAAAGCGTTGGTTACCTCACCAATTACTCCGTGCAGGTTGATGAAAGCCAGTAGCGAGCGGTACATCAGCACTCCCGGAATCATTGGAATGACCGACGGGATGGTCAGCACGTGGTTGGGAACGTCGACCCAGTGAACAACTTTCACGGCAAGAAGACTTACGACGAAACTGCCCATAAACGAACCGATGACCGGACCGTAACCCAATTCAAAGTTTACGAAATTTCGCGTACAGACAGCAATAACACCTCCTAATGCCACAACCCACAACAGACGGCGAGGCACGTTGAAAATCATGGAGAAGCCCACGGCAGCAATGGCTGCTGCGATTGCGTAGATGTAGTACGGGTCGTGGGGCGTCATGCTCAGTTCGCTGAACTTATGGTCGATGGAAATGTCACTGATGACGATAACCCTCAATGCAAACGCAATGCCGAACGTCATGGCCAGAATCATCATGGCCGTGTTGGCGGCACGCGTGATGCCCACCAGCAGGAAGTTGTCAATCATGTCGTCGACAAAGTTGATGAGCGGCACGCCGGGCACGATGAACAGGGCACAGGCGAGCAGCGGGTGGTAGGGCGTTGTCGACCAATCGAAGAAGGACGTGGCATAAGCCAATGCTGTGGAAAGGAAAGCCGCGATGGCGATGGCCATATAGTGGTTCATGCCCCAGCCGATGCAGCGGGCACGAGTGCGGAAACCGATAAATGCACAAATGGAAGCGAGGAGAAAAGCCATCCAGTCGCCGCCGAACAGTTTGCAGAATCCGCCACAGGCAAAACCTGCACCAACGGCTACCAGGTAGGGAGTGTAGTTGCGCGGTTTTTTTGCAATGCGGTCAAGCTCCTCTTCAAACTGGTTGAGCGAGTAGTCCTGCTCGATGGCACGCCACGAGAGCTTGCTGATGAGCGAGATGGTTGTCATGTTGATGGCATGATTCTCGCATTTCTGGAATTTGGAAAAGGAGTGCCGTTCGTCACTGACGTTGACCATAATCATTGTCCACCGAATGTCGATGTGCAACTTCTCTTCCGGGATACCCATAAAAGCGGCCACACGCTTCATATTTCGCTCGATTCGGTTGGTGTCAGCCGCACTTTCCATTAGCATTTTGCCGGTTCTCAGAAGCAAGTCCAATTTCCGGCGCAGTAATAGTTCGTCCTTTTCACTAATCGCCATAAAACAATCTTGATTAATTCGTTTGTAGATTCGAGTGCAAAATTACAACAAATTAGCTTAATAATTATGTTTTTAGGCAGTAAAAACTTATTGTTCGTTTGGCACATTGCAAATGTAGCCGTTCATCATAGCGTAGACACTCAAACCCGACACACTTTTTATGCCGAGTTTTGCCGTAATATTTTTTCTGTGTGAGAGTACGGTGTTGGTGCTGATATTGAGTTTGTCGGCTATTTCCTTGTTGGTGAGTCCGCTTGCCACGAGGCATAGCACGTCAATTTCACGGAGCGACAGGTCGTTGCCCGTGTTTTTCGTCTCCTTCACCTGTTCAATGATGGACGATATGCGTTGCAGCAGTGTCGCCTCGTCGGCGTAGCTGTTGAGGATGTAGCCAATGTTGTCGTCGCAGGAGTCCGTGTCCGACAGTACCAGCAGTTTTGCCCTGCGGGGAATAAAGAATCCGGGATTGGCGGCAAAAACGGTACTTTCTGTAATATAGAGGTCAGAATTGCCGTTGTCGTATTCCTTCATTTCGTCCATTGTGCTGTAGCTTCGGGCCTCAAGGTCGTAGAGGTTGAGCAGCACCTGTTTCAATCCAAGGGCAAGCAGGGAGTTCCGCAGAACGATAGCTATTGAAATCTTTTGCATGGCCCGGACAGTTTAGTTGTTTTCCGATGCTTTTCTCAAAGCTTCCGCCAGCGGATACAGAATACGGTTGCGGATACGGTTGTTTTGCCGGATATCCTTTTCCAAACTGATGATGGCAAATAGTACAGCGTGGCAGAGGTTGCGGTCGTATTCACCGCGCAAATGAATGACAAACATGTTTTTCAAGTCGCTCAGTTTGTCTTCAATGGAGTCGCTTGCACTGCTTGTCGCCTGCGGGTCGATGGCAATGGCTTCCGTGTTGACGGCTTTCTCCATCTTGATGATTTCGTCGAACCAGCGGTTGTTGTCGTTTTCAATACGGTTGACGATTTCCGCCTTGACCTCATTGTAGAGGTTCAGCAGCAAGGGCAGGTTATTGTTCTTGTCGCTGTGGCCGATGAGTGCCATGAAATGGCGTTCTATGTTCGGTAGTTGTGACTGCAGATAATAGCTGTTTGTTTTCCTTAGGTAGTCAATCACTTCCTGTGCCCCGAAGGAGTCAAAGCTCTTTTCCGGAAAAAATGATTCATGGATGTAGGCATTCAGGATGGTCAGGAAAAAATTGATGTCAATGTCATTTTTTTCGCAGATGGATTTCACCGACTTGTCGCCCACGCCCAGCGTGATGTCGAAACGGTTGATGACTGGAATGACTGACGGTTCATCGAGAATGACCTCACACAGTTTTGTTTCAGGAGTGACTAATGCCATAGCGTAGGAAAATTTACGTGATATTATTGATTGATAGGATACCCTGTTCGGTAATTATTTTGTCCATCGGGATGTCGTGGGGTTCTGCCGGTATTTCGTCCAGCAGTTGAAAATGGTAGGCAATGCCGATTTTCGGACATTTGGCCTTTTGAAGCAGTCGGTCGTAGAACCCTTTTCCTCTACCCAGACGGTTGCCGCGGCGGTCGAAAGCCACTGCCGGAACAATGATGAGGTCGAGGGTGTCGACATCGGTGCATTCGTTCCCGTCCGGCTCCAGAATGCTGAAAGCTCCTTTGTGGAGCGATTCCGGGGAATAGGGCAGA
>ERZ791822.724-NODE-724-length-17993-cov-10.787769_pt1 | contig 17993 bp, 8 predicted proteins | sample MGYA00510299_ERZ791822 | MGnify/ENA primary metagenome ERZ791822 (study PRJEB30046, sample SAMN00791945) | human gut metagenome | study: EMG produced TPA metagenomics assembly of the A metagenome-wide association study of gut microbiota in type 2...
CCCAGGCCGCAAGGCCCGTGCCCTCGGTGTAGGGCGCAGCCACGCCGCCGCCGCTGAACACGTCGAACTCATTGGCCGTACAGCGGGTGGCCGAGAACCCCGAAGGATTGTCGCCCGAAGCTGCGGCGTAAGTCCCGCGGTTCGAGCTCGGGGGATAGTAGCCCGCGGCGAAATTGGCGATGTCGCCGCCGTGGATCACCCTGGAGAAGTCTTCCGCCAGGAGGATGTCGCCCGCCTTTGCCGAGCCTGCCGTCGTGGCACCCGCCTGCGGCCCTGCGGCGGCAGTCGCATATGCGAGCGGGTCGGAGAAGAAATCGTTGGTCTTGTCGTCCACGCAGACGTAGTAGGTCGTGGCGGGGGCCAGTCCCGAGAAGGTGAAGCGGAAGCGGTTCCCGGCCGTGATGCCGAAGACGTTCGAGGCATTCCAGCCGACGACCAGATCCTTGCATTCGGCGTCGCTGTAAAGTTTCACGTGGTAAACTTGAGCACTGCTGTTGACACACGCCTGGCCGTCCGCACGGGCCCATTCGACCGTGAGGGTCGAGGAGGTCGCCAGCACTTTCGACACGACGATCCCGGCCTGTACCGGGGCTATGTCCGTCTTCTGCGACACGACGGCGGAGTAGTCCGAATCGTAGCCGGGGTTGTTGTAGCGGCACGCCTTGACCTTCGCGTGGTACTCGGTGCCGGCCTCCAGTTCCTTGAGCAGGTACGAGGCCGAGGTGATGCCCTCCGCTACCGTGGCGTCCTTCTCCTCGGTGCCGTCGGCCCACCATGCCACCGTATAGGAAGCCGCCCCGGGCACTTCGTCCCATTCGAGGGTCAACTTGTCGGAATAGACGGCTTCGGCGTCGAATTTCACGTTCGCCGGAACGGTGAGTTTTTCCAGTTTGGTCTCGCCGTCGTAAACCACGACGATGTCGTCGAGCAGGTAGCGGGTCTTGTTGGCGCCCGCCTGCGCGGGGTTCGACGAGAAGGCGATGCGCGACGTGGGCGAAAGGCCGTCGAGCGTCACCGTGAAGGTCTCGAACCGACCTACGGCCGACGAGATGTCCACGACTTTCGAAGCCACGGCCGTGCCTTTCTTGCTCACGGAGTTGTTCGACCCGAACTCGGCGCCCTCGATGGCTTCGACCACGATGTCGCTGCCATAGACGTTTTCGCCTTCGGCATAGGCGCTGGCCGAGAAACTCACCGTCACGGTCGTGTTCTTGGGCAGGGCCGCCAGCTCGGGCGTATAGAGGATGCCGATACCGCCGCCACCGCCGCCGCACTTGATGTAGCCCGGACGGGTCGAGGTGTTGCCCGACAGCCCCCAGCCTTTCATGCCGACGCTTTCGATGTACTCGGCCGACGTGCCTCCGGTGAATACGTTGAACTCCGTCGTCCAGTTGCAGACCGGACGGTCGCCGTCGGCCTGCGGGTTCTCGCCCGTGGCGGGTTCCCACGTCTTGCGGAACTCGGTACCCGATACGGCGTTGTAACCTGCCGCCGAGCGGACGATGTCGCCGCCGTGGATGAATGCCGCGAAATCCTGCGCCAGCACGATATCTCCGGCCTGTGCCGGGTTGTTCTGCGAGGCTTTGGGCCCGGCCTTGGCCGTGGTCCCGGCGACGACGGGGGTCATGATGTTGCCGAAGCTGGCATTGGTGACCCGGGCGTAGTAGGTCGTTTCGGGATCGAGCCCCGAGAAGGTGAACCTCACGACGGGATAACCCGCCAGGGCGGTGAAGATGCCTTTGTCCGACGCGAGTTTTCCGTCGGCCAGCCAGCTGACATGCAGTTCGCTGCACGCCTCGTCACGGAACAGTTCGATGTTGTAGAGGCGCGTGGCGTCGGTCGCCGCATCTTCGGTATACGACCACTCGTAGGTGAGCGTCGACCCCGTCGCGGCATTGAGCGTGAGCTTCGGGTCGAGTTCGAGGATACCCACTGAGGCCATCAGCATGGCCGGCTGTTCGTTAGCGGTGACGTATACCCAGTCCGAGGTGGAGGAGTAGGGGTAGTTGGCCCTGACGCGGCCATAGTATATCCGGTCGGCCGCTAGGTCGGTGAATTCGTGGTAGTCGATCGCGTCGGTGGTCTTGCAGAGCGCTTCGCTCACGGGGTTCATCTCCCCGTCGACGAGCTGCACGGTGTACGACGTCGCGCCGCGGATGAAATCCCAGCAGATCGTAAGCGACGTGGCCCCGTATTCGAGCAGTTTCACGTTCTTCGGGGTCTTGGACTTGTTGGCCCCCGATATTTCCACGCCGTCGTCCTTGCAGGCCGTCAGCGAGACTGCGGCCGATAGCGAGAAGAGGGCGAACAGAATATATAAAATGCTTTTTTTCATGATTGTTGTCCGGTTTTAGTATACGAGCTTGATGTCGTCGATGTACCAGCGGCCCGCCTTCACCGAGGAGCCCGAGAACCAGCTGTCGGCCGTGGAGATGAAGAATGCCGGATTGGCTTTCGCGCCGGGATTGGGGATGACGGCCGTGACCTCGACCCACGTGTAGGCGGGGATGTCGAGCGAAACGTAGCTCTTGGTCGAAGCTACGATCTTGTCTAGCGTACCCTTCGAGATCCAGAACCCGTCGTTCTTCTCGCAGATGCCCACCATGCCCTGGTCGGGGGCTGCGGCCCAGATGGCGACCTTGCAGGTCAGCAGCAGGTCGTAGCCCGCGGGGATGTTCAGCACCGGGGAGATGAGGTTGCCCGGCTGCCCGTCGGCATTGTCGCTCGCAGCGCCCAGCTGGATGTAACCCGGGCACATATAGTTCAGGTAGCCTGTCCATCCCTCCATGCCGATGGCGCGGTAGAACGCCGCGTTGCCGTTGCGTACGGTCGAGGTGATGCCGCCGATGCCGGCGTTGGTGCCCGCCGAGACGCTCACCGTCTCGTTGTCGAGGCTCAGGTTGGCCACGGTCTTGTCGGCCGTCGTGACACCCGCCTTCTGGCCGATGCAGTCGCCGCCCCAGGGGAATTTGCCGAAGTTCTGCGTCAGCAGGGGAAGCTCCTCGCCCTGGGCGTCGAACCCGGCGCGGACGATGGTCGAAACGGAGCCGAAATCCTTCTCCGCGCCAGCCTCGTCCGTAGCTTTCACGGCGAAGGTCACGATGCCCTGCTTGGTGGCGGTGCCCGTCAGGGGCACTTCGATGTAGCCGTTGCCGGCCGTCGGGAGCGAATAGCTGCCGCTGGCGGCCGTGATCCCGTCGCCGCCGGTCTGCGTCACCGTGACGGTGTATTTTTCCGTGCCGAGCGCCTTGATGTAGGGGATGCGGAGCTTGGCCCCGGCTTCCGCGTTGAGTTTGAGCATACCCGAGACGTCGAACTGCTGTCCGTTGTCGAAGGGTTTCCACTCGAAGATACCGTTGTCCTGCCTGATGGCGATGGCGACGTTCTCTTCGCCGCAGCCGTGCAGGTAGATGGTGGCATTACGCTCCTCGGAGGTGTTCTGGTCGCAGGTGACCGTCACCTTCTGGTAGGTGCCGGGGTCTCCCTTGCCCGAGAGCTGGTCGACATGCACCCAGCCGTAGGCGTTCGTCCACTCGCGGCTGTCGGGAGTGTCGCTGATTTGCCAGTCCCCCGTGGCGCGGATCGTAAACGTATCGCTCGATTCGACGTACGGGAAACTCATCTCGCGCAGGTTGCGTTTGAGGAACCCCTGGTCGTCGTCGCTGCACGCGGCAAGACCGCAGATCCCGCCCAACGCGAGAACTATCGTCAGTTTATGAATAAATTTCATCATGATTGGATCGTTAGTTTGTTTGTAAAACCAATAAAAAAAACAGAAACCGACTCCGGATACACTGCCGGATGTCAATTTCCTACACGGTTTCTAACGATATCGAATGACTTGCACTGCAAATATAGCAATTTTCCGGGATTCGCAAGAAAATGTTTAAAATTTTACGAACCTTGCGGCGAAAAACCGAAAAATAAAATATCTGTAATATATAGGTATAAAAATTTGCATTGCAATTTTGTGAAAAAAGCTTCCGGCATTGGGTAGTTTGCCCCGGTCGCTTGTATCTAATGCAGACCGGACGGAAAACGCCGGCCGCAACCGACCCAATGCAAACTAAAAAAACGATTATTAACCGGAAACTTTAAAACAACTTCGACGATGTCTGACTAATCCCTCCCCCTACACCAGCACTACACGGTTTTTTATCGGACGACGGATGACTTGCAAGGTTCTGTCTGCCGTATCGGAACGAATTTCCCCGGAGCCCGCCTGCACGGCGCGGCTGCGGACGTGCTTTGCACGCGGCAGCGGGAAATAACCAATTAACCGAATTGAAACTATGAAGAAATTATTCCATAAAGGACTATGTCTGGTCATGGTGCTCTGCGCGGGGGCTTTCGGCTGCTATGCCGCCCAAGGATCGCTCCCCGGTGCGCAAGGGCAGGGGTATGACCTGAATTTATCCTACTCGCGGACGACGCTCAAGGCCGTTGCCGATGCTATTACGCAACAAGTGGGCATCGCCTTCTCCTACGAAACGGCACTGGCCGGCTATCCGATGGAGAACCTGGAGGTCTCGGAGAAGGGTGCCACCATCGAGGCCATCCTTGCCGCCGTATTCACGCCTCGCGGCATCGACTACCGGGTGGTTGACAAAGTGGTCGTGCTGACGCGCAGCACGCGCCCCGTTCCGGCAGCCAGTGCCGCCGCCAAATCGGAGGTGAAAGGGGTCGTCCGCGACGCTGCGGGCAACCCGATGATCGGCGTGACGGTCACTATCAAGGGGACGCTGGTCGGCGTCTCGACGGGTGTCGACGGCGGCTATGCGATCCCGGCCGACGGGAACGCCACGCTGCTCTTCTCGTATATCGGCTACCGCCCCCATGAGGAGGTGGTAGGGCGCCGCACGCAGATCGACGTCACGATGCAGGAGGACGAGCTGGTGATGGACGAAGTAGTCGTCGTAGGCTACGGCACGCTCAAGAAACGCAATATCGTGGGCGCGGTCGAGAACCTTTCGGGCGACGCGGTCGAAAACCGGCCCAATGCCAACATCACCCGTTCGTTGCAGGGCCAGATCCCCGGCCTGAACATCGTGCAGGTCGACGGTAAGGCCGACCATGCCGGCGAAGTCACCATCCGCGGCGTGAACAACACGTTCAAGGCCCGTGTGAGCGGCGGTGAAAAGACCAACAAACTCGGACAGGGCGGCGGCGCGCTGGTGCTCATCGACGGTGCCGAAGGCGACATGGGTTCGGTGAACCCCGACGACATCGCCTCGATCTCGGTGCTCAAGGACGCTTCGTCGGCCGCAGTATACGGCGCCCGCGGCGCATTCGGCGTGATTCTCATCACGACCAAGGATCCCGAGAAGGGCAAGGTGCGCGTGAGTTACAACGGCTCCGTGTCGCTGCACCGCCGTACGGTGATCTGGGAGGACAACGTGGTCACCGACCCCGTGCAGTGGGTCGATGCCTTCCGCGAGTCGTATCTCAACTCCTCGCCGACGGCGACCGTACCGTCGCTCTTCAATAACTACATGCCCTATTCGAACGCCTGGTTCGAGGAACTCAAGCGCCGCCGTGCCGATCCGACGATGGACAACTACGACATCGACGCCAACGGCAACTACAACTACTACGGCGAGACCAACTGGCTCAAGGAGATCTACAAGTCGGTGAACTATTCGACCACCCACGCCGTCAGCATCCAGGGCGGCCGCGAAGGGGTCAGTTACTACATTTCGGGCCGTTACTACAACCAGGACGGCATCTACAAGGTGGGCGAGGAGACCTACAAGAAGTATAACCTCCGCGCCAAGGGTTCGATCCGCATCCGCCCGTGGCTGACGCTGGACAACAACACCAGCCTGATGAGCAGCAAGTACCACCAGCCCATGGTGCACTACGGCCAGCAGGTGATCTCGCGCCAGATCGACATGTTCGCTTTCCCGTTCGCCCTGCTGAAGAACCCCGACGGTACCTGGACGCAGACCGCGGCCAAGACCGGTTATGCGGCCTTCGCCGAGGGCACCTCGTGGCAGGAGAACAACAAGCTCGAAGTGGCCAATACCACGACGTTCAACTTCGAATTCGTCCCCGACGTCTTCAAGGTCTCGGCCGACGTGACCTACAAGGGCTCCCGCTGGTCGCGCGACCGCATGGAGAACCTCTACACCTACTACACCGGCGTGAACGTTTCGGGGCAGGACAACAGCTATTCGTCGCTCGAAAACTGGACGTACCGCTCGGACTACATCTCGACGAACATCGTCGGTACGGTCACGCCCAAGCTGGGTGCCGACCACGACCTGAACGTGGTCGCCGGATGGAACCTCGAGGACTACGACTACCGCACGCAGAAGACCTACCGCCAGGGCAACCTCTATCCCTCGAAGCCGAGCTTCACGCTCATGGACGGCGAGTATTACTCGACCACCTCGGGCGGCTACACGTGGGGGCTGGTCGGATTCTTCGGCCGCGTCAACTACGCCTATGCAGGCCGCTACCTGGCCGAAGTGAGCGCCCGTTACGACGGGTCGTCGAAATTCCCGTCCAGTTCGCAGTGGGGCTTCTTCCCCTCGGCATCGGTCGGATGGCGCCTTTCCGAAGAGCCGTGGCTCAAACCGCACGTCGAAGGGTGGCTGGACAACTTCAAGGTTCGCGCCAGCATCGGTTCGCTCGGCAATGCCAACATCGACCCCTACCAGTACCTCGAGACCATGACCGCTTCGGGCAGCGCCTCGATCGCCAAGTCGTCGGTCATCATCAACGGCCAGAACGTACCTTACACGTCGGTGCCCAGCCTGATCCCCGACGACATCACCTGGGAAAAGGTCACCACCTACAACATCGGCCTCGACCTCGACCTGTTCCACAACCGGCTTTCGTTCACCGGCGACTACTACCGCCGCAATACGACCGACCTCTACACCGTCGGCCCGAACCTCCCGCAGGTACTCGGAAGCGCCGCGCCCTACGGCAACTACGCCAGCCTCAAGACCAAGGGGTGGGAGCTGAGCCTTTCGTGGCGCGACTCGTTCAACCTGGGCGGCAAGCCGTTCAGTTACAGCATCAAGGGTATGCTGTGGGACAGCCGCAGCTGGATCACCGACTACTATAACGAAACGGGCGACCTGACGACCTACTACAAGGGCATGGAGATCGGCGAGATATGGGGTTTCCGCACGGCGGGCATCTACGCCAGCAACGCCGACGCCCTGAACGGCCCGGCCTACAACTTCTTCAAGAACGGCGAGATGTTCCGCGCCTATGCCGGCGACCTGCGCTTCGTCGACGTGGACGGCGACGGCATCATGACCAAGGGCAACCGCACGCTGTCCAACCACGGCGACCTGGAGATCATCGGCAACCAGTCGCCGCGCTACCAGTACAGCATCAACATGTCGCTGAACTGGAACGGCATCGGGCTTTCGATGCTGTGGCAGGGCGTGGGCAAGCGCGACTGGTACCCGTGGACGGAGTCCGGATTCTTCTGGGGCAAATGGAACCGCGCCTACAACTCGCTGATGAAGACGCAGACGGGCGACAACGTGGTTCGGATCGACAAGAGCACCGACAACTGGCGCGTCACGAACATGGACAAGAATCCCTACTGGACACGCATGGTATCGCTCGCCGCCAACCGCAACGACGGCCCGCTGACGTGGGAGAACGACCACTACCTGCAGGACGCTTCGTACATCCGACTGAAGAACATCACCATCGACTACACCTTCCCCAAGCACATCTGCAAGAAGCTGCGCCTCGAGGGGCTGAAGGTCTACCTGTCGGGCGAGAACCTCTTCACCCACTCGCCGATGTTCAAGCACACGGACATGTTCGACCCCGAAGTCATCACCAGCGGCGACTCCGATTTCGCGGCCTCGACCACTTCGGGCCTGAACGGTACGGGTAACGGCTATTCCTACCCGATGCTCAAAACCGTGACCCTGGGTATAAACGTAACATTTTAACCGACAGCAACCATGAGAAAGATACTGCTATATACGCTGACGACCCTCGCTGCTGCGGGAATGGCCTCCTGCGAGGATTTCCTGACGCGCGACACCTACGACCAGATCGGCAGCGACGAGTTCTGGAAATCGGAAACCGACCTGGAACTCTATGCCAACGGTTTCATCCAGAAGATGATCCCCGGCGACGGAACCATCACGCGCGGCGACATCTATGCCGACTACTGCGCCGTGGACATCCCGACCGACCTGCTGCGCCCCGACGGCAACGTCTCGCCCGACAACCAGACCGGATGGGCTGAGAGCAACTGGACGAACCTTCGCCGCGTGAACTACATGCTCGACAACATGCACAAGTGCAGGGGGCGTGTGAGCGACGAGATCTACAACCACTACGAGGGCGTCGCCCGTTTCTGGCGCGCCTGGTTCTACTACGACAAGGTGCAGACCTTCGGCGCCGTGCCCTGGTACGACTTCACGATCGCGGCCAGCGACAAGGAGGCGATGATGAAACCCCGCGACAGCCGCGAGTACGTCATGGACAAAGTGCTGGAAGACCTCACCTTCGCAAGCACCTACTGCCTCTCCGACGCCAAGTTCACCAAAGGCTCGGCGCTCATCAACAAGTGGGTGGCGCTGGCCTTCAAGTCGCGCGTCTGCCTCTATGAAGGCACCTTCCGCAAGTACCACTCGCGCGAGCCGTCGTCCGACAAACCGTGGCAGGCCGAGTATAACGCCGACAACAAATTCCTGCGCGAGGCCGCTGCCGCCGCCAAGGAGATCATGGACAAGGGGCCCTATTCGCTCGTCACGGGCGATGTGAAGACCGCCTACCGCTCGCTCTTCACCAGCGCCGGGCTGCTCACGCAGGAGGTGATCTTCGGCCGCGAGTACAGCAAGGAGCTCTCGGCGTTCCACGAGACCAGCTGGTACTACTATTCGCCGACCTACGGTGCCAAGATCGCCATGACCAAGAAGTTCATGAACACCTACCTCACGACCCGGGGCACGCCGTTCACCGACATCGACGGTTACCAGACCATCGACTTCATCCGCGAGTTCGACGGCCGTGACGCCCGCATGGCGCAGACGGTCATCAGCCCGACCTACAAGATGAAGATCAGCGGCCGCGAACGGCTCTATTCGCCCAACTGGAAAGTGACCCGTACGGGCTACCATCCGATCAAGTGGTCGATCGACGACGATGCCGACAACGTGCTGTCGAAGGCCGCGAGCTGGAATTCGCTGCCGATCCTCCGCTATGCCGAGGTGCTGCTGAACTACGCCGAGGCGAAGGCCGAGCTGGGCGAAATGGACGCCGCGGTATGGGATCAGACCATCGCGCAGCTGCGCAGCCGTGCCGGCGTGACCCCGGTCGTCCCGGACAAGGCCGACCCCTACATGGAGGCCTATTTCCTCAATACCGTGACCGACAAGTGGATACTCGAAGTGCGCCGTGAGCGCGGCATCGAGCTCTGCCTCGAAATGGGGCTGCGCTGGGACGACGACATGCGCTGGCACATGGGCGACCTGCTCACGAGCGACAACAACCCCTGGACGGGCATCTGGATCGGCAACACGGGCTACACCTACGATTTCACGGGGCAGAGCACCGACGACAACGGCGATCCCGTACCCGACTTCTACATCCGCCCGGGCGAGGATACCGAACATTCGATCGCCATTTCCAATACGGGGGCCAACCAGACCTTCTCGCTCAACGCCGCGGGGAATATCGTCTGGGAGTACAAGCGCACGTGGGGCGAAAAGAAATACCTGCGTCCGATCCCCCAGACGGCGATCACCCGCAACCCGAACCTCGAACAGAACGCGCTCTGGAAATAAGCAATAAAAAACTCAGGATATGAAAACGAAAATCATGTTATTATGCTGTATGGCGGCGACGTTGATGCTGGCATGCAGCAACGACAAGTCCGGCGGGCATGACGGCGACGAGGGAGTCGAAACCGAAGTCAACGGCACGCAGCTCGACGGCAATACGACCCTCTACGGACTGGTGACCGACACGTCGGGAAACCCCATCCCGGGCGTGGTCGTGTCGGACGGCTACGGCTGCGTCACGACCGATGCCAACGGCGTCTACCAGATGGAGCGCTACAAGAAGGCGCGCTTCGTACATTACAGCACGCCGGCAGGGTATGCCATCAACACGTCGGCAGACAACTACCCGCTCTTCTACGCCGAGATCGTCCATAAGAACATCGCCGACCGCCACGACTTCGTGCTGACGCCGCTGCCGGCCCCGGAAAGCGATTTCACGCTGGTCTGCATCGCCGACCCGCAGTGTGCGACCACGGCCGAGATCAGCCGCTACGTCAACGAGACGATCCCCGACGTCGAGGCTACGGTCGACGCTTACAAGGCCAAGGGCACGCCGGTCTACGGCATCACGCTCGGCGACATCGTCTTCGACACGCCCGACCTGTGGAGCAACATGAAGGAGTCGATGGCCAATCGCAACCTGCCCGTCTTCCAGACCATCGGCAACCACGACCATCTGCAGACCGAGACTTCGGACGACAATGCCGCGGCCAATTTCGAAACGCAGTTCGGCCCGCGCAACTATTCGTTCAACCGCGGCGACGTGCACATCGTGTCGATGGACAACGTCCTCTACGAAGGCAAGAAAAAGTACAAGGGCGGCATCACCGACAGGCAGCTCGAATGGCTGCGCCAGGACTTGTCGCACGTAGACAAGGACAAGCTCGTGATCTTCTGCGCGCACATCCCGTTCCGCGGGGGTACGAGCGTGACGGACGAGAGCCACGAGAACTACGACGGCGTGCTCGACCTGCTGTCCGGGTTCTCCGAGGCGCACATCATGATCGGCCATACGCATTACCACCAGAAATACATCCACAAGCGTAACGGGAAGACGATCCTCGAACATGTCCACGGCGCCGCCTGCGGTGCATGGTGGACGGCGAACATCTGCGCCGACGGCACGCCGAACGGGTACAGCGTCTACGAGATCTCGGGCAACACCATCGCCAACCAGTACTACAAGTCGACCAACAAGGAAGCCGACTATCAGATCCGGGCCTATTCGGCCACGCAGGTGTTCGGCAAGTCGGGCAGCCTCACCTTCGGCTGGGCGGCCAACGCCCCGGCCATGAACGATGCGAAGTGCATCGTGGCCAACGTATGGAACTCCGACGCCTCGGGCAACTGGAAAGTCTCGCTCTGGCAGAACGGCACGAAGGTCTGCGACATGACCCGCGTCAAGACCTACGACTACTGGGCCTATGCCTACCACGTGCTCTATTACAGCAAGAGCGTGGGCACGACCTGGGGCAAGAACCTCGACCACTACTATTACGGGAACCTGGCGTCGGGAACGCCCGGGGCCGCCGATTTCGAAATCGTGGCGGAGGACGGCATGGGCAATACCTACCGCACCTCGAAGCTCCAGACCGACTTCACCGGCTTCTGACCCTCCCGCTTCCTAAAAGCGATGCCGCGCCCCAAAAAAGGGCGCGGCATTTTTCCTGCCGGTTCGCAGGCGCGGTTGCAGGCATGTCGCTTCCCGGGCGCAGGTTCCTCCTTCCGCCTTGCGGGAACCCCGTCGCCGCCCCTATACGGCGGCGTTCCGTCCCGGGCGGTCAATACCAGCCTTCGGTCTGCGTGAGGTTATAATTCCTGCTCATGGCCGCCTGCGTGATGGGCCACAGCAGTATGTTGGGGTTCTTGTCGCGCTGCGCCGCGATGTCGGCGCTGTACTCCCATATCTTGTCCGTGCGCAGGAGCATCCACCAGGTGCGGCCTTCGCCGACCATCTCCCTGAGGTATTCGTCGACAATCGCCTGCAGGACGGCTTCGGGCGACGTGTCGGTGTAGTAATCCCTCCGCCCGTAGGCCCTTGCGGCCAGCGGTGCCAGGGCTTCGAGCGCACCCGCGTAGTCCTTCCCGTAATAGCGGGCTTCGGCCGCCATCAGGAAGGCTTCGCCGTAGCGGTAAAGGATGAAATCCGAGTCGAAAATGCGTGTGCCGTTGTCCACGCGCCCCATCAGTTTCTCCGTCCAGCCGATCCTGCGGCCGCCCGTGCCGTAATCGGCCGTGCGGCAGGTCAGCGCTGCACGCGTATCGGCGGGGTCGGCCTGCAGCAGGGCCCGGTAGGTGTCGGTATACCACCACCACTGGTTGCCCCCGGTGGTGGGGACGGGGTTATTGCGGTAGGCCGCTTCGACGTAACTCTCGTTCCAACCGAGGTAGTAGGCCGGGCCGTTCAGGGCTTCCGACACATCCTGGTGCACGGCGAAAATGACCTCGCGGCCGCATTTGTTCGACGAACTGAAAATATCGGCATACGCGGGCTCGAGCAGGGCGTCCGACAGGCCGAGTTCCCCGAGCGCCTCTTGGGCCATCGCCAGGTAAGCCTCGCCCCCGGCCTGCATACGGTACATCCACAGGGCATAGTCGGCCTTCAGCATCGCCACGGCGGCCGGCGTGGCCACGGTCTTGTCCGACGTATCGGCGACGTACCTTTCCGCGTCGGCAATGTCGCGTTCCACGCGCATCAGCACTTCCGAGACGGGGGTGCGTCCGAGGAACAGCTCCGTGTCGGTCGATTCGTAGCCCCAGAGCGGCAGCGGGGCATCGCCCCAGATGCGTGCGATCTGGAAGAAGCAGTACGCGCGGATGAAGTGGGCGTTCCCCAGACAGAAGGCCCGCGGTTTCTCCTTCAACCCCATCGCAGGGACATGCCTGATGACCAGGTTTGCCTGGTTGACCGTCGTGTAGAGCGCCGTCCAGTCGGCATACTCGTTGACCGAGCTCATGGTGCTGGTGCGCACCTGCGACTGGTCGACGCCGTTGAGCGTGTTGTGCGTCCCCGGGCCCCACAGCCCGTTGCGCAGCTCGCCCCAGCAGAGGTAGACGTCGTTCATGCTCTTGAGCGCACTGCGCAGGTAGACGTACAGCCCGTAGGTGGCCGACGTGGCGTCGCTCTCCTCTTTCCACATGTTGCTGGCCGAGAGCTTGTTGTCCTGCATGATGTCCAGGTCGCCGTGGCAGCCGCCCGCCCCGTATGCGCAGAACAGCAGCGCGACTCCGGCTATAGTCTTTCCGAATTTCGTTTTCATGGCAGTAGGGTGTCAGAACGTGAGTTTGGCCGTGAAGAGCACTTTGCGCGTCGGCGGGTAGGGACTGAACCCGGTGTCGTAGGTCGACGACGCGGTGTAGAGGCCGCCGGTGGTCGCGGCCTCGGGCGAGACCCCGTGCACGGCCGTCCAGTAGCAGAGCGTGTTGCCCGAGACGGTGAGCGTCACGTCGCTTATGTGCAGTTTGCGCAGCCACGCCTTCGGGAGCGACCACGAGAGCGAAACATCGCGCAGGCAGAGGTAGTCGGCCTTCTCGACGAATATGTCGGACGTGCGCCCGTAGTTGCGGTTGCCCCAGTCCGTATCGTTGGCCGTGAAACGGGCGTAGCGCGTGTCGTCGCCCGGCTGCGACCAGCATTTCTTCACTTCGTTCGTCAGGTTGTAGTTGCAGTTGCCCATCGTCGACTGGAAATAGCGCATCTGCATGTCGTTGCGCACCGAATGTCCCAGGGCATAGTCCATGTAGACGTTCAGCGTCCAGTTCCGGTAACGGAACGTATTGCCGATGCCGCCTGTCGAGTGGGGCAAGGCATACCCCAGCAGGAACTGGTCTTCGGCGTTGATGATCTGCCGGCCGTCCATGCGCGTCGATCCCGGACGGTCTTTCCACTCGTAGTCGCCGATGTCCTTGCGCCCGGCTATCTGCCGCCGGTCGCTGCGCCGGTAGCCGCGCGACTGCGTGTCGTACCGGGCCGCGTCGGCCTCCTCCTGCGTCTCGATGATGCGCTCTGCGACATAGCCGAAGATACGCCCCATGCGCTCGCCCTCGGCGATGCCCCCGAACTGGCTCCCATCACCGACCGAGATGCCGTTGATGCGGTTGCGGGGATTGCCGTTGTCGGGCAGTTCGAGCACGCGGTTCATGTTGTAGCTGTACGTAAAATCCGTCCTCCACGAAAAACCCTTGCGGTCGATGTTGACCGACGACAGAGACAGCTCCGTGCCGTAGAACCTGACGCGCCCCAGGTTGGTCGAAACCGAGTTGTAGCCCGTCGTATTGGGGAGGCTGACGTCGAACAGCAGGTCGCGCGTCTCCTTGTTGTAATAGTCGAGCGCCAGCGTGATGCGGTTGTCCAGCAGCCCGAGGTCGATGCCGGCGTTGAACTGGAGGGTCTTCTCCCAGATCAGGCCGTTGTTGGGCATCGTATTGGTCGTGGTGGTCGCGTTGCCGTTGTAGGTGTAGAGCGAATTGTAGCTGCCGTAGGTGTCGTACAGCCCGATCCCGTTGTTGCCCGTCAGCCCGTAGCTCACGCGCGCCTTGAGCATGCTGACCGCACTGTTTTGGGGCCAGAATCCCTCCTTGCTGACCACCCATCCGGCCGATGCCGCCGGGAAATAGCCCCAGCGGTGGCCTGCGGCGAATTTCGACGAACCGTCGATGCGCATCGTCGCGGCGAGGAGGTAACGCCCGCCGTAGTCGTAGTTCACACGCCCGAAATAAGAGATCAGGCACTCCCGCGTGCGGGTACTCTTCGGATAGTTGGCGATGTTCGAAGTCCCGGCGTCGAGCACGGGCAGCTTGTCCGACACGGCGCCCTGCACCCGCACGTCGAAGCTGTTGAGTTTGTCGAGCATGTATTCGTAGCCCGCCACGGCACCCAGGCGGTGCCCGTTGCCGAACGTACCCTTGTAGTCGGCATAGGCCTGGAAATCCATGCGGTTGGTCTCCGAAAAGCCCTCCTTCATGGGCCGTATGTTCGAGCCCGTCGTGGGGTTGTCCTCGACATAGAAATAGCTGCGCGTATGGCGGTTGTAGTTGGTGAACTGCCCGACCAGGCGCAGCCCGTCGAACACCTCCCAGTCGAGGTTGATCGTGGCCGTCGAACGCTTGATCGTCGACCCGGCATTGTGGTAGTAATAGGCGTAGTAGGCGGCCGGTATCGTCGTGTTGTTGGTGCCCAGCGCAGGCGTGCCCGCCAGCTCCTCGCCCGCCTCCTCGCCGTACCAGTCGCGGTGGGTGTTAGGGACGGAGAGCCCGCGTATGACCGAGTTGCGCAGGCTGAGCGGCGCGCTCTCGAAGGTCTGCTGCTCGATCTGCGAATAGTCGAATGTCGTCGAGGCCCTGAGCCGCCGCGTCACCTGGAAAGTCGTGTTGCCGTGGAACGTGAAGCGCGAATAGCCCGTCGTGATCCCGATCCCGCTGTCGTCCGTATAACCCGCCGAGGCGGCGTATTGGATGTTGTCGCCGCCCCCGTCGATGCCGACGTAGTAATTCTGCCAACATGCGTCGCCGAACCATTGGCTCTGCTGGTCGTTGTCCTCGAAGACGATGATGCGCCCGGGGTTCACCGGGTCTTCGACCCATTGGTAGCCGGCGGGAACCGGTTCGTCCGGCCGGAGGTAACGGGTCGTCCAGAGCGATTTGGCCGTATTGCCCGTGCCTGCCGACTGTTCGCCGCCCAGCACCGATGCCGGATCCATGCCGCCGCAATACCCCTCCATGAGCGCCGGACGCACCGTGAGGATGTAATCGCGGGCGTTCATCAGGTCGAACTTCGTGGCGGGCGACGCCCAGGCCCACTGCCCCTCGAATACGATCCGGGGGCCGAGGTGTTTCGAACCTTTCTTCGTGGTGATGAGGATCACGCCGTTCGACGCGCGGGAACCGTAGATGCCCGCCGCCGCGGCGTCCTTGAGGAACGAAACGGATTCGATGTCGTTGGGATTCAGCCCGGCCATTTCGCGGACTACGCCGTCGACCAGCACGATCGGGTCGTTCGACTGGTTGATCGACGATCCGCCGCGGATCAGGAATTTGGGGTCTGCGCCCGGTGTCGCATCGGTCGTAGCGACCCTCACGCCGGGGACGCGTCCCTTCAGGGCGTCGCCGACCGAATTGACGGGGATACCCTCCAGGAGATGCCCGTCGAATTTGCTGATGGCCGCAGTCACCGTCCTGCGCGACTGCGTGCCGTATCCGACCACCACCACGTCCTCGAGCACGGCTTCGTATTCCTCCAGTACGACGTCGATGGCCGACCTCGTCCCGATGCGTTCCTCCCGGTCGGCATAGCCTATGTATGAGAAAACGAGGGTGGCGTCCGGATCGGCGAAGATCCGGTAATTGCCCTCCGCCCCGGCCGAAACGCCCCGCATCGTATCCTTCACGACGACCGAGGCGCCGACCAGCGGCATCCCCGAGCCGTCCTTGACGCGCCCCGTCACGAGTACCAGCTGCGAACGCGCGGAATCCGTGTCGTAGGTCAGCACCACGATGCGGTCGACGACCTTGTAACGGAATCCCCGTCCCTTGAATACCTTTTCCAGGATATGTTCCAGCGGAGCCGCGGTTTCATGCACCGACACGTCGCCGAGCGGCATCTGCGACAGTGCCGATTCGTAGGAGAACAGTACGCCCGTCTGTGAGGTGACGGCCTCCGTGAAGGTCAGCACCGTTGCGGATCCGAGCGTGAGATCCACAGCGTAGGTCTTTTGTGGCGAGGCATTTCTGCCGTCATCCGTAGCATGGGCCTGCGGACACATGCCGGTCAACAGGAGAAGAAATACCAATTCCAGCTTGGGGATGGAATTTTTCTTCATATTTTAAGGTTCGTGAAGCGTGTTCCGGGTTGTGCGGTGCAAAAGGCCTGCGGTGGTCGGCCGCAGGCCCCGTATCATTCGTTGCGGATCACCTCGCAATGCGTTCCGGTCATGAACTCGACGATGTCGACGACCTCCTCGAGCGAATTGCTCCGCAGGTAGTTGATGTCGTAGCGTTTGCCGTCGTCGGGCGACATGATGCGTATGCGTACGCCGTAGCTCTTTTCGATGCCGGCGATGATCTCCGTGATCGTGGCGCCCTTCATCGTGATTTGTTGTTCCATCTTCAGCCGTGATGCGTACTGTCATTCCTGCTGTTACTGCATCTCCGTCAGCTAATGCTGTTCCATTGTTCAGTACGGAAACTGTTGCTGTATCAGCTACTGTGATGTTCTTCTTCAGCTCGCTGACTGTTGTAGCATTTGCTGTTGTATAAGGAACACTCAGTGTCTTTCCGCTTACCATGTAGTAAGAAGATTTCAGTTCTTTATCAGAACTTGCAACGACTGTATAAGTTACATCATCCATTCCCTCGTAAGAAAGAACGATGTTCATTCCGCCTTTGACGATGTCAGAATCGCCAAGTACTGTATCACCACTCTTAACAGTTACTGTAACGCCTGTATCAACGATGATGTTGTTGCGGAACTGCTCTACTGTTGTATTCTTCGGAAGATCACTTACATTTGTTCCTGAAATTGTGTATGTATTGGAACGAAGTACAAGTGCTGTAACTGCATCACTTTCTGCTGCTCCGATCTCCGGTACTGCTGTGATCGCATGTCCGAAGAAATCGTGATCGATGCTATAACCATTTCTGTCAACTACGACTTTACCGGCATTGATTGCAGGAGAGTTTTCTGCAAGTTTGTATCCGTCAAATACGGTTGTTGCATTTGGATCTTCATGTTTTCTTACTGCTTTATCTGCTGCTACAGAATCCGGACCGGAACCTGGATTCACAAGTACTTCTGTCCCTGCATTCACTTTTACAGCATTTGCATCATTCGGATAGGTGCTTACGTTGTAAAATAAGTTATTGCTGAAGGTCTTATTTCCGCTAGGATTCCAGTCATTTACTGTAACCGGTGTATTACCTGCGAAGTAGAAAATATTATTTTCCATATCTACAGGACCGCCATTGCCATGGCTTCTGTGCCAGATGGTATTGAGACCTTCTTTGATATAGAACGTATTGTTGTAAACCTGGCAGTTTCCAGAGTTACCGGCCGGATCCAGAGGTCCCATATCTTCATTCTGACTGATATTATAACGGAATGTATTGTTAACAGACTCCGGTCCACAGAACATGATCGTACTTGCGGTATTTCCATGGCTGTAGTTGTACTGGTAGTTTGTTCCGTCACCATAGTCAGCATCCCAAGGCTGTCCGTCGCCGTTACCA
>ERZ791822.738-NODE-738-length-17806-cov-2.401104_pt1 | contig 17806 bp, 13 predicted proteins | sample MGYA00510299_ERZ791822 | MGnify/ENA primary metagenome ERZ791822 (study PRJEB30046, sample SAMN00791945) | human gut metagenome | study: EMG produced TPA metagenomics assembly of the A metagenome-wide association study of gut microbiota in type 2...
GGGCGAACCGGTCTGACGGGATAAAACCCGGAATCGGAATAGAAAGAAAAAATTATACCTACCATTATTTTTGTTGCTGGAGGACTGCCAGAGAAAAAGCCTTACGACGGATGATGGCGTATGCCGTACAGACAGAGATGCCGGTAATCACCCAGGAAATAGGATAGACAGCCAGTAAGGTTTCATAACTTTTCGACAGGGGGACAACTGTGAAAATCCATACCAAGCGCAACAGGCAGGTGCCGAATATGGTCAGTACGGTTGGGGTCATGGAATAACCTATGCCTCGCAGGGCGGCACCGCTGATTTCATAACTGCTTGCTATGAATTGGAAAAGTAACACATATTCCATGCGGATGGCGGCATACCGGATGATTTCGGGTTCAGTGGTAAAAAAACGGATGAAAAATTCTTTTTGCCATACAATCAGGAGATTTAATGCGGCACATCCCAAAAGTCCGGGCAACATGCTTTGCCGGAAGATTGTTTTGCAACGTTCAATTTGCCCGGCTCCGTAATTTTGACTGGTGAAAGCTACGGTTGCTTGGGCAAAAGCACTCACTACGAAGTAACAGTAATATTCGTAATTGAGGGCTGCTGAAGAGCCTGCTACGGCTGCCGAACCGAACGAGTTTATGGTGGCCAGTACAAAGACGTTGGAAATGGAAAATACCATTCCCTGTATGCCGGCAGGAACTCCGATTTGTAATATTTTCTTCAATTCCGCCTTGGATATGGACAATTGCTTCAGTTCCAAGCGGAATACGCCCTTTTCATGGGTCAGGAAAAAAACGATGATACCGGCATTGACGATGTTGGAAATCACGGTCGCGACGGCGACACCTGCCACACTAATTTCGAATTCGATGACCAAAAGGAGATTCAGTCCCACATTAATGGCTCCGGCCACCACCAAACTGTAAAACGGCCGTTTGGTATCGCCGAGGCTCCGGAGAATCGCCGCCCCGAAATTGTATATCATCATGAAAGGCATTCCCAAGGAATAGATGCGAAGATAAAGTACGGCAAGGTCGATGACGTCTTCCGGTGTGTCTAACGCTTCCAAAATGGGTTTGGCTATCAGCAGACCGGTAATGAGCAGGAAAATGCCGCTTGTTACGGCAATGATAGCCGTTGTGGAGATAGCATTTTTAATGCCTTTCTCATCTTGCCGTCCGATATAATGGGCGATGACTACATTAGCGCCTATCGATATGCCGATAAAAAGATTGATAATCAAACTGATGACCAATCCATTGCTACCGACGGCCGCCAAAGCCTGACTGCTGGCAAATTGTCCGACAACAGCAACATCTACTGAATTGAACGATTGTTGCAGGATACCGCTGGCGATCAGAGGCAAGGCAAATAGCAGTAATTTGCGGAAGATTCCGCCGTGAAGCATATCTATACGGACAGTACTATTCGTTTTTTCTTGTCCCATAGCGGTGTCATTTTTCGATTTTTGCTATTCTGTTTTCTGGCAAAACATTATAAAGTTCGCCGGCATGACAGTACGGCAAGTCAAAGATTCAGTGTGCTTTGAAAAATGATTTAAAATAAATTATTTTTTCGTAGCGAAAAATTTCCGGTAAAAAAGGATTAACATCAACACACCGATCGTGATATATGAATCGGCCAGGTTGAATACCGGACGGAAGAAAAGAAAATCTTCACCGCCCCAAACGGGTACCCAACCGGGGATCGTACCTTCTATTAAAGGAAAATATAACATATCGACAACCCGTCCGTGCAGGAAAGAAGAGTAACCACCGCCTTCAGGGAATAGGCTGGCAATCTGATAGTGACTGTCGTTAAAGATCATACCGTAGAAAAGACTGTCAAAAATATTTCCGATAGCCCCGCAAAAAATCAAGGCAAAAGAAAACAGTACGCCTAAAGGGGCTTTTTCACGGATAAGTTTTAAGATATACCAACCGATACCGGCAACAGCCACAAGGCGGAATAAACTCAACACAGCCTTTCCGAATTTCCCATCTCCCAGTTCCATTCCGAAAGCCATCCCGTTATTTTCAATAAAAAGAATTTTGAACCAGTTTCCGAAGACACTGAATTCTTCCCCAATCATCATATGGGTTTTGATCCAGATTTTTACAGCTTGATCCAGAACAAGTAAGACTATAATGAAAATCACCAGTTTATTCCGCACACTCATAATGAAAACCAGGAGTTTAGAATTAAGAACTAAGAGTTTAAAATTGCAAATCCGAAACGGTAAATAAAAGAGAAAAAATAATCAGATTCTTTTCAAAGACTGACTGGAACAAAGCTGATTGGCATAACCGGAACACCCTGATTCATATTTATTGATCAGAACCGGAAGCCGTTTGCCAATCAGAGTGTTCGAAGGGCCCGCTGATCAGACCTGAAAATCCGCTGACCGGACTGGATCAGTTCTCTTTCCCTTCTTTGGCCTCGATGCTTAACGTGGCATGAGGAACAGCACGTAATCTTTCTTTCGAAATCAGCTTACCTGTTACCCGGCAAATACCATACGTTTTATTTTCGATCCGAATTAAGGCTGCTTCCAAATGGGCGATAAACTTAGCCTGTCTCTGAGCTAAACGGCCGGCCTCTTCTTTAGAAAGAACAGAGGCTCCTTCTTCCAGTACCTTGAATGTAGGACAAGTGTCCGCAATGTCGTTCCCGTCACTTCCCGAGATGACACCTTTCAGCAAGTCATAATCTTTTCTTGCTTTATCGAGTTTCTCCAGAATTAATTCCTTAAATTCCTGCAACTCTTCATCCGAATATCTCGTCTTCTCTGCCATAGCTTATAAGTTTTTGTCTAAATTAATAAAAAACATCAACATTTGAAAATTTTACAGATGTTTCTTCATACGAAATACCGGCGGGATTGTTCGCCGGTTTCGGCATTCAGTTTATTCTTTCAATTTTGATAAAGGTGTGAATGTCGTCGATCTCGATATCCCTGGCTTTATCATCCTTCTCGTCCGTTAGTTCGATGTGCTCGGCTAATACCTGACTGGCAATGTATTGCGAGAAATTTTCGACAGCTTCGTTTATCTCTTTGTGCCGGCCGATAGCTAACGTGATTTTATCCGTAACATCAAAATTACTTTCTTTCCGAAGATTCTGAATCCGGTTGATCAATTCCCGGGCAATTCCTTCTTCTTTCAATTCTTTGGTTACGTTGATATCTAAAGCTACCGTCAGGCGTCCTTCGTTGGCGACTAACCAACCCGGGATATCTTCCGACAATATTTCGACATCTTCCAGGCTCAAATCGATCGGTTCGGTACCGATATTCAGTTGATAGCGGCCATTTTTCTCGAACTCGAAAATATCACTTTGTTCCATTGCGGCGATCAAAGTGGAAATTTGCTTCATATATTTACCGTATTTCGGTCCCAAAGTCTTGAAATTCGGTTTGATTTTCTTGACTAAAACACCTGTCGTATCGGTGATGTATTCGATTTCCTTAACATTGACTTCCGAGAGGATAATATTTTTCACAGCGTCCAGTTGCCGGATCATATGATCGTTCAGAATCGGTATGATGAGTTTGCTTAGCGGTTGGCGCACGCGAAGTTGAACTTTTCTCCTCAAGCCCAGTACCATAGAAGAGATTTGTTGGGCAAGTTCCATTCTCTCTTCGAGTTCATTATCGATCAATTTTTCGTCGGCTTTCGGGAAATCGGCTAAATGTACGCTTCCGCTATGCCGTCCGGTCACTTTATTCAGGTCACCGAATAGTTTTTCCATATAGAACGGAGCGATCGGAGCCGAAAGAATAGCGATCGTTTCCAGACAAGTATATAACGTCTGATAAGCGGAAATCTTATCCTGGGAGTATTCACCTCCCCAATATCTTTTCCGGGATAAACGTACATACCAGTTGGACAGATTTTCGATAACGAAATCCTGAATAGCCCGGCCTGCCCTGGTCGGTTCGTATTTTTCGTAAGCTTCGGTCACTTCCTTGATCAGAGAATTCAGTAAAGACAGAATCCAACGATCGATCTCGGGACGTTCTTCAATAGCGACTTCTGCCTCTGCATAGCGGAAATGGTCTACATTGGCATACAAAGCGAAGAAACCGTAGGTATTGTAGAGGGTTCCGAAAAATTTACGTTTCACCTCGTCGATACCTGCCATGTCAAACTTCAGGTTATCCCAGGGCTGCGAGTTAGTAATCATATACCAACGCAATGGGTCCGATCCATAAGTGGCTATCGTAGAAAAAGGATCTACTGCATTCCCGAGCCGTTTGGACATTTTATTGCCCTTGGCATCTAATACCAGCCCGTTGGAAATGATGTTCTTGAAGGCAACCGAGTCGAAAGCCATTGTCGCGATGGCATGCAGGGTGAAAAACCAGCCCCGGGTCTGATCGACACCTTCGGCGATAAAGTCTGCCGGAAAGCGCAGTTTCTGATCGATATCTTCGCGATGTTCGAATGGATAATGAAGCTGAGCATAGGGCATAGCGCCTGAGTCGAACCACACGTCGATCAGATCTTTTTCCCGGTACATTTTTTGTCCGCTGTCTGACACCAAAATGATGTCGTCGACATAAGGACGATGCAAATCTATTTTATCGTAATTCTCTTTAGAATAATCACCGGCAATAAATCCCTGATAAGGATTTTCCTGCATAAAGCCGGCCTGGATCGATTTTTCGATCTCTTCGACTAGTTCTGCTACCGAACCGATACATTTTTTTTCTGTGCCGTCTTCACTTACCCAGATGGGGAGCGGAGTGCCCCAGTAACGTGAACGCGAAAGGTTCCAGTCAACCAGATTTTCCAGCCACTTCCCAAACCGTCCTTCGCCCGTACTGGCCGGTTTCCAGTTGATAGTCTTGTTGAGCTCGATCATCCGTTCACGTACAGCGGTAGTTTTGATAAACCACGAATCCAAAGGATAGTACAATACCGGTTTATCGGTACGCCAGCAATGCGGATAATTGTGTTCGTGTTTCTCGACCTTGAATGCTTTATTTTCTTTTTTCAGCATGACGGACAGGTCGATGTCGAGGGTGGCATCTTCTTCAGTCAGTTGAGGGTCATAAGCGTTTTTGACAAACCGGCCGGCATATTCACTGTAAAGTTCGGTATTGACATGGCTCTTTACAAATTCGGGATCGATTTCTTCCAAAACGAAAAGACGTCCGCGTTTATCGACCATCGGTTGTTTATTACCGTCTTTGTCGACCAATAACATCGGAGCGATTCCGGCTTGTTTGGCAACCCGGTCGTCGTCGGCACCGAATGTCGGAGCGATATGTACGATGCCGGTTCCGTCTTCTGTACTCACATAATCCCCGAGGATTACCCGGAACGCATCTCCTTCGGGACGCATCCAGGGCATCAGCTGTTCATAACGGATACCTTCGAGTTCCGGACCTTTGAATTCCCCGACTTTCCGATAGGGAATCAATTTGTCTCCTGCCTGATAATCTTCCAGGGCCAAACTTTCGGCTTTGGGATTGAAATAGGCACTGAACCGGTCTTTGGCCAAAATGACGGTCACCGGAAGATAGGTATAAGGATTATAAGTCTTTACGACATAATAAGTGATATTGGGTCCTACAGCCAGGGCGGTATTGGAAGGCAAAGTCCAGGGTGTAGTTGTCCACGCCAGAATATATACCGGTTCGCTGTCAGCAAACAGCTTTTCGGATTTTTCGTCCCGGATTACCTTGAATTGGGCGACACAAGTCGTATCCTTTACATCCCGGTAACATCCCGGTTGGTTCAGTTCGTGTGTACTCAGACCGGTACCCGCAGCCGGAGAATAAGGCTGTATGGTATAACCTTTATAAAGAAATCCTTTTTCATACAATTTCTTCAATAGATACCATAACGTTTCGATATATCGGTTGTCATAAGTGATATAGGGATTTTTCATGTCTACCCAATATCCCATTTGCTTTGTCAGATCTTCCCATTCTTTAGTGAATTTCATGACATCTGCACGACATTCTTTGTTATATTCCACGACGCTGATCGTTTTACCGATAGCCTCTTTGGTGATTCCTAATTTTTTTTCTACACCGAGTTCTACAGGGAGACCATGCGTATCCCAGCCTGCTTTACGTTCTACTAAAAATCCTTGCAGAGTTTTATAACGGCAAATGACATCCTTAATGGTTCTGGCCATCACATGATGGATTCCGGGCATGCCGTTCGCTGAAGGAGGACCTTCATAAAAAACGAATGAAGGGTGACCTTCCCGTGTCTTCAAACTCATTTCGAAAGTCTTGTTTTCTTCCCAGGTTTTTAATATCTCTTTGTTTACCTCAGAAAGATCCAGGCCTTTGTATTCAGGAAATTTCTCGTTCATTATAGGTGATTTTTATATTTGCAATAGTAAATGACACACCTTGTTGTGCACTTTTATAAAAACAAAGTGCAAATATATCATTTTTGAATGGAAATTGATACAGTTCTCTTTTATAATCAGATAAAATTATTGTGCATTTGTCTCAGGCTTAGTCCAGTCGGGATGAAATTCGAAAATGAGGGTCGGGGGTTCCTGTTGGGCTCCCCGGCTTTCAAACTTACCGACGAATTTGAATTTTTCCGGATAATGTGTCGAGATCAGCGGATACAACGTATAGTAGGCATGCCGAAACCAATGGTCGATGATGACATGGGTGGCTTTTTGACCGATCAGCTGTTGCAGGATATCTTCCGGTTTTCCGTATTGGGAAAAACTACCGCATTTTTTCCCTCCCGAGTACATAAAGAATATTTCCGGTTTCCGGCAAATCACCCGTGCGCTATCGGGAAGATTTTTCCCGCACCATTGCATGGCAGCCGTAAATTCTGCAAAAGCATTTCCGGCAATTTCAGGACTCCAGGTTTTGTATTTCGCCAGCTGCTTTTTTTCGACCAAAGCCTGGGAATAGGCAGGAAACATGAAAATCAGGGCAAAGATAATCATGCAGGCAGCCGGTAAGAATACCGGAATATTTTTTCTCCGGCGTTTACCCGGATAAAGAATCACCGCATTTATACCGTAGAAAAACAGGAAGATGAAAAATGCGGTCGCTGGTTATCATCTGCGGCACCGAGATGGTGGTCAGCTTCTTGATGTCGGTGCGGGTCTTGCTCATTCGCTGGAATGGGATCCAAATAGAGAAACAGGAGCAATCCGCCTTTGGGCAATTTGATGAGACCGAAAATGATCAGAAATGCGATCAGCATCCCCCGGAAAATTTCTCCCCCGGAAGATTTGGCATTCAGATTATAGGGGGTATTCAAAATGGCGTTGGGCAGCCATTTGTTCAGATAGGATCCGAAATTATCGGTAATCCGGTTTTTCCAGTCGTCCCAATTGGCCATCGTTTGTCCATTCGGTTTTTTCATAAAGTCACTGATGTAATCGTTGCTTGTTTTGCCGACGTTTTTGTTCCGTATGTCCCAGGCCGTTTTCGTACCCCAGAACGAACCGGCGAGTAATACGAACAATAATCCGTATCTCAGTAGCTGTTGGAAAGAAGTTTTCCGGGACGGGGATTCTTCCAGGGCTTTTCTATTTTTGTACAGGGCATAACACGGTTTGAGAAAGAGTATACCGCTATAAATGATAATTGCCAGAATGAGCGAAGTGCCCATAGTCCGGACAAAATAGATATAGTTGACCAGGAACAGAAGAAGAACGAGTAAGATCGTATCCCGTACCCCTTTTTTGGTAAAAAGTTGTTCCGGTTTTATGCTTAGCATCAGGAAGATTGCTGCCACGCTACAAAACAGGAAAAGCATTTCACTCATCATGATCGTGGCATACCGCAATATCTCTGCATGAATAGAACAAAATACACAAGTCAGGAAAGCAACGATGATACTTCCCGATATTTTTTTCAATAAAAAGAAAAGCAGCAAGATAGCGGCATAGAGCAAGATACCGTTTGCTATCTTTACGGCATTGATATTATCCGGAAAGAATTTCATCACTCCGGCGACAAAAACCGGATATCCCGGTGGGAAATGAGTATGTGGAGTTTCGGAAAAAGAAATGGTATTGGTAAATCCTTTGCCTTCTGCCAGCGCTTTTCCCAAAGCATAATAATGGATATTATCTCCGTTCATCTCAAAATATTCATCCTGCTCATTACATCGTAAATCTTAGTGTAGGTACTCACAAAACAGATCGTAACGATGAGTAATAAGACATATAAAAAGGAACGGCTCTCTAGTAACGTCTGAATTGAATAATTTGTTTTTTTCTCCATCCTGTTAGTTTTTAAAACGATATTTTAACAGAGTCCAGATGGCTTCCAGGCCATCTTTCCAATTTATTTTTTTCCCTTCGGCGATGCTACGCGGGTAGTAATTGATCGGTATTTCGTGGATTTTGATTCCTTTCTTACAAACTTTTGCCGTTACTTCCGGACAAAATTCAAAGCCCTGGCATTTTAATGGAATGGATTTTAAAAATTGTGCATCGAAGAATTTATAACAGGTCGGTTCGTCTGTCAGATGTTGGCCGTATAAGAGATTCGTGACAAAAGTGACTAATCTCCCGCCTAAATAAAAACGCAGGTAAGAATGTTTGTTCGAAGGTTTCAGGAAACGGGAACCATAGACTACTTTGGCATTGTTTTCGATCACCCACTGTAATAAAGGATTATAATCTTCGGGGTCATATTCCAGGTCTGCATCCTGAATGATGATCCAATCTCCTGTCGCTAATGCTATGCCTGTTCTCAACGCTGCTCCTTTCCCCTGATTGAAAGGCTGGAGGTGATAATGTATATCCAGATCGGGGTGGGCCTGCATGAATTGCCGGCATTTTTCAGCTGTACTGTCTTTTGAACCGTCGTCGATAATGAGGATCTCTTTTTCTGTTTCTCCAATCAATCGGGTCTGGTGTATTTTTCCGAGAATTTGGGAAATCGAACGTTCCTCATTATAGGCAGGTATGATGATAGATAGTTTTTTCATTGGCAGGATCGTTTTAATTGTCGGCTACGACAAAACGGGCTGTTAAACGGCTGCGTTGTTCTACCAACACATTTTTATGGCTGGTCAGCTGTTGGATGATGTCTTCATTGTAATGGCGAATCGTCAGCAAGCGCACATTTTTGTTGTAGAGTACTTCGTATTCGTCATGGAGTTCATCGATGAAACTTTCAAAAATCGCTTCATTATAGTCGATGCAAAAAGAGAATGTGATTGCTGAATTTTGCATCAGGTTAAGGCGGAGTCTGTATTTGGCTAACGTAGCGAAAATACGGCTCAGTTTTTCTTCTGCTATAAAAGAAAAATCCCGGGGGGAAAGAGTCAGTAATAACTGATCTCCTTTATTGATATAAATCGGAGGTAATTTCAATTTCTCGTCCAATTCCCGGATCACCGAACCATGACTTTCCGGGTAAAGGAAAGATCTTACGAATAACGGAATCCCTTTATTTTGCAACGGTTTGATGGTTTTCGGATGAATTACTTTCGCTCCGCAGTTCGATAGTTCGATCGCTTCTTTATAGGATAGCTTACTGATAATTTCTGTATTTTCATATATTTTGGGATCGGCATTCATAATACCGGGCACGTCTTTCCAAATGGTAACATCTTCGGCATCCAGCAAATTGGCCAAAAGGGCTGCGGTATAGTCCGAACCTTCACGCCCCAGGGTGGTCGTTTGATTGGTCGTCGTTCCGGCAATGAATCCCTGCGTGATATACATAAATGTATCCTGAAAATTGAATGTCTTCCGGCACAACTGAGCCGATAATTCGATATCTACACAAGCATTCCGGTAGTTTTGGTCGGTAATCAGACATTTACGGATATCGGTAAACTTGGCTTTTCGTCCTTGTTTCTCGAGATAGGAGGCAATGATTGTTGTCGAGAGCAATTCACCGAAACAGATGATCCGGTCGTATTCATAATCGTAACAGAGGGAAGGATCACTTTTTAGGATAGTGTCCAATTCCTGATACAGGGCTTCTACCCGGGCATTTACTTCACTGTCGGCAGAACCGAAAAGATCCCGGATAATCTGCTGATGGAAATCTTGAATGCGCTGAAAAACCTCTGCAATATTACCGGTTTTCCCGAAATAAGAATTACACAAAACTTCCAGGGCATCGGTCATTTTTCCCATCGCCGATACGACAATGATTAAATTTTCCCGCTGGGTATTGATGATTTTAAATAAATTTTTTACACCTTCGGCATCTTTAACGGAAGCGCCACCAAACTTATATACGTTCATTGCGTTTAAATTTAAACACGATAATTAATTCATGGCGCTAATTTAGATATTAAAATTGAATAATAATGTGGAATCAATTCGGATTGAATGAAAACTTATTTGATTTTCAAAAAATCTGTGATTCTGAGGGAATACTAATTTCATGAAAACGTTTGTGTATTACGATTTATCATTTTATATTTGCATCTAATAACAAATAGAATCAGAATCAATGAATAAAGTTACAACCTTAAATCAGTTTATTATCGAACAGCAGGCAGGAGTACCTCAGGCAACAGGGGGTTTTTCTTGTTTGTTACATCACGTAGGTATTGCAGCCAAAAAAGTCAACCGGGAGGTGAATAAGGCTGGTTTAGTGGATATTCTGGGGCGTGCCGGCTCCGAGAATGTACAAGGTGAAGACCAGCAAAAACTGGACATTTATGCCAATGAGACTTTTTTGTCGGAACTGAAAGCCAGTGGTGAATGTTGCGGTGTTGCTTCAGAAGAAAATCAGGATATCATTGTTTTTGACGATGGATTGAGCCGTGATGCGAAATATATCTTTTGTATGGATCCGCTGGATGGCTCTTCGAATATCGACGTGAATGTCTCTATCGGTACTATTTTTTCTGTTTACCGCCGCAAATCTCCGCTGGGCGAAGTTGCGAATATCGATGACTTTTTACAGCAAGGTTGTGACCAGGTTGCTGCCGGTTACGTTATTTATGGCTCTTCTACGATGTTGGTATATACGGCCGGCAACGGAGTGAACGGTTTTACGCTGGACCCTTCTATCGGGGAGTTCTGTCTTTCACATCCGAATATTAAAACACCGGAAAATGGTTTTATTTATTCTATAAACGAAGGAAATTATGAGAAATTTCCGGTGGGAGTGAAAAAATATATAAAGTATTGCCAGGAAACCGATAAGAAAACCAAGCGTCCTTATACTTCGCGTTATATCGGTTCTCTGGTGGCCGATTTCCACCGGAATTTATTGAAGGGAGGTATTTTTATTTATCCCGAAACCAATAGCCATCCGACAGGAAAACTGCGTCTGTTGTACGAATGTAATCCGATTGCGTTTATTGCCGAGCAAGCCGGAGGATTGGCTACGGATGGCGGAAACCGGATATTGGACATGACCCCTGAAAATATCCACCAACGGATACCTTTTTATACCGGCTCAAAAAATATGGTCACTAAAGTAGGGGAATTTTTGAAGTTTTTCAATAATATATAATTGATAAAATTGAATAGTGAATTTTATAGTAAAATTCGGAAGATATGATTAATAAACAATTGCTAAATCCTTCCAGCATTGTGGTGGTTGGAGGATCGGACGATATTCAGAAACCGGGTGGTAAGGTATTGAAGAATTTGATCGATGGACATTTTAAAGGGAGTTTATATGTGGTGAATCCGAAAATGGATGAAGTACAAGGTATCAAATCCTACCGGGACGTGAAAGATTTGCCGGAAGTGGATTGCGCTATCCTGGCCATCGCTGCCAAATTCTGTCCGTCGACGGTAGAGATGCTGGCGAAACAAAAAAATACCCGGGCATTTATCATTCTGTCTGCCGGATTTAGTGAAGAGAATGCAGAAGGGAAAGCATTGGAAAAACAAATTGTAGAAACGATCGATTCTGTCGGGGGAGCTTTGATCGGCCCGAATTGTATCGGCGTATTGACAACGAACTACAATGGGGTATTCACGACCCCTATACCGAAATTGGATCCGAAAGGAGTAGATTTCGTATCGGGCTCGGGAGCAACGGCACTTTTCATTATGGATGCCGGTATGCAGAAAGGTGTAAAATTTTCGAGTGTATTTTCAGTCGGTAATTCTGCCCAGTTAGGCGTGGAAGAGGTCCTGGAATATTGGGACGAATCTTTCGATCCCGAGACAAGTTCACGGATTAAATTGATGTATGTAGAGAGTATCGATAAACCGGAAAAATTATTGAAGCATGCTTCCTCACTGATCCGGAAAGGTTGTCGTATCGCTGCGATCAAATCAGGCGGTTCCGCTGCCGGAAGCCGTGCCGCTTCGTCGCATACCGGAGCTTTGGCCAGCTCGGATGTTGCCGTGGAAGCTTTATTCCGGAAAGCCGGTATCGTACGGTGTAACGGGCGGGATGAACTGGCCACGGTGGCAGCTATTTTTAACTATCCCGAATTGAGGGGAAAGAATATGGCTATCGTAACCCATGCCGGAGGACCGGCCGTAATGCTGACAGATGCCTTGTCGGATGGAGGAATGGAAATTCCTCATTTGGAAGGGCCGAAGGCTGAAGCATTGCTGGCACAGTTGTTTAACGGATCTTCTGTAGGTAATCCCATTGACTTTTTAGCGACGGGAACAGCCGAACAATTGGGAATTATCCTGGATGCCTGTAATCGCGATTTCGATAATATCGACGGTATTGCAGTGATCTTCGGTAGTCCCGGGCTTTTCCCCGTTTTCGATGTATATGAAGTATTGCGTGAAAAAATAGCTACTTCCCCGAAACCGATTTATCCCATATTCCCCTCTTCGATGGTGGTGAAAGAGGAAATCGACGAGTTTGTACGGAAAGGTGGCGTTTACTTCCCTTATGAAGTGAATTTTGGTAATGCTTTGTGTAAAATATACCGTACCCCTGCTCCGCAACCTGCCGAGCCCGAATTGCCGGAAGTAGACCGGAAACGGATCCGGGCAGTCGTCGATCAGGCTGAAAACGGCTATCTGTCACCTGAACAGATCCATGAATTGCTGGATGCTGCCGGTATTGCCCGGGCGAAAGAAGGTGTGGCCGATAAAGAGGAAGAAATTGTCGGTCTGGCCCGTCAGATCGGTTTCCCGTTAGTGATGAAAGTAGTAGGACCTGTCCATAAATCCGATGTCGGTGGGGTAACCCTCAACGTAAGGGACGAAGCGACGGTACGCAGCGAATTCCGTCGGATGATGCAGATCAAAGATACGCATGCCGTCATGCTGGCTCAGCAGTTGTCCGGGACCGAAGTGTTTATCGGGGCTAAACGGGAAGATAAATTCGGACATATGGTGTTGTGCGGATTAGGAGGTATCTTTATCGAGGTTTTGAAAGATGTGAAAGCAGGCTTGGCTCCGATTGCCCAACCGGAAGCTTTGGATATGATCCGTAGCTTGAAATCGTATAAAATCATTCAGGGAGTACGGGGACAAGAACCGGTGAACGAACAAAAATTCGCCGAAGCCGTGTCGAGGGTGTCCATGTTAGTGAAAGTGGCTCCTGAAATTTTTGAGATGGACCTGAATCCATTACTCGGTAATAAAGAAAATGTGGTGGCGGTGGATGCCCGTATCCGGATTGAAAAATGAAAAAACAAGACTTTATTTTTATACTGGGGGTAGCGGTTTTGCTGCTACCCTTTTTTATCTGCCGGCCTGTTTACGAATGGTATCATGCTTTTAATGCGGCTCATGGCATGATCATGAGTTTCCTGAAATTTGCCGTCTTGTCGACTTTGGGAGAGATGATCGGCTTGCGGATTAGTGCCGGCGTGTATTGCCGGAAAGGATTCGGGGTTTTGCCCCGGATGTTTGTATGGGGGATATTGGGGATGGGCATTAATATGGCGATGGTTATTTTTTCGAATGGTACTCCGGCATTTTTGCAATACCTTGGCATGCAGGAGGCTCCGGCGGTTTTTCATGCACCGGGATTGTGCTGGGCTAAAGTAGGGGTGGCTTTTGCCGTGTCGGTGAGTATGAATACCATTTTCGCTCCGGTATTTATGACGCTGCATAAAATTACGGATACCCATATTCTGATGCACGGCGGTACACTCCGTGGTTTCTTCACACCACTGGATATGGGAGGGATCATGAGCAGTTTGAATTGGAGGGTGTTGTGGGGATTTGTCTTTAAGAAAACCATCCCTTTCTTCTGGTTCCCGGCTCATACCATCACTTTTCTGTTGCCCGGCAATATGCGGGTATTGTGTGCTGCCTTGTTGGGAGTGGTATTGGGAATCCTTTTAGCGGTAGCAGCCCGCAAAGGGGACACTTCCGCACCGGATAAGGGAAGGGTTGAAAGAAAGATATAAATAAAATGCGGTTTTCTGAATTGATTTATTGAGTCGGAAAACAACAATTTAAAGTTCTTTAATTTCTTTGACGGGAAGGCCGGTCAGCTCACTGATATCTTCTGCGGCAAAACCTTTTGCTTTCATATTACGGGCGATTTCCAGCTGTTTCTTTTTTTCGCCTTCTTTCCGGCCTTTCTCCATTCCTTTTTCCATCCCCTCCTCTATTCCCTTTTCTTTGGCGAAAGCGATTGTCACTAACTGGTCGCGATAGACCTTGATACTTTCGTCGTACTTTTCGCGTTCTTCTTTTGTCAGTGATGCAATGTCGATGATTTTTTCCAGTTTCTCGAATACCGCTTTGCGGGCCTTAAACGGTAATCGGTTTAGTGTTTCCATATTCTTTAATACATAAATCCAGCGTTCAAAATCAGTTATACATTCTTCTTCTTCCTTCGTAAAAGCCGGAAGTTCGATGAAAATAAAGCGTAGCTTATCCGAAAATACCTCGTGTGTATCACGGTCGGAGAGTACGATGTCCGTATGCAGTTTGCCCGGAGAATCATCCAGACGGAAATTCATGAAGAACACACCGATCCTGAATATGCCGTTCACCTACCAACAGATCGTTCAGAAAGTCGATCAGCAGGTCCTTTGTCATTTCCTGTCCGAAAATGATTTTGAATCCGACATCTGTAAAAGGATTGATAAACTTCGCCATGATAGCCCCTGAAAGAATCGTTAACGGAACAAAATCTCGCATAGACCATGCTACAGTCAATGGCTCCCCGGTGGCTGGAAATACAGATCTCCTGTAAGAATATGGTCGCAGTCTGTCTGAAAAATTGGAAAATATCGTAAAAGTATCTTCTTAAAATAAAAAAAATCGATATCTTTGCATCCGATTTTGGTGTCACGATTCTGCTGCTACGGAAAAGTGATGAAAAGGGAATCAGGTGAGAATCCTGGACAGACCCGCTGCTGTAAGCTCTGCTAAAATCTTCAACAATACTTTAGCCACTGTTCTGGAAAGAATGGGAAGGGCGTTTGAAGATTGGAGTAAGTCAGAAGACCTGCCGAAATGATGTATGATTGATAAACCTTCGGGGATTAAGGTTGCTCGATTCGGACTTGATTTTATTTTGCAAAGGGTGTGCTTTACGGCAGGGATTATGCCGGAAAACAATTTCCAGTCAGGATTCTGCAATATGATTTCTTTTCAGGTGAATTTAGAATTATGCAAAATGTTTCCGGTAAACGGAGAAGCGCCGGTGGCACATGAATGGGGTGAATTTATGCAAGTTTTTTGAGAGGAAACTTTCACTTTGTTGGGAGTGGCTTTGCCGCTGTTACAACGGATAAACTTGTATGTAATTAACAAATAATAATTTATATCGGTGTAAAACAAATTCAAGATGAAAAGGAAATTTATTTTAACTTCTCTTGCCCTTACGTTCTGTATGGGCATGTATGCAGAGCAACCTGTAACTGTAGAAACCGATTCCATGCGTCGGATAGATTTGGAGGAGGTGATGATCCATGCGACTAAAACCGGAGCTTTATTGAAAGATCTTCCGAACCGGGTAGAGGTGGTGACCAAGCGGCAGATCGAAGCTTCGGGGATCGATAATCTGACGGACCTGTTGAAAAATTTTGTTAATGTGGATGTGATTGAATATCCGGGATATAATTCTTATTTCAGTATCCGGGGATTCAAACCGACAGAAGGAAAATACACGACAGTCCTGATCGATGGAGTACCGGCCGGTACTACCAATATGGCGACACTTTCTTTAGGCGATGTAGAGCAGGTGGAAGTTCTGAAAGGCCCTTTCTCCGCCATGTATGGTTCGGATGCGATGGGTGGAGTGGTGAACATCGTCACCAAACGGAATAAGGATAAACTCACCGGAGGAATCAAAGTTGCAGCCGGAAGTTATCAAACTTCCAAAGGGGCTTTTCATGTCGGTGGACGGATCTACCGGGGGCTTTCTTTCGATGCCTCTTTCGATTATACTGCTCAGGCACGAAACTATAAGATCGGAGACCATAATCTCTTGCATATGTCGGCAACGGATAAAGCTATCCTCGGTAAAGATACTTATGGTATTAAAATGAATGGCTCTCGGCATAGCGGTATCGCCGGGAAAGGCCGTATCGGTTATGATTTCGGGGAAAACTGGTCTTTGAATTTTACCGAGATTTTTTTTGTGGGTAAGGATCTGCCGACGGGAGGAAATGTCTGGGGGACTAACGGATTGAAAAAGAAAGATGTCACCCGGTATACCGAAAAATTGGAACTCAACGGAAAAGTGAATAATCATACCAGTTATAGTAAGCGTGCATATCATCAATATCACCATCATCTATAGTATTCATAAAGTCCGCACCATACTTTTCTTTTTTACCTTTTGCCTGATAGTTAGAATCAAAACAAATGGGACGTGTAGGATCAATGCGACGCATTTCTTTCACTACCTCCGAAATCACACGATACTTTTCTTTGGCACGTTCCAAATCATTGTCATTGTCGTAGAACTTCATCTCATTATTCACAGTCCAGAAGAGTAGTGAAGGATGATTACGATATTTTTTCAGCAAACTAAGAAATTCTTCTTTCCACATCTCTATCAGTTTTGCATCAGGCAAGGGAGTAGAGTGTATCATCAACCAAGGCCAAGTACCTTCAAAACTAACACCGATACCATTCTTATCAGCTGCTCCCATCCAGAGTTTATTCCACGGAGTAGTATGGGTACGAGTGACATCTATGTTACCAGCCTTCATTAATTGCATGAAAGTATTAGCCAGATTCAAGTCGTTCGGAGCAAGAGCAAACGGAATGTGATTGCCACCCCGCAGCCAATATCGATTACCGTTCAGAAAGAACAAGCCTTCCTTCACTTCAAAAGTACGGAAGCCGGAAGTCTCTGACAGACAGTCTAATTCAGCACCTTTGGCAGTAACCAGCCTAAAGCGGAAATCGTATAGATTAGGATGATGAGGTGTCCAGAGACGAGGTTTAAGTCCATTCACACTGTAAGTGAACATCTTTTCTTCATCAGCATTCAGCACCAGTTTTTGCAAAGAAAGACTGCTGTAAAGCACAGAACCGGTTTCTTTATCCACAATGTCAGTATAGAGATCAAACTGATTCTTTTTACCGCTATGATTCTTTACCGTCAGGTCAAAAGTAGCTCCCTCCAGAGTAGGTTTAATAAAGACATCTTCTACCTTCACCGGGCTGGTGATAGTAAGTTTTACCGGCTGCCAAATACCTGCAGGCTCATCACCATAAAATCCATGTGCTATATCTTTCAGAATATTGCTCTTCACTGCTACTTTTCCACCTTCTTTTTCACTTTCGCGAACAGAAGAATAGAAGAAATCAATAGCAGTGCTACCGTTTTCAGAAGCACTTCCATCCGCTTTACGGATCACTTTCACTACTACCAGATTTTTGCCGGGTTTCAGCAATTTGCTTCCATCAACCTGTATTTCGCCATACATGCCGATATGCGAACCTGCCAGCTCTCCATTAATATAAATCTCTGCTACCTTTG
>ERZ791822.741-NODE-741-length-17768-cov-3.248010_pt1 | contig 17768 bp, 10 predicted proteins | sample MGYA00510299_ERZ791822 | MGnify/ENA primary metagenome ERZ791822 (study PRJEB30046, sample SAMN00791945) | human gut metagenome | study: EMG produced TPA metagenomics assembly of the A metagenome-wide association study of gut microbiota in type 2...
TTTTTCTTTTAAATCATAACATTCAATTATGGCTGTAACTTATCAAACAGAAGGCGTAAAAATGCCTGATATCAAGAAACGTGAGACTACGGAATGGATAAAGGCCGTAGCTGCTTCTTACGGGAAAAGACTCGGTGAAATCGCTTATATCTTCTGCTCGGACGAAAAAATTCTGGAAGTAAACCGTCAGTATCTGCAACATGATTACTACACGGATATTATTACTTTCGATTATTGTGAAGGCGATCGTTTATCAGGTGACTTATTCATCAGTCTGGATACGATACGTACGAATGCAGAGCAGTTTGGCGCCTCATACGAAGACGAACTACATCGTGTGATTATCCACGGAATTCTTCACTTGTGCGGCATCAACGATAAAGGCCCCGGAGAACGGGAGATTATGGAAGCTGCGGAGAATAAAGCATTGGGGATGTTGCGATAAGCACTCATTGCTTTCAATTCGTACACTGCTTTTCAATTCGCCTTTCATAAAAAAGAAACCCCGGCGTAATCACTACGCCGAGGCACTCCATTAGCTTATGCTAATTAACACTAAATTATTAAGAGAGAGATTTAGTCAATTTATTAATAGTTTGAAGTTACTTCACTTCAGGAGTAACCAGTTCCTTAATTGATTTTGTATTTAGGTACAGGAAAGCCAAACGAGGAGTTCCTTCGTTCACTATCAACTGCAATGAATCCGATGTCAGGTACCCGATACGCTCACGAGTTTTGTACACCTCAACCTTTCCATCATCTTCCTTGCTGAATCCTTCCACAATCAGATAACCATTATCCACTTTCCACGTTTTCAAATCTAAAGACGGAATATTGATAGCAGAACACTTACCACCTTTCTTGAACTCAAATCCTTTCAACTCACCCGTAGACTTGTATGTATAAGGATTGCACCATTTTCCGATAATCTGTTTTTCTACTTTTTTCTGTCCGTAGCTTAAAGCGAAACAAGACAGAGCCATAGCCGTAATCAATAATTTTTTCATCTTAAATCAATATTTATTTTTTTAGTAAATCGTATTTCTGATCAACTCCACGCTCTCGCAGATGAATACCTTCCTTCATCCAACGTGGCTCTTTTGTACCTTTCAGGTAATAGTCGAAAAACTGCATCATTCGGATGGTCCAGTCTTTCTGCGCACCTTTTCTCAAGACAAAGTGTCCCTCACCTTTGTAATTCAACAACCATGCCGGACGTTGCAGGCGACGCATAGCCAGGTAAAGTGCACGGCCTTGTTCATACGCAACGGCCTCATCCTGGTCATTATGTAATATCAATAAAGGCGTATGTATCTTGTCTGCTTCCAGGATTGCAGAACTTGCCAGATACTTATCTTTTGCCTCCCATAAAGTCTTTCCCATACGACTTTGTGTTTCCTCGTACATAAAATATCGTGGCAGACCGCTTCCATTACGTATTCCTAAATATCCGGTCACCATATCCGTAATTGGAGCCGCTATATTGGCACAAGTGAAAAGATCTGTCTTTGTCACCAAATATGATGTTTGATAGCCAGACCAACTATGTCCCTGTAAGCCTATTTTCCCGGGATGTGCTATCCCCTGCTCTATCAGATACTTTGTTCCGCTTACTACAGCATCATAACAACTCTGCCCGGGAGTCCCAATCGTGAAATGCACATCCGGCATAAACACAATATAACCATTGCTAGCAAAATACATAGGATCCCCTAACGCACTACTCAACAAAGGTGCATGATAAATATTCAACTCACCGGAATGAGTTTCATAAAACTGCACCAACACCGGATATTCTTTTTGAGGATCATAATCTTCCGGAAGATAAAGCACCCCCTTATTTTCCTTATTCTCATAATTAGTCCACTTTATCAGTTTAACTGTACCCCATTTATAATCTGCTTGTTGAGGATTCGCATTTGTCACTTTAACGGAATTGGAGAAATCGGACTTACTCCACCACAAATCCCTAAATTCCGATACATTCTGACGATTCCAAACACAATACTCATGATTGTCAGAAAAACGATGTATAGTATATACATAATTCCCCTCCATCAATTTTCTCAGACGGCCTTTCATATCAAGCTGATAGACACCCTCATCCATTGTATCTTTATCCCAAAGACTGACAATGATAGTTTCATCCTTCTGAAAAACATCTTTATCTAAATTACTCGTCATTTTACGAATAGATTTGCCATGCTTGCGACCATATCCTTTAGTCAGGCACTCCGGCTGACGTTCTCCTGTCAAATCAATCTTCCACCAGTCATATGCATCGTACAGAAACACATTATTCCCGTCAGCCGTCCACCCTGCTATTCCATAAGCGGGAGCAGGAGCCGGTTTATCATAACTTTCCACGAACATTGGATAACCGATAGCATCAGATATATTAACAACCTTACCGGTAGCACCATCAAACTTATTCCAGACTTGAGCAATCGGATCATACATTACTGCCCACTTGCCATTTACCGACCATTTGGGAGCTGTACGATAACTACGTCCGATCAACCGTTTTGCACCTGTATGCACATTCACTGAATATATATCGAACGGCAACCGATCCAACCACTCACGCTGCATCTTATAAGGAGATTCATCCGTGTAAAGCACATAGTTCAAATTCTCTGCTCCCGATGGTAAGAGTAAATCTACGGTAGATGGAGCAACTTCAGTGAGTTGCTTAGAAGAAATATCATAAATATACGTCACCGACTTATCCTGCCTATAACGTCCGTCCCTTTGTAAAGTCGGAACCTCCATTTCATTCCACGTCCACAACTCTAATTCAAAACTCTTGTCCGGTTTCTTCTCCGGTTCTTTCTTTCTACGAGAAACCTGCTGTGAGTCTCGAAGTTCAAGTATCAAAAAATTATGGCTTTTAGACAAGTCAATACGTCCGACAGACATACCATCAGGCAAAACAATTTCTTTCCGGTCAAAAAGCAAGTTACAACCTGGCTTCCTTAATGAAAAAGCATACCACAAAGAATCATTTACGCTAAACTCCCCGATCATCTCTTTTTCATTAAAACTATAAGAAGAGGGTTCACTCTTTACAGAACTCTGATAAAGAGTCTTATATGGACCAGCTAAAGGGCCATAGCATAGCTCGTTCCTGTCTGACTTTTTACGAATGAAAAGAATAGAACGTCCTCCGTCATATAATGTATGATAGCCGATACTGTCAATATGAAAAACAACTTCTGTCTTCAGATGACGTACCACCAGCCTGTTAAAAGCCGGAACATGATTTACCGTATCTTTCGGCACATTAGTTACAGAGATTGAGTAAGGGGTCCCTTCCACAGGACGAAAAGCCTCTTTATGTTTCCATTCGGTCTTTACTCCCGAAGGCAATGACAACAAAAATGTTTTCATTACTCCTGCCGAGTCTGCCAACCGATAAAAAGCTCCCTGGTCGTTATTATAAAACTCCAGACGCTCTATATCGCCATTCAGCAATATTTCCTTCCGCGTACGGGAATCGAATAAATGCAGTTTTTTTTCTTCCTTGCTAGCCGGATTATATTCCATCAACGATATACGGTAAGTCACCCATCTGCCTGTCGGTGAAATATCCGGTGCATCAATACGTTTCCAAGATGTACATGCTTCTATATCCAACGGTTTCTTTTGAGCCTCAACAGACAAGCTTCCGCCCAGCAACAATCCTGCTATAATCCCTATATATACAAATATCCGGTTCATCTTATCTTCTCCTGTCATCTTTAATCATATCCTTATTCAAATCGACATCAGAATCAGCCGAGTTGTCATGCAATAACAAACGGGCAAAGTGACGCCACATCTTATGCTCGAAGAAATCCTCAGACTCACCGAAGAATCCATGTGTACATTTCGGTAATACAAACATTTCGAAATCCTTATCAGCCTTAATCAATGCATCCACCAGACGCAATGTGTTAGCAGGATTCACAGTTTTATCCATCGCACCGGTAAACAGCAACAAGCCGTGCTTGTAATTCTTTACCAACTCTTGATTCGGACGTACACGGACACTATAATCATACATCGTACTTTCTACTCCCAAACTATCTTTAGTCGTTTTCACCTTCTCATCTACACCGAAATGAATCTCAACAAAGCCTTTATTATAAATACGATTATCATGATTACCTGCCGATGAAACAGCAGCCGAATAAAAATCAGGATAAGTACAAATGGCAGCCGCCGACATAAACCCTCCACCGGAATGACCGTAAATACCGACTTTGGTGGCATCAATAAACGGATAACGGGCAGCCAGTTGCTCAATAGCATATTTATCATCCGCCAACGGATAATCACGCATATTGTTGTATCCATAGGTATGATAAGCCTTTCCGCGCATCGGAGTGCCACCTCTGTGCCCCACAGTGATTACAATGAACCCCAGTTGAGCCAAACGGGTATTATAAACATCATTAATAGTGAAACGTGTCGGCACATATTCGAAGAACGGTCCCGGATAAACATTCGAAATGATAGGATAAACCTTTGTCGAGTCAAAGTCGGCAGGTTTCCACATCACGCCATACAAATCGGTCACTCCATCGGCAGCTTTTACCTTAAAGCGTTCCGGTGCTTTCCATCCCATCTCATAGACAGGCTGCAAATCGGGCTTTTCCAACGTCATAATCACCTTTCCATTCCGATTACGAACCACATTCACCGGTTCCTGCGAAACAGTAGAATAAGAATCTACCATATATCGGTAAGACGGAGAGATACTGACATCATGTGACGCATTCTCCGGAGTCAACAGACGAACAGCATTCGGACGATCCAGTTGAGCTTCATAAAGAATGTAATAATAAGGGTCAATGCCTTTCTCACGACCATAACCATAGAAATACATCTTACGCCCGATAGTATCAATCTTGGTAACCGGGCCAGCTACCCATGTTCCATCGGTCAGTTGGTTCTTTAAGTTTCCTGTTGCTGTGTCATACAGGTAATAGTGTCCCCAACCATTACGTTCGGAACGGAAAAGGATTTCTTTCCCGTCATTTAGGAAAGAAACATTACGCATCTGATAATCGAGATATGGTTTGTTTTCTTCATGAATCACTACGCGCACTTTTCCGGTTTCTACGTCTACCTCGCAAATATCCGACTGGTTCCATGGACGGTTATAACGTTGGAAATACAAACGCTTCCCGTCTTTTGAAATATACAATATGTCAATATACTGATCAGGCCAGCGATTAATATCGATTTTCTTCACTTCACGGGTATCGACATCTCCAATCAACAATTCATATTGGGTGACATGTTTATCGCCTGCCAGTTCGGCTTTATAAGTTTTCAGTGCCGGATATGGAGTAGACAACGAATTGATTAACCATAAATCACGCACTTTCCTGTTATCCTCACGAACAGCATAAAAACGATGGCTACCTGGAATCCAATGAGTAGATTCGGCTCCGAAGCGTCCTTCCAGCTTACCCTCATCTTCACGGTTAAATGTATAATTCGGCTCACCGTCCGTTGTCAGTTGTATAGGAATGGTATCTTGCCCTTTCTTTTGATTCCCAACAAAATACAAATTATCCTTGCTGGCATAAAGAAAATAAAGACTATCTGGAGAATACTTCATCCAATACGGATCACTATTTCCATAAGATGGTTTTTCATTAAGCTGCTTCAACACTTTCGAGTAGATGTTGTAAGTATACAATCCACGGTCGAAATTTATGCGAATAGTTTCGTTATCCTTCATGAAAGTGAAAGACAAATATGGATCTGCCGAAGAATAGGCTTTCTTGGTATATACTGCAATTTTACTCAATAATTCAGCCGTATCAAACAGAAGACGTTTTTCCTTTTTCTTCGGATTTACATAATAATACTTCTTTCCTTCACGTGTAGTAAACGAATAATAAAAACAGTCCGTACCGTTAATAAACGTTGGCTTGACTTCTGTTGAATACTTTATTATAGGATTCTGTTCTAACAAACGGAACTTTTCCGCTAACTTATAATTCGCTTTCTGTTGTGCATCGGCAAAGCTACATATCAACAATGAAACCACCAGGCACACATATCTAAAGAGAGAGTTTTTCATAAAATCTTATCTATTGTCTTATTTGTTACGGTTAATATCTCCCCAATAGTCTGCACGAGTGTCACCCAGCAAATGCTTGGCAAAGAAACGGTACATCTTCTTCTCAAAATACTTATCAGCAGAACCATATCCATGGCCGGCACCCGGAATCACCAGCATATCAAAATCCTTGCCGGCTTCAATCAATGCCTGCGCCATGCGATAAGTATGGGCAGGGTTCACGTTCTTGTCCATATCACCGGTGACGAGCATTAAGTGTCCTTTCAAATTCTTGGCAATCTCCGCATTCGGCTTCACATTGAACCTGTATCCATACTCTTTTGTCTCATTACCCAAACTATCTTTTACTACTTTTTCCACTTCCTCCACACCGTTATAGCATTCTCCCCACCCACGATTATAGATATTGTTATCATGATTTCCAGAACAGGAGACAGCAGCTTTATAAAAGTCCGGATAAGTACAGATGGCTGCAGCAGCCATAAATCCTCCACCGGAATGACCGTAGATACCGACTTTCTTACCATTAATAAATGAATACCTCCGAGCTAACTGCTCAATAGCATATTTGTCATCAGCTAATGGATAATCACGCATATTACCATAACCAAACCGATGGTATGCCTTTCCACGCATAGGAGTATCTCCTCTGTGAGACACAGCAATTACGATAAAACCTAACTGCGCCAAACGGGTACAACATCTGTCTTCTAAGGTAAATGAAGTAGGAACTTGACCAAAGTAAGGCCCCGGATATACTACAGAAATAATCGGATATACCTTAGTAGAATCAAAGTCTGCCGGTTTCCACATTACTCCATGTAAATCGGTTATATTATCAGCAGCCTTCACAACAAAACGTTCCGGTTTTTTCCATCCGGCTTTGTAGGCTAATTCAATATCCGGCTTTGCCAATTCAAGAATCCCTTGTCCTTTGTTATCTTTCAACATGATTTTAGGTTCCATATCCACTCTTGAATAAGTGTCAATATAGTATCTATTAGACTTCAGGAATTTAACCTGATGCTGACCGTCTTCCGTACTTAATGGAGTTACTCCTTCCCTATCAATATGCACTTTATAGAGCATGTAATAAGATGGGTTAATATCTTTTTCCCTGCCATATCCATATAGATATACTGTTCGCCCCAAAGTATCAATAGAAGCTATCTGACCTGCCACCCACTCACCGGAAGTCATCACATTCTTCAACTTTCCATTACTATCATAATGATAGTAATGCCCCCATCCCGTACGCTCCGAACGAAAAAGAATATCTTTACCATCATTCAAAATAGCGACACTACGAGCATGCGGATCACGATACGGTTTGTCAACTTCATGAATTATTTCTTTCACCTCCATTGTAGAGAGGTTGACAGAACACAAATCCACTTCGTCCCATGTACGTTTCGTACGTTCAAAAAAGAGGTATTTACTATCCTTTGTCACACACAAAGGATTTATGTATTGATCCGGCCACTTACTTATATCTATTTTTTTTACGGTACGTCCAATCACGTCAACTATAACCAGTTCATTCTGGGTTACATTCTTATCACCAGGGAATTCATAACGATAAGTAGTCAGGGAAGGACTGTCATCCAACGAATTTATCACCCAAAAATCTCTAAGCAGACGTTCATCTTCGCGTACTAAATAAAGATGCCTTGAATCGGGGCACCAACAGATATCAGACATGACTTCTCCTTCTTCGTCCGTTCCTCCATCATGCGCATAAGAATAATACCGAACTCCATCAGTGGTCAACTGCACTTCCGTCGTATCCATTCCCATCTCCCCATTACCTTTCACATACAGATTGTGTTTCTTCACATACACAAGATATTTTCTGTCTGGCGAATATTTCATCCATGAGTAACGATCAAATAATGACCGACTCTTTTCTTTCTTTTTCTCTACAATCTGGTGTGTCAGGCGATTATATTCATAGTTCCTACCTTTATAAGAAAAAGAAAAAGAAGCCAGGTTTTCAGAAAATTTGATATCACTCAACTCCAGTTTATTCCTGTCCACTACACCCCTAGTAATCTGTGCAATTCCTGATGCCAGTTTCCCTTTATCAAACAATGGTTCTTTTAACCGACGTTCAGGATCTACAAAATAATAATCCTTCCCGACAGTCGTATGAAATTCAAACCAAAACTTATCTGTTCCATTAATTTCATTCGGCCAGAGATTTAGACTATTAGCAGTAAAATTACCCCCTAAACCGAAAGCCTGAAATTCATTTGCCAATTCATAGTTGGCCTGCTGTTGGGAAAAAGCATGCAGAATGCCTGACCAAGCAAATAAAACTATAAATAATATTCTTTTTCTCATATTCAAATAAACAAAGGAGAATCACATAAAGTATTCAAGACTCAATGCGATTCCCCGCATAATCTATATAGATCAAGTTATTTTAAAGGTCATACTGAACAATCTGGTTAGCATTTCCTATTTTATATAGTACATCCACTATTTTTCCAAAATTATTATCTCCCTCCTTCTCACTTTCCTCATTCGGGTATAATTGTTTTATTTTTACATCATTAACCAATCCTGATTCTTGCTTGTTCTTCTCTTCCACCCCATATATAAAGAAACTTCCGTCTTCCAAGGCAACCCCTAACTGACCGTTGTAAACTCCATATTTTGGATACAAATATATATCATTAGATGAAAGAGCAATCACCTTCTTGTCAAATGTATGAATCAATTTTGGAGCAGATGCCACACCTTTCACATATTGGCAATACCACAATTCATTCCCCATTGCAATAACAACATACTGCTTTTGTTCAAATACAGCCATATCTGTATACTCTTTATTTTTCAATGACGTCAAGTCATTTTCATAATAATCATATATATCCCATTTTTTATTCTTCATTCTGAAATAGCGCAATTGATAAGACATATCGTTACCCTTCATCAAGGCAACCCATGCTTGCATCATGTCGCCATTCACATTAACTGACGCAGTTTTCATTGTTACAATACTTTCATCACGCATATTCTGAAAGTTCTTAGCATCCTCTCCTTCAAATTCAACTATTTCTCCGGTATCCTTCACCGTATTATCATAAAATGTCGGATCATTGGAACTATTCTTCACCCCACCTCCATTTCGAATAATTACCAATGAGTTATCCTCTTCACGGAGAGCCAGAACCGCATCCATATTTCTGTCCTTAAACTTCTGTACAGGATATAAAGCACTGAATTTAGTATAATTCCACAGTGGAATAGACATATAGGCTCCAGCATGAAAATCATTTGCAACCGGCTTCGTGTGCATATAGATATATCCATTTTCATCACGAATAAATTTTGCAGAGTAAGACATGGCAGCTTCTACAGGTTTGAAGCCTCCCACCGGCAAATCCCCATAGAACTCATCCTCTGTATATACTTCACGCTCCAAAGTATTACCGTTCAGCTCCACCCAACGATCTTGCATCACTACCAGTTCATCATATACAGTCTCTACCTGTCCGAAAGTACTAGGATAACCCAAATGCTCAAAAACACCTTTGGGGTTGGTTCCTAAATCTTTGACTAAATACTTTTCGACAGAATGATATGCGATAGAATCACGTACCACTTTCTCACCCCAGATATTCACAGTTTCTGACACGCCATACAAGGTCTTAATCTTGATAAATGAAAGTGTTGACTTTCCATCTACGTCAGACAAAACCACCCATCCTCTCTGATAAGGAGAACGAACCAAAATGTCAGTTGAAGCAGAGTACTTAACCCCTGTTTTATTGTCGATGACGGAAAATGTGAGTTCAAACAATCCGATCTTATGAGAATTGAAAGTATACGAAGGTGCTTTTACATTCAACAATTCTCCGTCTAGTCTCCATTCGTAGCTCACATCCGGATCTGTTTTATCAATTGTAAACTCAAACGTGGGTGTTATAACTAAGTCTTCATCTATCCCAACACTATAGTTTTTTTCAATATTACTAATAGTGCCTTTCAGTTCATTAATCGGTGTATAATCATAATTGTTTTTATCATCCAGGCAACTGCAAATGCTACTCAATAAAAGTAGTAATAAAATATAAACTGTTATCTTTTTCATACTTCTTCCGTTTTTTAATTATCCGGCAACAGGAATTTCCATTTTACCATACTCATCACTCATGGGTTCATCCGGATGTTGAGTATTATAATCTTTAATTCTATTTTTCAGACGCAGTGCATATTTACGCAATATAAACATATCTTTTCCGTCAAATACCACCCCGTCTTTTTTCAATTCTTCCAAAAACATTAAATATTTCTTTTCCGAATACCTCCCCAAATACCATTCTTCAACAATGTTGTAGGGATTATTCACATCACCGTCGTTTCTAGTCCACCACTCAGGTGCAAACAACAAATTAGATACAGAAATAATAGCACGTGAATAGACACTCGGACCTTGACGAACCTCACCACCGTCATTCACTTGTAACGTCAGCAGTTCAGCTTTCGTATCCAATTTTTCGTAATACTTCAGAACCACCAATATTTCTCCGGTTAGTTCTCCTGCTTTAATTACGCACTTCTCTGGCAATTCATATTGGGTAGCAGGCAAAGTCGTTCGTTCCGGATCTACACTGACCGTAAACTCCAAATCCTTATCCTGTACTTTTCCAGAAATGGTAACTCCTAATAATATCTTAGCATTTTCACCTTCATTGTAAAACTTAAAAGATACACCTGTTGTATCTGTTGTCATATTTTTCTCAAATGCAATATATGACACATCATTTGTATGGGTCAGTAATCCTTGCTCCTCACAAGAAGTAAAGAAGGAGACTCCCAACAATACAATGACTATATAAAAACTTATTCTTTTCATATATCTTCAATCTTTCAAAATTTAAATATTGCTTTCCGAATCAGGCAATGGCATCACCAAATTATCTTCAATCGCCGGATATTCTACGGACTGCTTTTCATCCGCCCCTTCCAAGTTCCGTTTCAAACGCTTGTATAAAAAGAAAGTCTGTCCTTCGCCAATAAACTCGCGACGGGCGTCATCAACAATCAGATTAATAAAGTCTTGCTTCGTACCCGATTTGCTAAGGTCAGGAGAACTAATACCTCTCCCTTGTTTCACAGTTTTAAGATATGTCTTGGCCAATTCCTTATCTGTATCATAAATAGCCTCTGCAGCTATATAATATACTTCAGACATACGAATCATAGGCACCATTGTACTATTCACTTTACCAAAACCAGAACCTTCATCTTGTTTTTTATACTTCAATGAACGATAAAAAGAAGAAGTATTCGGTCCTAACTGATACTTAAGACGCCAGTCTTTATCGCTTTCGGTACCGAAGAATTTCGTTATCACAGCATCACTCAAAGCCAGATACTTTTCATCATCCGGTTTGGTAGCATTATCACTTGCATGATTAATCTCCAAATCCCAATCAGTCTGATCTGTAGAGTATAATGCAAATATAATGTCTTCATACATCTTTATATTCCCATTCTCTATATTCATAGGTCCACTATAACTACTTGTTACTGCCTTATAATAACCTTTATCAGCATTAATATCTATTAGTAACTTCGCTGTTTCATAGGCCTTTTCCGATTGTCCTGCATATAAGTAAACACGAGCCAACTCCGCAGTTACGGCATGATAATTAAGATGGAATCCTCTGTACCACACAAAACGTTCCTCTCCGGAAGGAGACTTAGTAAAACGATTACCCGAAGTAAACTCTGATGACTTATCCACATCCTTCAAAATATTTTGCGCTTCTACTAAATCAGCGATGATGCGTTCCAAACAGTAACCGACTGTTTGTCGATCGGATAAATAAGATGGATATTTGTCCACATAAGGAATAAAAAGCCTATCTCCCGGATTCATTGCCAAAGACGGCGCATATATACGTAACAAATCAAAATGCATATACGCCCGTAAGGCAATAGCTTCTCCTAAAATCATATTTTTCTCCTGCGTACGTTTGTAGAACAGCATTGTATCTTCCTCTGCCACCTGCTGTGCAAGGTTATTACAATTGGCTATGATATTCCACGCTGCGCTCCACATAGCATCTGTTGTAGGAGTAAGTTCAGAGTTCTTATACAAAAACTTCGATAATTTCTTCATAGCTTTACCACCACCGCTGTCGGGAGCTTTGTCCAAGTCATATACCTGTCCCCAGCCATCTATCAATCCCCAACTCAGATTACTACCATATAAATCGAAAGTCGCCAACTTCCGGTATATACCGTTCAAGGCTGTACGATAGCCGTTTCCTGTCTCAAACAAATATTCTTCCTTTATCTCATCCGCGGGTCTCACGTCCAGCCAGTCACTACAAGAACTGAACGAGATAGCTGCTAGACATGACACAAATATTATTGTATATATCTTTTTCATTTTTTCTTCTTTTTTTAGAACTGTGCTTTTAATGAGAATTCCACTTTCCAAGATCTCGGATAGCTCAATCCGCGTTCCTGTTTAATAGAGGACCAGTTTATCAAGTCGCTCGTAGAAGCTTCCAGACGAAGCAGATTCATGCGGAGATGTTTTTTTATCCAGTCACGGTTAAAATCATAGCTGACATTCAATGAATTCAATCGAACCAATGCTTTATCCTGCACGAAACGTGATGTTGGCAAAGTAGTCATCCCCCGGTCTTTAATATCCTTAAACTGAGCTATGTCACCCGGTTTTTTCCATCTGTCCGTCAATACGCGTAAATCGACATTCTTGTTCACTAAGTCCGCATTTTCCACATTGTTGACCAATGTTTGATTGTATTCCTGTCCACCCCACTCATAAAGAAATGAAGCAAACAGAGTCCAATTCTTATACGACAGGTTCAACCCGAAAGCACCACTACATTTAGGTTCTGTATTTCCAACTACAACTTCCTGCGCAGCATTCCACTTATCAGCTATAGAGCCATCACGGTTCAAAAAGATCTCTTTACCCGTAGTAGGATCAATGCCCAATGAACGTACAGCCCAAATTGAAGTCAGAGAAGCTCCTTCCTCATACTGTGGCAGTGGTACCGAATATTCCGCACCATGAGACAGCCCTAATGTTTCTTGATAAAGTGCTTCATTTTTATAATAAGCGGCCACTCTCTCATTATATGCTTTCTGAGAGTCGGAAATCTTCAGAATCTCATTCTTATTGTGCGCCATATTTCCCCATAACGCCACATTCCAGTTTCTGTCATGATAAATATCCGCACGAAGTTTTAATTCTACGCCTTTGTTGGCAACTTGTCCCATATTATCTTTGTAAGTAGAGAAACCAGAAGTTTGGGAAAGAGTGACATCATTCACCAAGTCGATTGTCTTATTATAGTAATACTCGAAATCAACAGTCAGGCGATCATGGAACGTTTTTGTTTCGATACCAACACTCAGCTTATCCGTCTTTTCCCAAGTCAAATCTTTATTACCTAAAGCTTTCAATACAGCCCCATAACCTGTTATATACCATTCATCAAATAAAGTTTCATACATTGTCGTTGCAGCATAAGCCGGGAAATTAACTTTACCGGTACGCCCATAAGAAGCACGTAATTTTAACTTATTGATATATCCGTTACTTTTGAAGAAATCATAGTTATGAATATTAACACCCAAACCTCCAGAGAAGAAAGGAGCCCACTTCTGATTCGCCCCAAACTCTGACGAACCGTCGAAACGTACAGAAGCGTCTACCAAATAAATATCATTCCACGTATAATTGGCAGAAGCTAATACGCTAACCCTTCGTGTGGTATTCTCAGTACGGGTAGGTTTCTTATATACTTCCGCCGCATAATTCAGAGAGTGAAACTCACCCGACGGAAATCCACGATAATGAGCATTGGTACTCTCAGTGGTACCTGAAGCTGCTTCCCAACCTGCTGAAACATTCAAATTGTGCTGCTTGTTAAAGCTACGTGTATAGTATAAAAAAGCATTGGAATTCCAATCCAAACTTTCTCCATTCGTCGTATACAAATCACCGGCAAGATTATTATCTTTTGAACCTGTAACACTAGTCTTACTTGAAAGCGGATCAATAAACTTCTCTGATTTGGAATACTTCTTCGTTACACTGAACTGCCCTTTAACCGTCCAGTAATCATTCAGGTACCAGTTAAAGCTCAAGTTATCAATAACCTCATCATAAGAGTTCCAATTATAATTACCCAAAGTTGCTTCATATAGCGGATTATTATTGTCACGTCCGCTAATTTTCGAATATGTGAGTTTCTCCCGAAGTGTTCCATCATCTTTATAAGGAGAGTCATAAGGCTGTAGTCCGCTAAAATCACTAAACGAACCATACGGAGATTCTTTCGATTTCGTATGCCCGAAAGATACATAGTTTCTTACTTGCAAATTCTTGATGCGATAATCCAAAGAGAAGCCTGCACTATAGCGATTACGTTCTGTACCCTTCATCACACCATCTGCTATATTAAATGAACCGTCCACACCATAACGCAAATTAGGTGTTCCTCCCTCTAAGTAAATACTGTGCTTATGATTGAAAGAATTTTGAAGTGGAATAGACATCCAATCCGTATCTACTCCTTTTTGAATTAAAGCATATTTCTTATAATAGTTGTTCATCCCTACCGCAGTCGATGGAATGTTAGCTTGTCCTTTATCAAATAATCCTGCGAGACGCTCTATTTCCAGCTTCTCCGATGCATTTGCCAAATTATAATCCCGTAAATCGGGCATCTCCAACGTTCCTGTAAAGTTATAAGAGACACGAACCTCTCCTGCTTTCGGAGCAACAGTAGTAATTACCACCACTCCATTAGCAGCACGTGAACCATACATAGCAGTAGCAGCAGCATCTTTCAAAACCGTCAAACTCTCAATACGGGTAGGATCCAAGTCATATACCTTCTCAATGCTTACTTCAAAACCGTCCATGATAAAAGTTGGTAAATTAGGATTATTCTCCAAATTTGATTTTGAAAGCTGATCTTTATCCAGTTCTTTAACGCCAAAACCGGAACGTCCACGAATATACATTTCTGGTAAAGCATTCGGGTCAGAACCAAATTGTACGTTATCTACCAAACGGAAAGAGGGATCGAATGACTGGATCGCCCCAATTATATTTGTCTGTGACACCTTACGCAAGTCATCACCCGAAATCTGAGTCGAACTACCCGTAAAACTGGATTTACGTACATTGCTATATCCGGTCACAACCACATCTTCCAATGTTTTGACATCATCCACCAATGTAATTTCAACCGTTTTCCGACGAGTAGCATCCACTTGGACAGTTTGCTTCTTCATACCTATAAAAGAAACTTCCAACACCACCTTATCACTTTTTACGTCCAAAGTAAATTCACCTTCAATATTGGTAGAAGTACCTGTACGGGTACCTTTAACAATAATACTAGCTCCGGGAATCGGCTCTCCATGTGAGTCTGTCACCATACCACGGACACGGTTTTCACGCTTTTGTTTTCGAATGACAACAATACCGTCTTTCATCACATAGTCAAACCCTTGAGGATTCAACACTAATTTAAGAGTTGTATCCCATCTCTCGTTCTTCACATCAAGTGATACCGAAGGAACACCCTTGAACATTTGTGAATTATATAACATATTCACACCTGTTTGTTTCTTCACTGCATCCAAGACAGTCTCTATAGAGACATTGTGCAGTTTCAAAGTCACCGTCTTGTCTTGTGACGGTAATGCCCATGCACTAAACGTACAGCACATTGCCACTAGAAAACATAGCAGCCATCGTTTTTCTCTCATAAATTAATAATTAAACTTTTGTGTACCTAATATTCTAACTATTCTAATATTCTATCTTTTCCATTCCTGTTCTTCCACCTTGTCATATATCAATATATTCCTGCCACTGATTTTATAAGTAAGGTCGCCTGTCAGTTCCAGTGCATCCAGGAATGAATTTATTGTTCCGTAGCGTTTCAAGTTGCCACTATAGGTAATGTCGCGCAGGTTAGGGGTTTCGTAATAAACCTGTATGTCGTACCAGCGTTCGAATGTCTTCATTATATCGCCCAAAGGACGGTTATTAAAGATATACATACCATCTACCCAACCAACATATTCTTCCAAATCCACCTTGCGTTTCGTTGAACTATTGGCAAATACAACAGCCTGTTCACCCGGAGAAAGAGTAATCGTTTCCGCATTTAATGTAGAGAATTTCACTTTTCCATGTACTAGGGTTGTATAACAAACAGGGGTATCGGCATAAGCATTCACGTTGAATTCAGTACCAAGTACAGTTATTTCCCCAAGATGAGTTTGTACCACAAATGGATGATTCTCATCTTCTGCTACATCAAAATAAGCTTCACCCTCCAAACGTACAATTCGACGTTTACCGGCAAAACGTACCGGATAGGTCAATTTGGAACCGGCATTCAAATGTACTGTCGTTCCATCTGCAAGGATTACAGTATTTTCACCTCCACGCGGTATTACCAGTTCATTTGATTTGCCAGGTTGTTCTTCAATGTTTTTCTCCTCATGTTGTGTCGTGACGGTAGGCTGATAAGACAGCACTCCTTTCTTATATTTTACTTGAACGCCATCTACTACTACGCTTACTTCTTTTCTATGCACATCAATCACGCTGCCATCGGACAAAGTCAATTGTGCCTGCTGCGTTCCCGGCTGAATCAAAGTTTTCCCCTCTTTTTCCGATGAGATATAATTCGACATATAGAAAGAAAGAGCAACGGCTAAAGTAACGACAGCCGCAGCAGCGTACCACCCAACCCGACGAGAACGACTCTTCCGTCTTTTCGATTCCATCTGTCCGATACTCTGAAGAAAATAAAATCATACGCAAAGGCGGTGTGCCGTCCGCTGGTCTTGGTGCCCACAAGGCTCTCTGCCGGGATCTCCACCAGCCCCAGCTGCTCCTGTGCCACAATGTCCACGCCCTTGATCACATCATCCAGCACGGCCAGATAGGGCGACTGGCCGCGGGCTATGCGGGCACGATAGGCGCGCTGCCCTGCGCGCAGTGCACTTCTGTAATCTTCCAGCATAAGAACTCCTTCTTTATCATAAGCGCGGTGCCGCAGTCCCCCTGCCGCACCGGAACACCCCCAGTATACCACAAAAACAGAAATAAGGCAGTATTTTGGAGTTAAAACCGTTGATTTTTCCGGTGGATTCAGGTACGATAATATTGATACTCAAAACCGACAGGAGTTTACAATCATGCAGACCGTTTCTCTGCCCGTGCTCACCGCGGGCGAATACGCCGGCGGCGTCTGGTACTACGAGCCGCACACCTATTGCAGCTACCGCTATGTCCTTGGCCGCGTGGGCAAGCATCCTCTGGTATGCATCGGCATCAACCCCAGCACCGCCCAGCCCGGCGCGCTGGACCCCACCTTAAAAAGTGTGGAGCGCCTTGCCGCTGCCAACGGCTTTGACAGCTGGATCATGTTCAACGTCTACCCCCAGCGCGCCACCGACCCCAACGATATGGATAAGACCCCCGACCGCGCCCTGTGCGATGAAAACCTGCGCTGGCTGCAGGCCGTGCTGGCCCAGACCGAGCCCACCATGTGGGCGGCATGGGGCACCCTGATCGAAAAGCGGGACTACCTGCCCGGTCTGATGCGGTCCTTACAATTATCCCAATACGGACTGGATGGATTTGGCGCTCCGCGATTTT
>ERZ791822.759-NODE-759-length-17454-cov-2.373642_pt1 | contig 17454 bp, 8 predicted proteins | sample MGYA00510299_ERZ791822 | MGnify/ENA primary metagenome ERZ791822 (study PRJEB30046, sample SAMN00791945) | human gut metagenome | study: EMG produced TPA metagenomics assembly of the A metagenome-wide association study of gut microbiota in type 2...
ATGATGGAAGAAGACGGACGCGTGGAAGAACAGCTCTATTTCGAATACACCTCGCTGAATTTGAGTTCTCCACCCCGTGTGGCACAGGTGAGAAGTTTCGAAGAAGCCTACGAGTCACTTGAAGCAAAAGCCTACGACCTTATCATCGCCATGCCGGGCGTTGACATAGGCGAACCTTTCCGGGAAGCAAAAGTAATCAAGGAAAAATATCCGAATATTCCTGTCGTAGTGCTGACACCTTTCTCCCACGAAGTGTCGCGCCGTCTTGCCAAGGAAGACTTTTCGGGTGTTGACTACGTGTTCAGTTGGCTGGGAAACGTGGAACTGCTGCTTGCTATCATAAAACTAATGGAAGACAAGCTGAACGGTGACAACGACATTCTGGAAGTGGGCGTTCAAACCATTCTTCTCGTTGAAGACTCGGTACGCTTCTACTCTTCTGTTCTTCCCCACCTCTACAAGTTCCTGCTGAAACAATCGCTCATATTCTCAACCGAAGCCCTCAATGAGCACGAACAGATGCTCCGTATGCGCGGACGTCCAAAAGTGATGCTTGCCCGCACCTACGAAGAAGCGAAAGAGCTTTACGAAAAATATAAGGGACAGATTTTAGGAATCATTTCCGACGTGTCGTTTACCCATAACGGAGAAAAAGACAAGACTGCCGGCATAAAATTGGCAAAAGAATTAAAGAAACGCAACCCGTATATTCCTATTATACTGGAATCGTCAGAAGTTGAAAATGCCTTTTATGCGGAAAAACTCGGCGTATCGTTCATCGACAAGAATTCAAAGAAATTCCCACAGGATCTCCGCAAGACGATTTACGACAATTTCGGTTTCGGAGACTTTATTATAAAAAATCCGCAAACAGGTGAAGAGGTGATGCGCATCACCGACTTGAAGGACCTTCAAAACAAACTGTTTGACATACCGGCCGAATCGCTTCTCTACCACGCACAGCGCAACGATATTTCCCGCTGGCTTTATTCGCGTGCGATGTTCCCTATTGCTGAAATCATCCAGGAACACCGTTTCCGCGACATTAATGAAGCTCCTGTTGTCAAACAACTGTTCTTCAATCTTATCGTCAAATACCGTAAGATGAAGAACCGAGGTGTCGTAGCCATTTTCAAAAAGGACCGCTTCGACTACTATTCCAACTTTGCCCGTATCGGCCAAGGTTCATTGGGAGGAAAAGGCCGCGGTCTGGCGTTTATCGACTCCATTATAAAGAAATATCCAATCTGCGACAATTTCGACGGAGTAACGCTGACCATTCCGCGCACCATTGTTCTCTGTACGGACATCTTCGACGAGTTCATGGACAAGAACAATCTTTATCCGTTTGCCCTCACAGAAGAATCCGACGAAGAAATACTGAAGAAATTCCTCGAAGCCGAACTGCCGGCACGACTGGAAGAGGATTTCTATGCACTTTTCGAAGTAGTGGACAAGCCGCTTGCCATCCGTAGCTCGAGTCTTTTGGAAGACTCCCACTACCAACCTTTTGCCGGAGTCTACTCTACCTATATGATTCCTCATCTCAACGACAAGGACGAGATGTACAAATTGCTGTGCTCCGCCATCAAAGGCGTATATGCATCCGTATTCTTTGCCGAAAGCAAAGCTTACATGACGGCGACACGCAATCTTATCGACCAGGAAAAAATGGCTATTATCATACAGGAAGTAGTCGGCAAGCAATATGATACAAGCTACTACCCTTCTTTCTCCGGCGTTGGACGCTCACTGAACTACTACCCTATCAACGACGAACAGCCGGAAGACGGCGTGGCTGAAATAGCCGTCGGATTGGGCAAATATATCGTAGACGGCGGACTGGCTTTGCGCTTTTCTCCCCGCCACCCCGACAATGTGCTCCAGACAAGCACACTCGACCTTGCCCTGCGCGACACCCAAACGCAATTCTACGCTCTCGATATGACGGATGTGGACACCAATTTCAGTGTCGACGACGGATTCAACATCCAAAAACTGCGCATTCAAGATGCTGCCAAGAACGGCTCGTTGAAATACATGGTTTCCACTTACGACCACCTGGACCAGATTATCCGCGACAACGACTGCGGAAACGGCCGGAAAGTCGTGACATTCGCCAACGTGCTCCAGCATAAAGTGTTCCCATTGGCAGAAATCGTCGATTTCATGCTCTCGCAGGGTGCTTCTGAAATGCGTCGCCCCGTGGAAATAGAATTTGCCGGCAACATCGACAAAACCAACTACTCGAAAGGCGTAGTCTATTGGCTGCAAATTCGCCCGATAGTCGACCGTAAAGAGATGCTCGACGAAAAGATAATGGACACACCCGACGAATCCCTGATTCTCAAGAGCAATACAGCACTAGGTCACGGCATGATGGACAACGTGAAGGACATTATATATGTAAAACCGGAACATTTCTCGTCGTTCAACAATTCGCTCATTGCCCGCGAGATTGAAAAAATCAACAAGAAATACAACGAAAGCGGCGAAAATTACATATTGATAGGTCCCGGACGCTGGGGTTCGAGCGACACGGCACTGGGCATACCTGTCAAATGGCCGCATATTTCGGCGGCAAGACTCATCGTCGAATCGTCGCTGCCCAACTACCGCATTGAGCCAAGCCAGGGAACGCACTTTTTCCAGAACCTCACATCGTTCGGTGTCGGATATTTCACTATCGACAAAAGTGCAAAAAGCGGCATCTGCGACACGGATTACCTCAACAGCCAACCGGCTGTCTATGAATCGGAATTCCTTCGCATCGTGCATTTCGATGAGCCGCTCACCATTGGCATCAACGGCAGAACCGGTTTAGGCATTGTAATCAAACCCAATCACTCAAACAACTAAAACAAAAAGCTATGGCTTTCCTGAAGAATATAAAACAAATGTTCGGATTTGACGACAACAGCATCTACGAAGATGAAAAGGACAACGTCAATACTGAATACAAGCCCTATATCAACCCTTTCAAAAACGAAAAGCAGGAAACGGCAAATACAGCCGTGGCCGAAGATAAAAAATCGGAACAGACAGAAGCTGATTTCGACAAGGCTATCCACGATGAAATCAAGGATAAAATCATTGACATCATTAATGCAAGCCTGCCCGAATTCATCAAAGGATGCGTGGACAGAGATGCCGAACTAAAATATATCAACGAGGAATTCGGCACCACTTTCAGCACCTACACCCAAAACATCCGACAGGCAATCGAAGAAAGGGCAAAGAGCGAGTGGATTTCAGAAAGAATGAATCTGGAAAAACGGCTTCAGGAATCCGGTAAAAAAGCGGAAGAATCAACCGTGAAGATGGAGGAACTGCGCGCCCGTATCACCAGCCTTGATCGCCAAAAAATTGCCCTCAACGAGCGCATCAACCAATACGAAAACAAAGTGGCCACAGCCGAAGCCGAGCGCGAGCAATACCATCTTGAATGCAAGAGTCTGATGAACAAGCTGAAGGTAGCTTCTGTAAACGAAGAAGAAATCAACAAGCTCAGAGAGGAAAACACCCAAATGCTTCAGGAGTGCACCTCTCTGCGCAACGACATCATCATGCTCCGCAAAGAGGCGTTAAATGCCAAAAACAATCCTGCAACTTCGGCTGAAGATGCAGAAAAAATGGCAGCACTGCAACAGCAGCTGGAAACAGCCAACGCCGAAAAAGTTCAGTTGGAACAACGCATTACGGAACTGGAAAACGCAGCCGATAATACGCCACAACCCGAAATAGCACAACAATTGCAGGCTGAAATACAAAAGATTTCAGACGAACTATATGCTGCACAAGTGCAACTTATAGAAGCACAAGAAAAGAACCAGCCGCTGGAACAGGAGGTCGCTTCTTTAAAAGAAAGCCTTGCCGTTGCAGCCCATAGTTCGCAAGAAACGGCAACTGCATTGGCAGCAAAAGATGCCGAAATAACATTATTGAAAGAACAAATAAATCAAGCCGGAGAAACAGCCAAACTCAACGATGAATTTGCAGTTGAATTCGACCAAATGAAGACTGATTTGGCCGCTGCACAGCAAGCCGTAGCCGAATCCGCAACAGTTCTCTCAACAAAGGACAACGAAATCGAAGCATTGAAGGCGCAACTCGAAAACGCCAACAAAGCCATTGCCGAAAAGGATGCAGAAGCGGAAAACATCCAAGAATTGAAAGCATTGCTGCAACAGGCTGACGAGATTAATACAAAATCGTCGACTCAGCTTTCTGCCAAGGACAGCGAAATCGAAGCACTGAAAGCGCAACTCGAAAATGCCAACAAGGCCATTGCAGAAAAGGATGCAGAAGCGGAAAGCATCCAAGAATTGAAATCACTGCTGCAACAGGCTGACGAGATTAATACAAAATCGTCGACTCAACTTTCTGCCAAGGACAGCGAAATCGAAGTATTGAAAGCGCAACTCGAAAACGCCAACAAGACCATTACAGAAAAAGAAGCCGCAGTTGCCGAGATAGAACAACTCAGACTGCAATTCCGTCAGGCAAGCGACAAGGCTTCGCAATCAGCAGCCCAACTCTTTGCCAAAACCAACGAGGTTGATGTTCTGAAAGCTGAACTCCAAAAGTTGGAAGAGGAAAAGGACAGCACCGAATCCTTGAAAGAAGAAATAGAAGCGTTGAAATCGGAGCGCAACATTCAATGGCAAAAAATAAACGAGTACACACAGGCATTGGCAGCTAAGGACAACGAAATAGAATCGCTCAGCTCCAGCCTTAACGATACACGCAATTTTGCCAACCAACTGAAAGGGGTTATCGACAATTCCAACTCCATTCAGAAAGCGAGCGAAGAAAAGTTCCTGCACGAAATAGAACGCCTTCGCAACCACAACGAACAGTTGCAATCCGAGCTCGACAGTCATAAGGAAAAACAATGCGTACAAGTATTGTTTACGGATTTGGAAGAAGTTGCACCCCGCAAGACTGCCAAAAAGGAACGCTCAAAGAAGAAGGACAATATGTTCTCGGCCATCGACTATACGACCGATTACTCCGATTGGCTGATGGAGACCATCACGACACCTACCGATGTCCCCATCATTCCTATCAGCAGCAACGAGAAAGAGGAACGTCCAACCGACGAACCGGCCAAGAAAAAGAAAGAAGGGCCAACACAAATGGAACTTTTCTAAACATACACGCGAAGGACTGCATTCTCTATACGACATTGCAGCCCTTCGCTTTTAAACTCCACTGATGAAATATATTTACATTCTCTTCGGTTCCATCTTCGTATTCTTAGGAGTAGTAGGAATTTTTCTGCCGCTCCTGCCCACTACGCCGTTTCTTCTGCTTGCGGCAGCCCTTTATGTGCGAAGTTCCGAACGCCTCTACAGCTGGTTGCTCCACCAACGGCTGCTCGGCCCTTATCTCCGTAATTTCATGGAACGCAAAGCCATACCGCTTCATGCCAAAATAATAGCCATCAGCATGATGTGGGGCACCATGCTCTACTGCATTTTCTTTCTTATTCCGCTGGTTTGGGTAAAAATCCTGATGGCAGCCATAGCCTGCGGCGTTACCATCTATATTCTTTCGTTCAAGACACTCCGAAAAAGCGACTACGACAAATAATCAGAACGGATAGCCGATAGCCAGGTTAAATGCCAGACTGTTTCCAAAGCTTTTCATATTGTAATAGCCCGACTTGCCGGTGTCATAAGGCAAGTGAATGCCGACACCCAAATCGCCGCGCACGACAATCATCCCCATATCGAAACGAAGGCCAAGTCCCGTTCCCAATGCCAAATCCCTGAAAAAGTTTTTGCCGTTCAACTGTCCGCCCGGACGTGTCGGGTCATTTTCCAACAGCCAGATATTGCCGGCATCGACAAACAATGCACCTTTCAGCATGCCCAACAACGGGAAACGGTATTCCATGTTCATTTCAAAGCGGAAGTTACCCGTCTGGTCGTAATAGTCCTTGTTTGTCAGATTGGAAGAATGATAGCTTCCCGGTCCAATAGAACGCACGGCAAACGCACGGATTGAGTTGGCACCACCGATATAGAACTGTTCGTTGTAAGGCACCACCTCCGAGTTGCCGTAAGCATAAGCCGCTCCCGTATAGACACGGGTAACAAGTTTATGATCGCCCATCAGCTTGTGGGTATAGACAACCTGAAGCGTACCTTTGACAAACTGCGAGAACGGTGTACCGAAAAGCTGCTTGTCACTGCCTGCTCCGGCAAGCGACCAAATGCCAGAAAACAGGTTACCGGCTTCCGTCAGCGTTGCCTGCAACGACAGGCGATACTTGTCATTGCCCGGACTGAATCCTCGGTCGTAGCTGTACGAATAGCCGAATTGCGGAATAAACTGGTCGGCAAAACTCATGGCAATAGCCGGATTGGCCTCCATCGTGGCATCGAAGTCAGCCGTAGTTTTCAGCAATTTGTTGTATTTAAGTTCAAACAGTTTCACCTGATTGCGCGAATAGCGCGACGACATCCAATCGTAGTTAAGTCCCGTATTAAACTGCACAATCCGGAAGAAATGCGGACGGTTCATGATATCGCCGCCCAGCGACACCCGCGTCCAGCTCATTTCCCTTTTTATGGCAGGGATGAACCGCGGAGCCAACAGACGGGGAAACGCCAGTTCGCCGTTCAATCCGACCTCATAGGAATTAAAGTCCGAACGCTTTCCGCTCGACACTTTACCCACCTGCCACTCATAAGCGCCCGTCAGTTTCACCGTCAGCCGTTCACCACCGCCAAAAATGTTGCGGTTTGTCACCGAATAGGAAAGTCCCGGGCCCAAATAACTGTTAGATTTGGAAGTTACGTTCGCTTCCAACTGTGTTTCCAACTGTGTATCAAAACGGCAAAGAATGTCGATATCCAACGAATCCGACTTAACGGAATCGATAGGCGTGACAGTCAGCGAAATGGCACTGAAAATGCCCAGACGCGACAGATAGGACTGCGTAGTGCTCAACTGCCTTACCCGCAAAACCTTTCCTTTTTCCAGCGTAATGCAGGACGGTATTGTAGTGCTGCGAAGGTTCGACGGCTGCATCTGCACTATCATTCCGTTTTCCGTGTAGGTAGTATCGGGATATCCCCCACCCTTATTGAGCAAAATGCGCGTATTCACATTTCCCACCTTATATTTCCGTTTGGCAGCATCGGGCATATTGTTGCTGTAACGCATCTGCACTACCACGCCACCCTCGACGATAGTCGTGTCCGCCCAATACATCAGATATTCCGGCCGGAAGAAGTAGTATCCCCGGTTTCGTAGCCGGTCGGTAATCTTGTTTCTTACATTGGCCAATGAGTCCGTACAGTAGACCGTTCCCGGCTGAAGATAGCTGTCGGTCTTGGCAAAACGGTTGACAAGCTGCGAAAGTTCCGTCGTGTCATTCAGATAGCGCACCTCCGACAGCACTTTCGGAACAGCAAGATTGACCGTATAATTCACCCTTGCCTTTTTAGGATTTTTCTTATCGTACAGAAGTTCGTAGCTGGCAGCCGACCCGAAAAATCCGTTTTTGTCCAGCATATCGTCAATCATCTTCACACGCAGGTCCGGACGAACATCGGACATCAGCACCGGCTCTTCCACAAACTTACGGTAAATCCAGCCCTTCACCCCCTTCGAATTCGGCGACCAATGGTTATAGAGCCACAGCCCGACAGGGAACGGCGTACGGATATAAGGAGAATACAGCGAATTGTTCGCCGGAACGTCAATCAGCGTACTGATGTTTGACTCCACACCCGAAGGCACTTCCACATCTTTCGGCGCATTGACCTTCAGTTTTTTCACGCCCGTATAGAGCACTTCTCCCTCCGCCAGTTTTTCAGTTGTGGAGCAAGCCGCCAGTCCGCAGGCGAAAACCAATGCCAATATGTAATATATATATTTTCTCATTCCTTTGTCTCTATAATCGGGTTAGTTATCGTTGCCGAATCGGCAGGCTGTTCCGGAACTGGAGCAGGAGTTGGGGCCGGCACCTTCTTTGTCCGGCGGAGCAGACGGAAAATACGGAACATGTCGCGCCACGAAGAAATTTTCCGTTTCCACACCAGACCGGCACCCGTTTCCGTAATCTCACCTTCCAGAATACTTTCATATTCCGTGTGGTGGAACAGCTTGACATAGGCCGTTCCCGTCTTGTTCAACTTGTATTCGAACGAGATGTCGTTAATCAGGTTCTGCGACAGGTTGTCCTCCGCCGAAGCGTCTGTAGAATAACTTCCGCCCACCACAATCTTGAAGCGGTCGTCGAACACGGTTTTCGAAACCTGATAAGAATAATTGGTGGTCGTCGATGTTGCACCATCAACTGTCTTGTCGTACTGGTTGATTCCGAACGAAAGATCGACTCCTGAAATATTGTCGGCCGCCCACTTGTTGAGCGAAGACTCAAGGAAGGAGTTCACCACATTGCCGGAAAGGTTGGCCGACGCTTTCGAAGTGGAAGAGCCGGTATAAGTGTTATACAGCAACAGGTTCATGGCCTGCGACGAGCGTTGCTCCTTGGTCATCGAGCTGAGTTCATTGGCAATCGAAACATCGCCGTCCGTACTCAAGTCAAATGACAAGTCAAGCTGTTCGAGTGTATTTCCCACGTTCAGCGACACTTCAAACGGCACAATGCGCGAATCCTGATTTTCGCTCGTCACATTTGCCTTGATAGTCTGTATTGCCTTAATGTTCAACAACGGATTCAGCAGGTCGCCGTTCCACGTCACACTGCTGCCTTCCACAAACTTAAACAGTTTTTCGGAAAGCATCGGCGGCGTGTAGCGGGCAAAACCTCCGTTGATGACATAGCGTCCGGTCATGTTCATATCACCCTGGTAGGTCTGCGAATAGTTCAACGTACCGTCGCCATTGATTTGCACCTTGTTTTTACCGTCCGGCGAAAGATTGACCGTAAACAACGCATTCGGCTGAATGGCCAGCACGGCATTGATACGCATCGCAAACGGGCGGGCGGCAAGTGTGTCGACCGGCTGTTTCTTCACCGTATCGTTGAGAGCGACAAATGTCACCATGTCGTCGGTTGTCGATTCCGCTACCGCTACGGCATCCGACTGCATGACATACGTCAGGTCCGTACCCGAAAGCACCGACAGCGACGCGCTCATGTCCAACTCGTTCAGATAGCCTCTCACACTCGCCATCACGTCGATGAAGCCTTTACCATAGAGTTCCGACTTGCTCGTCTTGTTTCCTTGCACAATCTGCACGTTCCGACCGTTGATTTTCAAGTCGGCATACATTCTGTCGAAAGGCTGCAAACGGACTTCGCCGTCAAAGTTGATAGCGTTCTTGTTCTGTCCGAAAATGCCGAAGCGGTTGAATTTCACCGTTCCCTGTTCTACCGGAATGCGCACCGTGTCGAATGCCAGGCTGCTGCCGAACACAGGCATGTTCACCCGAGCGGAATCAAACTGCACGTACCCGTCAATTTCCGGCGCGTTCAAAGTACCCTTCACGGCCATAGAACCGTTCAGATAACCGGCCATATTGCTGACCACATCAGGCAGGAAGGCGTTGACCGAAGCAAACGGGAAACGCTTGATGTCCAACTTCAAATCATAAGTCGATTCGTCGAGAGAATCATTACGGTAGCCGGTCACGTTCACCACCTCGCGGCCGTCGACGTTCATGGCTGCCTTAGCCATCAGGCGATTGTCCTGACCGAGATAGGCCACCCGCGTAATGAGACCGATGTCACCGACACGCCGCTTGCCGTAGCGCAAGTTACTGATACCTACATTGCCATCGCCCCACACATATTTGTCGTAATAGAACAGTTTGAATTCCGAAGCAAGCGTACCTTCCACCGGAGGCGCAAACGGAGAGAAGGTCAGCCATTCTCCCAGTTCGATACCGGCAAGGTCGACATTCAGCCCGTGATATTCGGCGTTTGTTTCTGCCGTGTAGATATTGAGATAGTTGTGGTCGCCACTCTTGATTTTCATGTCGGCAAGCAACGAACGGTTCCGCAGGTCAAGCGACAGATAATTGCCGTCGTTTATTTCCCAATTGCGGAATGCAATGACCGGCTTCTGCGGGAACAGACTCAAGGCCACCACCGAATCGGCAACCGACAGGAGTGTACCGAAATCAAAGCCCGTCGTGCCGGTTTTGTCTACCTGTTTCAATGCCAGCGACAGTTTGTTGTCGGTTACATATCCGCCTGCATCCACTCGTTTGAAAAGCACATTGTTCTGCTTGCTGTTCCGCACATTGACGGCATAATGCAGGCTGTCGGCTTCCGTATAGCTGTCGAGCATCAGCGTATCAAGTGCCAGCCCTCCGGCCAGCAGTCCCCGCATATCGGAGTTGATGCGCAGACGATCGGAATTTTCCATTTCCGCATGCATCGCGTCGTATGTCACACCCATATTCGACAAATACGTATAGAGGATATTGCGTTTCCCTGACTTCATTTCAAACGTAAAGTCAGGCAGCGTACGTTGCAGTTCGTCGACTTTCAGACGCTGTGCAAGAAGCATGGTGTCCAATGCCGCCCCCGTTTTCGCCAACGTATCGAGCATCGGGAACATGGCCAACGGAGAATGGAACGACAGCAGCAAGTCATTGTTGCGCAGGCGCAAGTTCGTACTGACAGAATCGGCACGGAACCCGACATTCAGACTGTCGGTCGAAAACGTCGACTCCGCCATTTGCAACCGCAATTCCGACAGCCGCACCAGCCCGGCATAATAGTCGCGCTTCAAATCGGCGTCGACAAAGGCATGCACGTTCATGCCGCCGCCAAGCCTGTCGGCAGAAAGATTCATCCGGTTCAGGTCTATGTTGTTGACGTTACCCACAATGCGCGCCATATAGCGGTCGGGAGTCATTCGTCCTTTCAGGTTCAGTGTAACATCGGCAAACTCGTTCAGCGAGCTGAAATCTACCTGATAGTCGCCCTTGTCGAGCGAAGCGTCGAGAAGCAGGTCGCGATAAGTCACGCCGTCATAATTGGCTTCGTTGATGACTGCGCTGCACACGGTCTGCATTTTATAAGGATTGTACCCGCGGCCGTCGACAGAAATGTCGCCGTCAACAATGCCAATAGTACCGCGCGGCATAAAGGAGCGCACATCGAAGCCCGTCAGCGACAGAGAACCACGGTAACGCTCACGTTCCACCGCCCAGTTTCCGTCGAGCACCACACGGCTCGTATCCACCAGAGCCCTCAGATGGGCTGCCAGTCGGGAGTTCCGGTAATCGGCACGACAGCGGAGATTCACATTCGGCACACGCAACGCAGAGTCAAGCCGCATGACGCGGTGCAAATATTCGCCGCCGGTCAGCCGTCCGGTCATGGTGATGTCGCCCGAAAGTTTTTTCGGATCGGTCAGTTTCTCCACCGCCCCTTTTGCATCCAACGTGACGATGCCCGGCACTTTCAGTGCCACAGCTTCCACATCCAGTTTCTCCGCCGTACCATGCAACTGCACTTTGGCTTCAGCGTTTTTCACACGCGATATGCCACGAGTCAGCGGACGAATGGCAGGCATTGCCGTTCCCACCTCTTCCAGCGAAATGCTCGACTCCAACGCCACATCCACCCGGGCGGTCGAATCGTTCGCCAACAGCCCGTTTTCCACCCGAGCATTGAGGGATAGCGATGACAAAAGGGTTTCTATGCGGAAATCACTGGCCTGTATGGCTGAATCGCCCATTTCAAACGTACCCGACAAACGGCGCAGGTCCAGCCCGCTCCGTTCGCGAAGACGGATGTCACGAATAGGAACACGGATTTTTGCTCCGCGGTTATAGAAATTGTCGATGGCGATATTCACATTCTCCACCGACAGGCAGTTCATGTCCAGTCCTTCGGCCGGCGTTGCCCCTCTCACGGCATAGACAGCAGTAGAATTGCTGATACGAAGGCTGTCGGCAAGAATCGCCCACGGTTCGGACGGTGCCACCGTATCAACGGCCACCGTGTCGGCAGGAACATAGCCGAACGCCTCGACGGCCTCCGTTGTGGGCAGGATATAGGCAGCCGCCAATTTGTCGACAGTCAGACCTCCCACCTTCACCATCGAGGTGCTCATGTTTAATGCCAGATTTTGCAGTTCCGCCTGAGGAATATGTGCATCCAGGCTGTCGATGGTTGGCATCATCGCCATACGATAGCGTATATCATTCAGTTTCAACCGTTTCAGATTAATCAGCCACGGAGAAGCAGCCGAAGTGTCGGGAGGTGTAGGTTGCGACTTGCGCACATCCATGGCTATCGTCACGTCAGCGCCGTCGAGTTCAGCTTCCGACAAATCTATTTGGCTTGCCAGCAGTCCGACACTGCTCCGCCCCAACTCAAAATGCCGCAATCGGGCAGAAAGCACCATCGACGAATCGGAACTGACCATCCGATAGGTAGCATTGTCAAGCGCAAGTTTCCCGACAACAACTTTTCCACGAAAAACAGGCAGAATCTTTACGTGCAATTCCAGAGCCTTGCCTGCCACCATCGTGTCGGCATGCTCGTCGAGCACCAGAAAATCGTCGACTGCCACCCGTAACGGAAATTTCAGCATAAAGCGGCCAATGGAAATGTCGAGTCCTGTCGCTTCCGACACCTTTTCGGACACGATGTCCTTCACTGCATTCTGAATCGGAGGCACATAAAGCAGCAGTGGCAGCAATATCACCACTACCATTACTATCCCTATCCATTTCAGCACTTTCCGAAAGCGGAAACGCTTGCGGGGCTTTTTCTTTATTTCTTCTTTTTTGTGTTCTTCTTCCATTCTAAGTGTTCTTGTCGTCCTTAAACAACAGCAAGCGGGCAGTCAGCAAACCGACCACAATACCCGCACAGTCAGCCAGCAAATCATAAATATCGCCGGTACGGCCAAATTTCATCATCGTCTGCAATTCTTCTGTCAGGCAACCCAAAGCCAACGACAGTCCGAAACAGATAAACAGCAATGCCTGACGGTTGGAATACTTTTCAGAGCGTCCAAAATCCAGATAGTAGCAAAACGCCACAGCAAAAAACATCAGCCCATGAACTACCTTGTCGGCACCGGGGAACGAAAACAGACCGCTTCCTGCCCCAATATTTGGCGACAACGTCAGATAAAGCACAGCTGCCGTCACCACAATACTCAACAGATTACGGGGTATTTTATATAAAAATTTCATTCTCTTCTATTTTACTTGTAAAGTAACAAAAATAATTGAGAAAAATCAAACTTTCCTTCAATAAATAGTCATTTAACAAATCAGTTTACTAAATGTTTACAAATTAATCCGAAAACGCATGCCGCCAGCACAAAATATCACAAACAGAAACTAATCATGGCAAATTTCCGAAAATATTAAATTTTTCATAGAAAAAGAGTTTAAAATTTCAATCTGACAAGTATTTTGTGTAATTTTGCAGCAAAATTGAATAAATAACATAATGAGTTCGAAGACAACGTTTACTTCCAAGTTGGGAGTAATTGCCGCAACCGTCGGTTCGGCTGTAGGGTTAGGAACGGTATGGAGATTCCCTTATGAAGTTCAGAACAACGGAGGTTCAATATTTCTGGTCACATATCTGGTTTGTGTATTGCTGATGGGTATCCCCGTCATGCTGGCAGAATTTTCACTGGGTCGCGGCAGCGGTTCCGATTCTGTGGGCGCATTCCGCCGTCTCACTCCGGGCAAGCCCTGGTGGATCATCGGTGCAACGGCCGTCCTTGCCTCCTATCTGATTTTGATTTACTACATGGTAGTGGCAGGATGGACATTGGAATATCTGTGGATGTCAATCACCAACCAACTCTATGCTGGTATTGATACGGCTCCGAACCGCACTGCCGTCTTTTCGTCCATTATGAACGAATCATTGTCGACCGGCTGGCGGCCTGCCTTCTGGACTTCAGTCATGATTCTGCTCAATATTCTTGTGTTGCTGCGCGGTGTAAAGAAAGGCATCGAGCGAATGGCCAACACACTGATGCCGTTGCTGTTCGTCATCCTCGTCGTGTTCTGCTGCGTTGCGCTGTCACTGCCCAACGCAATGGAAGGTGTGGACTTTTTCCTCCGCCCCGACTTTTCGAAAATGAACCCGCAAGTGCTTATCAGTGCTGTAGGTCAAGCATTCTTTTCGCTTAGTCTCGGTATGGGGATTCTGATTACCTACTCTTCCTATTATCCGAAAACGACAAAACTGGCGCGCACTTCAGTCACCGTTTCCGGCCTGGTCTTTCTGGTTGCCGTACTGATGGGCCTCATCATCTTCCCGGCTGTTAAGTCGTTCGGAATCACAAGCGACACTCAGGGCGTCACGCTGATTTTCGTCACGCTTCCTGAAATTTTCACACAGATGCCCGCCACACAGCTATGGTCCATTCTGTTTTTCTTCCTGCTCGTGGTAGCGGCGCTGACTTCCACCGTTTCGGTAGCTGAGGTGACAATCGCCTTCCTTGCCGCCAAATTCCGGATGCACAGGAAAAAAGCCTGCTATGTGACACTCGTTCCCCTGTTCCTGCTTAGCAGCATCTGCGCCATGTCGCTCGGCCCGTTGTCGCATCTGCAAATTTTAGGCAAGACCATTTTCGACGCGCTCGACTATCTGACATCAAACATCATGCTGCCCGTAGTGGCGATATTCGTGTGCATCTACGTCGGCCATGTGCTTCCAAAATCTTTCCTGCGCGACGAAATGACCAACCACGGAACTATGCGCTCAGCCGTCATGCCGGCTATCCTGTTCATAATCCGCTACATTGCGCCTCTGCTGATTGCCGCCGTGCTTATCAACAAACTTTTGCGCTAAGCCGTCACGCACAATGCTCCGACTCACGAAAAAAGAACGTATCGGAATCCTTCTGCTCGCCGCAATTCTGGCGATTGTTTCGGCCGTGACAGCGCTATGCGTCCCGGACGGAAAAAAGCCGGTGACGATTCCCGACAGCCTGTCGGAAACCGTTGCAGACACACTTACTCCTCCGACTGAATCTACAATTAATGAATTAAATAATCATCCGGCGGAACACATCAATCCGCTGAAACAAAAAATGAAAAGACAATGAGTAAACCACGCGCACAATTTGCCACCCGCATCGGGGTGATTGCCGCAAGTGTAGGATCGGCCATCGGACTGGGCAACATCTGGAGATTTCCCTATGAAGCCGGACAACACGGCGGAGGGGCTTTCCTGCTGATATATATTCTCTTCGTATTTGCCATCGGCGTACCCATCATCTGTTCGGAATTTCTAATCGGACGTTCGTCGCACAGCAATGTGCTGGGAGCGTTCCAGAAGTTGGAACGGAAAGGAAGCAAATGGCATCTGATTTCCTATGTCGGCATCCTGTCGTCGCTGATGATTCTCAGCTTCTATTCGGTGGTGGCCGGATGGACGCTGGAATACACGATACAGTCAGTGGCCGGCGGACTGAAAGACAGTTCGCCCGACTATCTGGCCAATTATTTCCATGAATTTACCACACAGTCGAACCGCTCGCTGATGTGGACCATCGTTTTTCTGCTGCTCAATTACCTGATTATCCGCAAAGGGCTGAAAAACGGCATCGAACGTATGTCGAACATCATGACACCGCTGCTGTTTGTCATTCTGCTCGTGTTCTGCGTCAACTCGCTGACGATGCCGGGAGCAGCCGACGGACTGAAGTTCCTCTTTGTTCCCGATTTCTCGAAAATCACGCCTAAAGTGATGCTCGGAGCACTCGGACAGGCGTTCTTCTCGCTCAGTCTGGGTGTCAGCACGCTCATCACCTACGCCTCCTATTTCAAAAAGGATGTGCCGCTGGTACGAAGTGCCTCTATTATTGCCGGACTCGACACGCTGTTTGCCATCGTGGCCGGCCTCATCATCTTCCCCGCCCTTTTCACCTACGGCATCGAGCCGACCGAAGGCCCGAAGCTGGTGTTTGAAGTGCTGCCCTACATCTTCTCGCAAACTCCCGGCGGACAAATATGGGCGGCTGCCTTTTTCTTCCTGCTTTTCCTTGCATCGATAACGTCGACCATCTCCATGAGCGAGATTTCCATCTCCTTCTTCTGCGAAGAATGGAAAATGACCCGCGAAAAGGCCTCGATGCTCAACACCGTCATCGCCATCGTTTTCGGCTCGCTCTGCGCGCTGTCGTTCGGCGCGGCTGCCGACTGGAAAATTTTCGGCATGACCGTATTCGACCTGTTCAACTTCACGACAGCCAACCTGCTGATGCCGGTCTGCGGCATCGTGTTCGCCATTTTTGCCGGCTGGTTTATGGACAAGAAACTGGTAAGAAGCCAGCTTACCAACGACGAGACGCTGAAGGTGCGCACCTACAAAAGCATCGTTTTCAGCCTCCGCTACATCGCTCCGCTGGCCATTCTTTCCATTTTCCTGTACCAACTGCTGGGATAAAGGCGGAATTTCACCGAAATGTTTTGTAATGGCAAATTATTGCATTAATTTCGCATGGAAGGAACAGAACATTTTGCACACATGACAAAATTCAAGCCATATACCCTCAACATTGGCGGCAGCCTGCTGGAAATCAGCCGTCCACAAGTGATGGGGATACTGAATGCGACTCCCGACTCTTTCTTTGAAGGGAGCCGCTGCAACACCAACGACCTGATTCGGCAACGGGTGGAACAGCTCCTGTCGGAGGGTGCCGACATGATTGACGTGGGAGGATACTCTTCCCGCCCGATGGCTGACGACATTTCGCCCGACGAAGAATATGCGCGGCTTGCCAACGCGCTGGAAATTCTGCGCGGCATTGCTCCGGTGGCGTGCATGGCAAATTACCAGAAGGAAGTGACTGCCTACACGAAAGGGCTTGGAAAAGTAACGTTCCGGTTTGCGGGATATTACCCATGTCACAACACGGAAGAGGTGGTCGCACAGACCGGTTATGATCCGGAGCGGGATCTTTCGCACCCGGCGGATTCTGTTTTCTGTGCGCACGGAGCAGGATTTATCGTTCCATGGAATGAAGTGCCGGATCACATGCATGTGGAAGGCAGGCTTCTGAAAAAGAAAGAGCAGCAGGAGGAAGCACCTTCCGGTAAAAAGACAAAAACCTACGATCCGGATCACTGGATCGACATTGAGGAGATCGATGCGATCTTAGCACGCACCTATCATGCAAATAAGCATGAGAAGGGAGCGACAAAGCAGTGGCGGACCACGAAAAAAGTGATCTCGGGAGACAATGCGCCACGCTATGCACCTGTAAAGGCAGTTTCCAAAGAGGAATATCTGCTGGTGGACGGTTATAATATCATTTTTGCATGGGAGAGCTTAAAAGAGCTTGCGGCAGTCAATATCGACGGAGCAAGAGGAAAGCTTTTAGACATTTTGTGCAATTATCAGGGCATAAAAAAATGCAATCTGATCGTGGTGTTTGATGCGTACCGCGTAAAAGGACACCAGACGGAAATGCTCGATCACCATAATATCCATGTCGTGTATACGAAAGAGGCAGAGACTGCCGATGC
>ERZ791822.765-NODE-765-length-17355-cov-8.995202_pt1 | contig 17355 bp, 8 predicted proteins | sample MGYA00510299_ERZ791822 | MGnify/ENA primary metagenome ERZ791822 (study PRJEB30046, sample SAMN00791945) | human gut metagenome | study: EMG produced TPA metagenomics assembly of the A metagenome-wide association study of gut microbiota in type 2...
GAAAAGTATATGCAACAGAACATCATAACCAATAAGGTTTATAACCGTGGTTGTGCTATTATGATGGATGTTACAAATGGTGAAATTATCGCTATGGCTACAGTTGGTGGCTTTGACCTTAACGAACCTTATACAATAGCTGATGAAACAAAGCAAAAAGAAATCAAAGCTATTACAGATGAAAAGAAAAAGAATAAAGCCTATAATGAGGCTTTAGCTGAACAGTGGCGTAACAAAGCTATTTCCGACACATATTATCCGGGTTCTGTATTTAAGATTATTACTTCTGCTATGGCACTTGAAGAAGGTGTTGTAAATGCAGATACAAGCACTTTCAACTGTACCGGTTCTATGCAAGTAGGTGATAGACTTATCCACTGTCATGACTGGAACGGTCATGGTACACAGACTTTTGAACAAGCAATTATCAATTCTTGTAACCCTGCATTTATGCAGATTGGTGCAAAAGTAGGAGCAGCAAAGTTCTGGGAATATTATCAAGCATTTGGTTATTCAGAATTAACAGGTATTGACCTACCGGGTGAAAGTGACGACCAGTTCTTTACACCGGACGGTTCAATGGGTGTTGTTGACCTTGCAGTTGCTTCTTTCGGTCAAGGTTTCTCAATTACTCCAATTCAGATGATTACTGCTGTATCAGCAGTTGCAAACGGTGGTAACTTAGTTCAGCCACATGTTGTAAAGCAGATTCAGGACAGCAACGGTAATGTTGTACAAAACTATGATACAAAGATTAAGAGAAAAGTTGTATCAAGTAGCGTATCTAAAACATTAAACACAATTTTACAACACAACTCAGAACAGGGTGGTGTAAAATGTGGTTATGTTGCAGGTTACAGAGTAGCCGGTAAGACAGGTACATCAGAAAAATTGGTAGATAGTAATGGTGATGGTGTAGAAGACTACATTGCGTCTTTCCTAGGTTATGCTCCTGCAGATAACCCAAAATATGCAATGCTAATGTTCTTTGATACTCCTACAGGTGATAACTACTATGGTTCTGTTGTAGCAGCACCTGTATTCTCACAGATTATGGAAGAAGTTTTACCTTACTTAGAGGTTGAAACAGAATATACAGATAGTGAAAGAGAAAATCTAGATGCTATTGCCGGTCAGTATGTTGGTCTATCAACAGAAGATGCACAACAACAGATTTCCGATGAAGGACTTACACCGGTAGTTAAGGGTTCAGGTAGCAAGGTTATTGCTCAAATGCCGGAATCAAATTCTACTGTGCCAAAGGGTGGAACAGTTGTTCTTTATACTGACAAATCTTCGGCAAAAGAAACGGTAGAAGTACCTAACTTACTTGATATGAGCTTAAGTGATGTAAACAGTGTTGCTTCTCAGTATGGACTGAATGTCTCTGTTAAGGGTACTTCAAGTACAAGTGGTGACGGTATCTCTACAAAGCAAAGTATAGCTGAGGGTACTAAGGTTAGTGAAGGTACAGTTATTACAGTTACCTTCTCGCCACAAAGTGGTATTGCAGAATAATAAATTTTTTATAAAAAAGATGTTAAAATGAGGTGTTAGAATGACAACAGGATTATGGGAACTTGTGGGTGCAGTTGTTGCATTCGTTCTTTCAGCAGTAATAGGAAGATTTTTGATTCCGATTTTACACAAATTAAAGTATGGTCAGACAATTCTTGATATTGGACCATCTTGGCATAAGAAAAAGCAAGGTACTCCGACAATGGGTGGTATTATGTTTATCATCGGTATTGTTGTTGCAACAGTAATTGCAATTCCTTGTTTATCAATTTTCGGTTATATTTATGAACCAACAGGTTATTCTTATAACAAAGAGGTTCTAATGGTGTTTGTTAGCCTAGGTATGGCTGTACTTTACGGTGCAGTGGGTTTCCTTGATGACTATATTAAGGTTGTTAAGAAGAGAAACCTTGGTCTAACTGCTAAGCAGAAACTAGTGTTCCAATTTGCAATTGCTATTGCATTCGTTGTAATCAATGCTTTCTTTGGTTATGGCGATACAACATGTATTCCTTTTGCAGGTACTGTTCATATGGGCAACTTTGCAATTATCTACCACATTATCAGTGTAATTGTTATTGTCGGTGTTGTTAATGCAGTTAACCTAGCTGACGGTATTGATGGTCTTGTTGGTTCTGAAACATTCTTTGTTGCTATTTTCTATATGATTATTTCAAGCATTATGACTTCTCCTGCAACAGGTGTTTTATCAGCAGCAGTAGCCGGTGGTTGTCTAGGTTTCTTACTATGGAACTTTAACCCTGCTAAGGTATTTATGGGTGACACAGGTTCACTGTTCTTAGGTGGCATTGTTTGTGCATTGGCTTATTCAATGAATATGCCGGTTATCCTAATTCCAATGGCACTAACTTATCTACTTGAAATGCTATCTGTTATCCTTCAGGTAACATACTTCAAAATTACACATGGTAAAAGATTATTTAAGATGAGTCCTATCCACCATCACTTTGAAAAGTGTGGTTGGAGTGAAACAAAGATTGTTGTAGTATTCAGTGCATTTACAATTGTTATTTGTGGTATTGTTACTGCATTAGTAATTTTAGGACTTTGATACTTCATATAATATAGGGAGGAGGAGAACTTAATGTCATCAGAAACTTTAAAAAGAATGTCAAACGAAAGACAAAGATATGATAGCCGTGGCAGGACAAGAAGAAAAAATGCTCCTCCAAAAAAGAGAAAGAGAATTTCTTTCTCGATTGGTATGGGTATTGACTTGCCTTTCCTAATTATTCTATTAGTTCTTCTTGTAACAGGCCTTATAATGATGTTTTCAGCATCTTATGCAGTTGCATATTATAATCAGGGAGACAGTTTCTTCTTCTTGAAAAGGCAGTTAATATTTGCAGTTATTGGTTTTGTGCTTATGATGGGTATTTCCTATATTGACTACCATAGCTTACATCATTTATGTTATGTATTCTTAGGACTTTCCTATTTGGCACTATTTCTTGTATTATTGTTGCCACCGGTAAACAATGTTCATAGATGGATTGGTGTCGGTGGTTATGGTATTCAGGCTTCGGAATTTTCAAAATTTGCAATTGTGCTTTTCTTGGCACATTGGGGAAGCCTTTACTATGATAAGATGAGTACCATTAAGTATGGTGTTGTTCCTGCACTTGCAGTATTTGTCAGTACTGCAGTTTTATTGGTGCTTGAACCTCACTATTCAGGTATTGTAATTATTCTATTACTTACAGTTGTAATGCTTTACCTAGCAGGTATTAACACAAAATGGCTTGCTGTTGCCGGTGTGGCAGTTGTAATTGCTTTCTTGATTGCTTGGGTAACCGGTCTTCTTTCTTATGCTATGACAAGAATGGAAGGTTGGGGTCAGGCTCTTGAATATACAACAGAAGATATGTGGCAAACAACTTGGCAGACCAGAAACAGTCTTTATGCAATAGGCTCAGGTGGTCTTTTCGGTTTAGGTCTTGGTAACTCAAGACAAAAGTATGGTTATCTGCCTGAACCACAAAATGACTTTATCTTTGCAGTTGTATGTGAAGAACTTGGTTTAGTAGGTGCAATAGTAATCTTAATTATCTTTGCAGCACTTGTATATAGAGGTGTAAAGATTGCACTGAAAGCACCGGACAGATTCGGTAAACTACTTGGTATTGGTTTGATTTCACAGATTGGTATTCAAGTTATTCTAAATATTTTTGTTATTACAGACTGGTTGCCTAATACAGGTATCAGCTTACCATTCTTCTCTTATGGTGGTAGTTCTCTGGTTGTATTGATGGCACAGATGGGTGTAATACTTTCGATTTCAAGACACTCTAATATTGAAAAAGCATAATGAGGTGTAAAATATGAGAATTTTATTTGCCGGTGGGGGTACAGCCGGTCACATTAATCCGGCACTTGCTATTGCCGGATACGTAAAGAAACAAATGCCGGAAGCAGAAATCCTTTTTGTTGGTAACAAGGGTGGTATGGAAGAAAGACTTGTTCCACAGGCAGGCTTTGACTTTAAGCAAATTGTTATTAGTGGCTTTAAGAGAAGTTTTAATATTAAGGCTATTGGTCACAATGTTAAAACAGTAAAGAGAATGTTTACAGCCTCTGCTGAGTCAAAGAAAATTATTAAGGAATTTAAACCTGACCTTGCAGTTGGTACAGGTGGCTATGTAAGTGGTCCTGTACTTCGTACTGCAGCAAAGATGGGTGTTCCGATTATTATTCACGAACAAAACGCTTATCCGGGTGTTACTACAAAGATGCTTTCTAAGTTAGCTAAGAAAGTTATGTTAGCTATTCCTGATGCTAAGAAACACCTTGATCCTAACCTAGATTATGTTATTACAGGTAACCCTGTAAGACAGGAAATCCTTTCTGCTAACAGAGAAAGTGCCAGAGCAGAACTTGGACTTGATGAAAGACCTGTTGTTCTATCTTTTGGTGGTTCTTTAGGTGCAAGAAAGATTAACGAAAACCTAGCTGACCTAATCGCAAGAAGTGGTAAAGACGGTAAGTATCAGCATATCCATGCTTATGGTCAATACGGTAAGTGGTTCCCTGATTTAGTTAAAGAGAAAGGTACAGACATTTCAAAGTGTCCTAACCTTGATATTAGAGAATATATTAACAATATGGCAACTTGTCTTGCTGCTTGTGATGTGGTTGTATCAAGAGCCGGTGCAATTACACTTTCAGAAATCCAAGCACAGGGCAAACCGGCAGTACTGATTCCATCTCCAAATGTTGCTGAAAATCATCAGTATCACAACGCAATGGCTATGGTAAACAAAAAGGCTGCTGAAATTATTGAAGAAAAGGATTTAACTCCTGAACTTCTAATTGAAAAAGTTGATAAGCTACTTGAGAGTAGTGCTACTCTTGAAGAATATAGCAAAAATGCCAGAAAGATGGCTATTGTTGATGCTAATGAAAGAATCTTTAGTGTTATTAAAGGTATTCTAGGCTAACACATTTTTGAAACACCAACATAAAATATGTAGAAATAGTTTCAGTATTTTATAAAGGGTGTTGTAAGTGGCTAAGTTTATAGTTGATGGTAACAGACGGTTGCAAGGTGAAGTTGATTTGCAAGGTGCTAAGAACAGTGCTTTGCCTATTATCTCGGCAACTCTCTTGTGCAGTGGTGAAAGTGTAATTCATTGTTGTCCTATTATCAGTGATATTAATGCATCAATACAGATTTTACGGTATCTTGGTTGTAGTGCAAAACTCAGCGACCACACACTTATTGTTGATAGCAAAGATATGAATAGGTGTGATATACCGGAGAATTTGATGAATGAAATGCGTTCATCTATTGTATTTTTAGGTGCAATAATCGCAAGAAAAGGAAAGGCAAAGTTGTACTTCCCCGGTGGATGTGAATTAGGTCCAAGACCAATTGACTTGCACCTTTCTGCACTTAGGAAAATGGGTGTTATTATTGATGAAAGATATGGACTTATCACTTGTAGAGTAAAAGATAAATTACATGGAGCAAAAATTGCCTTGCCGTTTCCTAGTGTTGGTGCTACTGAAAATATTATCCTTTCTGCCGTTTTGGCAAAAGGTACTACAATAATCAGTAACGCTGCCAGAGAACCGGAGATTGTTGATTTGTGTGATTATCTTGTTAAGTGTGGTGCTGAAATATATGGTGCAGGCGAAAGCACAATTTATATTTATGGTGTTGATAATTTAACTCCAACAGTCCATACTATTATTCCGGACAGAATTGTTGCTTCAACCTTGATGGCTGCTTCGGCAGTTACCGGTGGTGAGTTAATACTTAACGGTATTATCAGTAGCCACCTTGACGGAGTTATTCCTCTGTTTGAGGAGGCCGGTTGCAATATAAAGGTGAGAAACAGTAAACTTAAGATAGATAGTCCAAACAGACTAAAGCCCTTTAAATCTGTAAGGACAATGCCTTATCCCGGTTTTCCGACTGATGCACAAGCAGTTATGATGTCTGTTGCAACAGTTGCTAAGGGTACAACTGTATTTGTTGAAAATATTTTTGAAAGCAGATACCGTCATGTTGAGGACTTAACACGACTGGGTGCTAATATAAAGGTAGCCAACAAGGTTGCAGTTGTTGAAGGTGTAGATAGATTATTTGGAGCTAAGGTAGTAGCAAAAGAACTAAGGGGTGCTGCTGCTTTGGTTGTTGCTTCTTTAAAAGCAGAGGGTAGAACCGAAATTGAAGGAATTAAGTACCTTGAAAGAGGGTATGAAGACCTAGAAGTTGTACTGTCAAGTTTAGGAGCAAATATAAGGAAAGTATAGAGGAAAGAGGTGTGAAAATTGGCTGATGCAAAAAAGAAAATTGAAAAGAGCAGAAAGAAAAAAATAAAAGAAGAAAAGAAAAGAAGAGAAAAAGAAAGAAAAGCTGAGCAAAAGCGAAGAGATCAAGCAATTAAAAGAGCCAATAAAAAGAGAAAGAAAAAGTTAAAAGAAGATGTAATTACACCTCGTAAAGATGTAAGAAAAATTGATACAACAAAGAGAAATACCAGAAAAGACAGATATTCCGGAAGTAATGACTTTTTAGGTGAGAATATTGTTGACCAGTCAGCTTATGATGACAACAAATATCTTGACAAAAATGATTTACGCAGAATGAGAAGAAAGAAAAATCCGGCAAAAAGTATAAATACTAAGAAAAGTCGTAGATGGAGAATGATAATTACATATTCAGCCTTGTTGGCTGTTGTAGTTGTAGCCGGTATTACACTTTCTTTAACAGTATTTTTTAAGACAGCTAATTTTGAAATTGAAGGGGATACAAGGTATTCTAAGGAACAACTTGTTTCTGCTTGTGGTATAAAGGAAGGTGAAAATATTTTCTTAGCCAACAAGATGCTGGACACCGACAACTATCAGGGCAACGCGGTGGTCAACTACACCGATGCCGAGACCCCCTATACCCGCATCATCGAGCACAAGCACTTCGAGTTCGGCACCCAGCCCAAGACCGTCATCAGCCGCGAGTACAGCGCCGAGTGGAAGCCCGGCGATGAACCCTACTACCCGGTGAACGACGAGAAGAACGGCGCACTCTACGCCGAGTACAAGAAGCTGGCCGACGCCGAGCCGGGGGTCATCTTCGGCGGACGTCTGGGCGAGTACAAGTACTACGATATGGATAAGGTCATCGAGGTAGCGCTGGACGTCGCCGCAAAGGAGCTGGCGTAAATGCCCCGCTTCCTCTTGCCCAAAAACGACAAATGCGCTATACTATTACTATAAGACTGCACCGGTTTTCCGGTGAGAAGTGAGGGATACTATCATGAAAGTGATTCTGAAGCAGGACGTCAAGGGCACCGGCACGGCGGCAGCCCCGGGCACAGGGAATCGGAGATCGCTTCGGAACCGTGCAGACTCGGCTCCGGCAAAAATCATGCAGGCAAACAGGTACTATCCACAGAGATACCGGAAATCCTCCGAATAAGGGAAATACAGCGGATGTTCACAAATTATCATAAAAAAAGAGCTGAAAAAAGTTGTATTTTAAAAATCTATGTATAAATTTGCAGTAGACGTTAATGTTCATACATTATTAAAAATGTTCAACTATTAATCAACCAACCCAAACCACACTAACCTAAACTACTGAACCATGCAACATTTCTATCCAATCATCCATGCCGGCCGGCGACCCCGGCACAGGCTATCGGGCATTATGAGAGGCGGTTTTGTCCTGGTGCTGTCGGCCCTGATGTTGCCGGCGGCGGCAAATGCGGCCGCGGAAAGTTCCGCAACAGCAACTGTCAACCCCCAAAATACAGGGGGGGGGAAATCCGGCGTACGGTATCGGGCATCGTCGAGGACACGCACGGGGCAGCCGTTGCGGGCGCTTCTGTCGTAATAAAAGGATCGTCACGCGGCACGCTGACCGACAACGCGGGACACTACGCACTCGAGGGGGTGGAAGACGGCGACTTGCTGGAAATATCGTTCCTCGGCATGCTGCCGCAGACCGTCAAGGTGGGAGCCGGACGCACTTCGGTGGACGTAGTCCTGTCGGAGGATATGATTGGTCTGGAAGATGTCGTCGTGACGGGCTATACCACGATGAAACGCAAGGACATCACAGGTTCCGTCAGCTCGATCTCGGCAGACCGTATCGAGCGTATTCCGGCCTACAACATCACCACGGCGTTGACCGGCATCGCCGGGATTAGGATGGACGGGGGTTCGATCCGCATACGCGGCACCCGCTCGCGCAATGCCAGCAACGACCCGCTGATCGTCCTCGACGGCATTCCCTACGACGAAACGCTGTCCTCGATCAACCCCGGGGACATCGAGTCGATCGACGTGCTGAAAGACGCGTCCTCGACGGCCATCTACGGCGCCCGCGGCGCCAACGGCGTTATCCTGATTACGACCAAACAGGCCAGACAGGGCAAGACGACGGTAACCTACGACGGGTTCGTGGGTGCAGGCGTCAACAACCGGGGTTCGCTCGACGTAATGGACGCCGACGAATACATCGCATTCCAGCGCGAGGCGAGCCGCGCGGCAGGCACCTGGCACAGCGAAGCCGACGACGCAAAGGCGTTTTTCGGGATCGAACTGGCCAACATGGGCAAGGTCGACAATGACTGGATGGGAAAGTATTTCAACAAGAAACGCCTGTGGACAAGCCACTCGCTGACCATTTCGGCGGCAACGGACAAAAGCGCCTACAAAATCGCATTCAACTACAAGAACGAAGACAGCCGCTACAAAAACGCGGGGCACGACCACTTTTACCTGACCGCAGACCTCTCGCACAAGGTGCTGCCGTTCCTCAAGGTAGGACTTTCGAGCCGCGCATACTACATCGTCAAGAACGACAAGCCGGATATGTTCAACCAGTTCCTGCACATGTCCCCGCTCACGCAGACCCGCAACGAGGACGGCAGCTACAACGTCTACCCCTTCGGCGACCCGTTCGTGAAGAACCCCTACATGAACGAGAGCGACGACGTATATAAGGACAAGACCGAGGAGTGGAAACTCTTCCTGCGCTTCTTCGCCCAGATCGACCTGGCGAAGGGGCTCACGTTCAATACCAACTTCGCATACAGCCCCGCCTTCTCGTCGCGCGGCTATTACTACGACAACCGCTCGGTATCGTATACCGACGAGCGCAACGTGGCCTTCATGCACAACAACCGCAAGGCCGACTGGGTCTGGAACAACGTGCTCAGCTACAAACGCCAGTTCGACAGGCACAATATCGACCTGACAGCCGTCTATGAAATGCAGAACCGCCAGACGGTCAACGCATCCATGTCGGGCAAAGACCAGGAATCGCCCGCCTACCTGTGGTACAACATGGGGCGCCTGACCGACTCGAAAAGCCTGTCCTCGGGCTTCGTCCGCAGCCAGATGGTCTCGGTCGTCGGGCGCGTGCAATACTCCTACGACGACCGGTACATCGTCACCGCGTCGTTCCGCGAGGACGGTGCGTCGCAGCTCTCGCCGGGGCATAAATGGGCTTTCTTCCCTTCGGGGGCCATCGCGTGGCGCATTTCGGAAGAGCCCTTCCTCAAGGACGTGGAGTGGATTTCGAACCTCAAGCTGCGCGCCTCGTACGGCATGACGGGCAACTACTCGATCGCGGCCTATGCCACGGCAGGTACGCTGCACGGCAAATACGCCAATTTCAACGGCGGTGAGCTGCACCGCCCGGGGCTGGAGCCCGAAACCCGCCCGACGCCCGACCTGGAGTGGGAGCGCAACAAGATGCTCGACATCGGCCTCGACTTCGGGTTCCTCAAGGGACGTATCCACGGTACGATCGACTATTACGATTCGAAGAGCTACGACCTGCTCTACCTCAAGGTGCTGCCCTATACTTCGGGCTTCAACCGGGCGTGGACGAATATCGGCGACACCCGCAACCGCGGCTGGGAGGTAAGCCTCTCGACCGTCCCCGTGGAAACGAAGGACTTCCACCTGGGGGTGAACCTCTCGTATTACCGCAACAAGGAGGAGCTCATACGCCTGCAGGATCCCAAGATGAAGGAAGACATCAACAACGGCCTGTTCGTAGGCTATCCGGTCAACGGCGTACACTATAATTACAAACAGGTAGGCATCTGGCAGGAAAACGAAGCCGACCTGGCCGCGATCTACGGACAGAAACCCGGCGAGGTCAAGGTCGCCGACCTGGACGGCAACGGCAAGATCGACGGCAACGACCGCACGATCCTCGGCACGACACGCCCCGACTGGGTCGGCGGCCTGCAGATCAATGCGGAGTGGAAGAACATCGACTTTTCGGTCGACGTATACGGCGAGTTCGGCTCGCTGGCCCACGACGGCCGCAGCACGAGCGAATGGGCGAACCAGCTCGGGCGCTGGAACACCTACAAGATCGACTACTGGACACCCGAAAAACCCTCCGACCGACATCCACGCCCGGTCGAAGGACAGTCGATCAAATACCTCGACGCCACGGGCTACTACAAGAACAGCTACGTAAACATCCGCAACATCACGCTCGGCTACACCCTGCCCCGGGCATGGATGGGGCGCGTGGTGAAGAAGACGCGCTTCTATGTGACCATGAACACCCCGTGGCGTTACAGCCAGTTCCAGAACACGGGCGGCATCTCGTGGTGGGAGTCGTTCTATATCTTCGGCGCGAATGTCCAGTTCTAACTTAAAAATTCGAAAACCAGACCATGAAAAAGATATTCATCCTGTTTGCGGCGGCACTTACGATAGGGCTGACCGGATGCCAGAGCTTCCTCGAAGAAGAAACCTACGGGTCGACGACCGAGATATTCAAGGAGGAAAACGGCATCAAGGCGCTGGTATACCAGAGCTACACCAAGATCAACAACCTCTACGGCGGCGACGGACAGTGGCCGCTGATGACCGAGCTGGGGACGGACATCTACCTGCGCGGCAAGAACCAGGGCGATGTGGGCCTGTGCGACTACTACGGGCTCGACGCCACCAACGGCAATGTGGCATGGCTGTGGAACCACTGCTACAAGGCGCTGTTCAACATCAACCTGTTCTTCGAAACGATCGACCAGACGCCCTTTGCCGACGAGGACGAAAAGAGCCAGTTCAAAGCGGAGATGTATGTCATGCGGGCTCTGTTCCTGTGGATCGTCACCGAGACGTGGGGCGACAGCTACCTGCCGATGACAACCGACGAGACCGAGGGCACCGAAGCCCGCCGTTCGCCCCGCGCGAAGTTCTACGAAGAGATCATCGGCGCACTCGAGGCAGCCATCGGGCTATTCCCCGACACGCGCACCACGGAATCGGGGCGCATCGACATGCCCGCAGCCAAGGCGCTGCTCGCACGCATGTACCTCTACAACGAACAGTGGGACGAGGCCGCCGACATGGCATCGCAGGTGATCGGCCACTACGGGCTGGAGCTCTGCCCCTCGCTCAAAGACCTGTGGGCCGACGACAAAACCAACAACGAATTCATCTGGACGACGGAATTCACCGAGGACGACGCCTTCCGCCAGGCCAACGGCTACTGGTCGTGGTATGCCATGTATATCGACCGTTTCCCGGGCGTGCAGACCATGCTCAAATGGACGGGCTACGGCGGCTGCCAGGCGATCCCCTCGACCTACTTCATGGATCTGTTCGACCGCGACGCCGACAAACGCTGGAGCGACCTGCACCAATGGGTATGGTACTACAACGACCCGGCCGACGACCGCTCGGCCTTCCCGCTCAACCAGTGGCGCGAATACATCGACACGGCGCTCTACCTCTGCCCCGACGTGCTGCCGCTGGCCGAGCATAAACGCATGGAGAAGACCTTCACGGTCTTCGACCGCAACGACATGTTCGACGCCGACGGCATCCCGCAGGATCGCTGGACGTTCATCGGCATGACCAAGTTCTACGACCACACCCGGCCGGGCAACATGTCGGAGCTGTCGGATCGCAGCTACCCCGTGATCCGGCTGGGCGAACTCTACCTGATCCGTGCCGAGGCGCGTATCCGGAGCACGACGAACCAGGATCTGAAGGGCGCCGCCGAGGATATTACCGAGCTGCGCAAACGCGCCGTCAACCACGAAAAGCCCGAATACGAAGAGGCCATGAAGGTCACCGAGGAGGACATGACGCTCGATTTCATCCTCGAGGAACGCGCCCGCGAGCTCTTCGGCGAGTGGCAGCGACGGCTCGACCTGAAACGCTTCGGCAGGCTCATCGACCAGGTGAGGATCTACAACCCCGACGCAAAGGACAACATCAAGGAGTACCACGTCGTACGCCCCATCCCGCAGACGCAGTTCGACGGTATGCCCGACTGGACAACCCTGGGACAAAACGAAGGATATTAAACACCTAACGCAGTAAAACGACCATGAAAACCATACTGAAAAAATTCGCGACCTTCCTCTGCGCGGCACTGGTATTGTGCGCATGCAGCGACGATGACTATTCCGAAGCGCACCAGTCACTCATGGCGCTGATCCGCCAGGCGGAATCGCTCGTCGAAGAGTCGACGGAAGGGATCGAAGAGGGCGACACGGCCCCCGGATCGAAGAAGGCATTGCAGGCCCGCATCGACCAAGCCTATTACATCATGAACAACACCTCGCGGGACGAAGGCTACCGGAACGCCTGCAAACAGCTCGAAGAAGCGATAAAAGCCTTCCGGGAGAACATCGTCAAGGCCGGAATCCCCTATTTCAACGCCGGGTCGAAGATGAACCTCGGGCCCGCAGGCGACTGGGATCTCACGGAAGAGCTGACGTGGGAGATGAAAATACGCTTCGACGAATTCGCAACGGGCGACCAGAACGTCATCTCGTGCGAGCAGGGCAAGGGTGCCATCATGATCCGCAACAACGGCGCGAACCTGCAGTTCTACGTCAACGACGGAGGCTGGAAAGGCGGCACCTGCTGCACGATCGAACTGAACAAGTGGTACCACATCACAGCCACGTACAAGGCCAACGACAAGATGCACTTCTATCTGGACGGACGGCTGGTAAAGAGCTTCGCGTGCGGCAAGGCCATCGTGGAGCCGACCTGCAACCTGCAGCTGGGCACCGCCCCCTCCTACTCGAACCGCTACATGCGCGGCAACATCCAGCACGTTTCGATCTGGGCGGACGTCCGCACCGAGGCCGAGGCCGCAGCCGATGTGGCATGCGACTTCTCCGGGACTGAGGAAGGGCTGAAAGCCTACTGGCCGCTGACGCTCAACGTCGGCTCGGAGATCACCGACATGACCGGCAGGCATGTGGCAAAAATGACCGACGTAAAATGGACTGACCCCGAATAACCCAAAAATTCCGATATGAAAAGACACAAGCATTCCATCCTCGCCGTATTGGCGGCCCTGCTATGGGGCAGCCTGTCGGCAACACCCTACAGGCCCGTATGGGAAATCGGCCGCAAAGACGGTTCGGCCGCCGAGTTCGCGTTGTACGACGGCGCGTATTCCGACCTTCTGGGCCGGTTCCCCGGCGCGGCGGCCGCGTACGACGTAGGGCGCAGCACACCGGGAGAAATCCCCTACATCCTGCCCGGGCCCCAGGACGGCTGGGCCGGCAACGGCAACGGATCGCTGCTGATCCGCTTCGGAGCCGATGCGCAAGCCTCCCGGGCGGAGATGCGGCTGACACTCTACCTGGTCGAATCGCAGGCCTCGTCACCCCCGACGATCGAAATCTCCGCAGGCGGGTTCCGCACCTCGGTGCAGGCGCCTGCCGGGGACGACATCAACTACCCGGATACCAAACGCACCTCGGCACGCGGCCTTGCGATCGAGGCCCTATTGCCGGCCGGGACATTCGGCGCCGGGGAAAACCTCCTCACGATCCGCAATGCCGGCGGCAGCTGGCTCGTCTGGGACGCCATCGTCCTCGAAGCCGACCGCAGCGTGAAATGCACACGCCCCGGCGACGGCATCGCGCTCATCAGAAGCCACTCGCAGCCGGGGCTGATTTACGGCCGCGCCGAAGGGGAGCTGCTGCACCCGGTGACGCTGACCCTCGTCAACTGGGGCAAGCCCCAGCGTGCCGGATGGAACTACGACGGCAAACCGGGCGGGACGGTCACACTGTCTCGCGGGATAAACACCGTCGAGGTCAACATTCCCGAAGGGTACGAAGGCCGCACGGTGGATTTCGAAGTGCATCCCAACCGCGGGAAAGCCCTGTCGGCAGCGGTGGAAATCGCCCCGGCGGACAAATACACCGTCTACCTGGTGCAGCACACGCACACGGACATCGGCTATACCAAACCGCAGACCGAAATACTCACCGAGCACCTGCGCTATATCGACTATGCCGTGGAATACTGCGACCTGACGGCCGACTACCCGGACGACGCGAAGTTCCGCTGGACATGCGAAGCCTCGTGGCCCGTACGCGAGTGGTTGCGCATACGTCCCAAGGCACAGGTGGACAAATTCATCAGGTACGTCAAGGCAGGGCAGATCGAGGTGACGGCCATGTTCTTCAACATGTCCGAGCTGTCGGGCGAGAACAATTACAAGACGTTCCTCGAGCCCGTGGCCCGGTTCCGCGAATTGGGGCTGCCGGTCGAAACAGCCATGCAGAACGACGTGAACGGCATCGCATGGTGCCTGGCGGACTATCTGCCCGACCTGGGCGTGAAATATTTTTCGATCGGATCGAACAACCACCGCGCCCTCATCCCGTTCGACCGCCCGACACTCTACCGCTGGGAATCCCCGTCGGGCAAGGGGCTGCTGATGTTCCGCAGCGACCACTACCATACCGGGAACTCGTGGGGCATCCACACGGGCGACATGGCCCGCCTGGAAGACGGCGTATTCGGGTACATCCGCAACCTCAAACGCACGGGTTACCCGTTCCCGGTCATCGCCGTGCAATACTCGGGATACCTGACCGACAACTCGCCCCCGTCGATGCGCGAGTGCGACCTGATCCGCGCATGGAACGAACGCTACGCATGGCCGAAGCTACGCAGCGCCACGGCACACGAATTCCTCGGGCGCATCGACTCCCAGTACGGCGACAAGCTGCCCGTATACCGGGCCGCCTACCCCGACTGGTGGACGGACGGGTTCGGGTCGGCGGCACGCGAGACGGCAGCCTCACGCAAAACGCAATCCGACCTGGTCGCCATCGAAGCGATGCTCTCGATGGCCCAAATGGAGGGGACAGGCCAGAGCGGCGGGACACACGAAGAACTGCGCCGCATCCACGAAAACCTGCTCTTCTACGACGAGCACACCTTCGGGGCCGCGGAAAGCATCTGGAACCCCGGATGCGAGAATTCTCAGGTACAGTGGGCCGAAAAGGGCTCCTACGTATGGGAGGCACTCAAAAGCACCCAACTGCTCTATGAAGATGCCATAGGCCGCCTACAAGGCGCCCTCTACCGCTCGACGCACCCGACGCTCACGTTCTTCAACCCGCTCGGCTGGGAACGCTCGGAACTGGCGACAGTCTACATAGACTTCGAACTGATCCCGGCAGACCGCGAGTTCCGGATCGTCGATGCAGCCGGGAAAGCCCTGCGCGTACAGCCCATCCGCTCGCGCCGCGAAGGACGCTATTACGCCATCTGGGCGGAAGGAATCCCCGCCATGGGTTACAAGACCTTCGAAATCGTACTCGGCGACGGCAAGGCCGCGGCACCCCGCCGCACGGAACTCCGGGACAACAGCCTCGAAAACGATTTCTACCGGATCGTCTTCGACCCGGCTTCGGGGACGATCGCCTCGCTCTACGACAAGGAGCTGGGACGGGAGATGGTCGACCCGGACTCGGAATGGAAGCTGGGGGCTTTCGTCTATGAATCGCTCAACGGCGACCGCCACCAGATGGAACGCAAAGTATTCGACAATTACCGGCGCTCTTCGCTCTCCGACGTACACTGCCCGGGCGTTACGTCGGGCGATATTTACCAGAGCGTCCGCTTCACGGGCAAAGCCGAGGGATGCGACGAAAAATTCAGCGTGCAGGTCGAAGTACGCCTGTATAACGACGTGAAACGCGTGGAGCTCGGCTACGATTTCATCCGCAACCCCGAAACCGATCCTTCGGCGATCTACGTCGCCATGCCGTGGCTGCTGGAAAATGCGAAACTCACGTTCGACGTACCGGGCGGCGTAGTCCGTTCCGGCGAAGACCAGATCCCCGGCACGAGCGCCTCGTGGAACACCGTACAGAATTTCGTCGCGGCACGCAACGACGACGCCCAGATTCTCGTAAGCGGCAGCGAGGTGCCGCTCTACCTGCTCGGGAAACTGCTCGACGACCCTTATCGCCAGCCCCGCACCTATGAAAAGCCGCATGTCTTCCCGTGGCTGATGAACAATTACTGGACAACGAATTTCCGCGCTTCGCAGGAAGGGGAATTCAAGTGCGGATTCGTCATCAGCTCAACCCAGGACACCTCCAACACGGCCGCATCGCAGTTCGGCTGGAGTGCACGCATCCCGCTCTGCACCCGCGTAATGCCGGCCGCCACTGCGGCCAACGGCAACGCCCGCGACCGCTCATTCCTGCGCAGCGGATGCAGCCATGTGCTGATCACGTCATGCACCCCCGCGGCCAGCGGAGAGGGCATCCTGATCAACCTGCGGGAAACCGACGGGCAGGCAGGCACCCTTACCCTGCTCGACGCCTCGGGACGCGAACTGCCCTTTACGGCGGCCGATGCGACAGGGCACCCGCTGGACGGCCGGAGCGTCACTTCGCTGGCGCTGAAACCCTATGAAAACAGGTTCGTCATCCTGAAATAGGCCGGGAAAAGGCTACGGCGGGGAATTTCATCCGAACCGCCCTCCGCAAAAACAGGCTGCACCCGATTTCGGTGCAGCCTGTCTTGTATCCATACCACTGAAATTACCACATAACTTATAACAGGCGATACTCTCCGAAGTTTTTTTTGTAGGGAAGTGACTTTCCCCCGGAAGATCCGGAAACTATCGACCCACAGTTTTCGAAACGGATCTTCATCGGTTCCAGAAAAGGGGACATACCCGAATGTTCTTCGAGGAAACTTCCGAAAGCGTAGCCGCCCACCGTACCGTCATTCTCCTTCATTATCCACGACGGAGACTCTGTCGCTGCCAGCAAACATCGGATTTTCCGGCCGTTTCTGTTTCCGGAGCACCCTAAGCGGAAAAGTGCGGACAGCCCTGACAGTTTCCGCGAATGATGGAAAGCCATAGCTGTTTTCGCGGAAAAAGAGTACCTCAATACAGAGGATAGCCATACGGTTGAAAATAGGATATTGCACGACACGACCGTAACAAAATTTTCGTATTTTTAAGAAGTCATAAAAATTACCTGAATCATGAAATTCTTTATCGACACGGCCAATCTGGAACAAATCCGCAAGGCGCACGAA
>ERZ791822.784-NODE-784-length-17151-cov-2.705019_pt1 | contig 17151 bp, 8 predicted proteins | sample MGYA00510299_ERZ791822 | MGnify/ENA primary metagenome ERZ791822 (study PRJEB30046, sample SAMN00791945) | human gut metagenome | study: EMG produced TPA metagenomics assembly of the A metagenome-wide association study of gut microbiota in type 2...
GCGACAACTCCTCTTTTTTCAAATCGATAATTCCAAAACTTCGTAATCCCGGAGTATCGATAATGAAACCGCCCTGTTTCAATGGAAACATTTCAGCAAAAGTGGTGGTATGCTTCCCCGAATCGTGGGCATCCGAAATTCCTGCAGTTTTCAGGTCCAAGCCAGGCTCAATGCAATTGACTAAAGAAGATTTCCCCACTCCCGACAAGCCGGAAAGCACGGTGATCTTGTCTTTCAGTAAACTCCGGATTTCATCGACGTGTTCACCGGTTTCCGCCGATACGGCATAACAAGGATACCCGATTTTACGGTAAATCACCGTCAATCCCCCTAACATTGCCTGATCTTCGGCATCATACAGATCCGTTTTATTAAAAACCAGTACGGCAGGAATATTATAAGCTTCTGCAGTTACCAAAAAACGATCGATAAATACGGTAGAAGTCACCGGATGATTAACAGTCACCACCAACAAAGCCAAATCGACATTTGCTGCAATAATATGCGACTCTTTGGACAAATTCGTCGATCTACGGATAATATAATTACGTCTCTTTCCTATTGCCGTAATAACATAGCCTTCACTTCCTTCTTCCAATTCCACCTCATCTCCGACAGCTAACGGATTGGTCGTTCGGATTCCTTCCATCCGGAATTTTCCCCGAATACGGCACTGCACCATATTCCCTTCCTCCAATCTTACCCAATACCAACTACCGGTCGATTTTACGACAATTCCTCTTTTCATCTTTTTCGTCCAAAATTATCATTTTATACCTGCAAAGCTATAAAAATAAACCTATTTTTGCGTCGACAAACGAATCAATTGTTATCGCTCTATGAAATTAGTATTTGCAACGAACAACAAGCATAAGCTGGAAGAGATCAGCCATTTATTAGAAGGCGAAGCCGAAATCGGCTCGCTTGCGGAAATCGGTTGCCAGGAGGATATCCCGGAAGATCACGACACTCTGGAAGAAAATGCCTTGCAAAAAGCCCGATACATCAAAGAACATTACGGGTACGACTGTTTTGCGGATGATACGGGGCTTGAAATCGAAGCACTGGATAAGCGTCCCGGTGTATATTCTGCCCGCTATGCCGGTCCTGCAAAAGATTCTGTCGAAAACATGAAGAAAGTACTTCGCGAAATGGAGGGGATATCCGATCGGAAAGCTTGTTTCCGTACGGTTATCGCTTTAATTCAAGGAAAAGAAGAGCACCTGTTCGAAGGAAGGGTAGACGGCAAAATATTAACCGCCCAACAAGGAGAAGCCGGTTTCGGATATGACCCGATTTTTCAACCCGAAGGGTTCGACCTCAGTTTTGCTGAAATGCCTATGGACGAAAAAAATAAAATCAGCCATCGGGGAAGAGCTATTCAGCAATTAATCGCATTTTTGAAAGAGCAACACAACAAGTGAAAACTCAAAAATGGAAATTGTTCAGGGAATCATATTAAAAACCAGCCCTTACTCGGAAACTCAGAAAATTATCCGAATCTATACGAAAGAAAAGGGGTATCTGTCCATGATATCCCCTTCTGTCGTATTCAAAAGAAAAACCAAAACTGTCCATCTCCTGCAAATCAGCGAGATCGAATTTTTCGAGAATGAAAAGAGCGATTTGCACAAACTCCGTCAAATCTCTCCGATCATCAACCTGCCCGAGTTATATTTCGATATTTTCAAGATGAATATCCTTTTGTTGTGGGGAGAAATTCTGAACCTGATTTTAAAAAATGAAGGGAAAAATGAAGAGTTGTTCGATTACCTGACCCATTCCATCGAATACCTGAACTCGACCCATAACGACATCGGAAACTTTAACCTTTATTTTCTCTATCGTCTGGCCGGTTTTATCGGTTTTCGGATCAACACTTCTTCATGGCAGGAGAATTACGTTTTCAATATCAACGACGGGAGCTTTTATCCTTCCGATCCGGCCACTCCGTATATTTCGGGACCGAATACCGCTAAAATCATTTACCAGCTATGTACTTGTCCTCTGGCCGAAATAAAAGCCATTCCTCTCAACCGGCAATCGCGCAATATTCTATTGGATGTTATCCTGCTTTTTTACAGCATCCATCTGAATATCAATTTCAATATTAAAAGTATACAGGTTATCCGGGAAGTTTTTGCCTGAACATTCCCGATATTTCCCCAACAGTCGATAGAAAAATACCCTTCGTCCATAATATTTGGTCAAATAAAAAAAAGAAATAAACTTTGAAGTTGAGAAATTGTCTTAAAGTTCAGAGTGTTGTTAAAAAAAATGTTATTTCCCCGTCTGATTGGAAAGAATATTTTAAATATTTTATAAAATGAGAATATTGCAGTACAAAGTTAACATCTTTTATTATATTTATAGTCAAGATTTGCAAGTAGAACTTTAAAAACAGGAATATGAATATCAAAATCCAAGATTTGACCAAGGTTTACCCGGATGGTCATAAGGCGTTAAACGGCTTGAACCTGAATATAGAACCCGGCATGTTCGGTTTACTGGGGCCTAACGGAGCAGGTAAAACGACGTTGATGCGGATTATGACTCTTTTGCAAAATCCCTCTTCAGGTACTATTTTTTTCGATGATTACGATATTTTGCGCGATCGTAAGGCTATTCGTTCTGTTTTAGGCTATCTACCTCAGGATTTCCGTTTTTTCGAAAAACTAAAAACCTGGGAATTTCTAGACTACGGGGCAGGACTGGCGGGAATAAAAGGCACCCGGAAAAGGTCGGAAATCGTCGATGAGATGCTGAGAAAGGTCGGTTTGTATGAAGTCAGGGACCGTTGGGCTAACCGGTTGTCGGGTGGTATGAAAAGACGTCTTGGGATTGCACAGGCGATCATCGGTAATCCGAAAGTCATCATCGTCGATGAACCGACGACAGGTCTGGACCCGGAAGAACGAATCCGGTTCAGAAATATCCTTTCGGAAGTCAGTGATAAAGATGTCATCATTATCTTATCCACTCACATTGTGGGGGATATATCCAGCACCTGCAAAAAACTGGCCTTACTGAACAAGGGAGAATTGAAATTCGAAGGTTCTCCGGACGATATGATTGAATTAGTCCGGGGGAAAGTATGGGAAATCTTCGTTACCGACCCTGAATTGCAGCAAATCAAGGAAAAATATCCGATCATTTCTACTATTCCTTCGGAAGGAGGCTGGGAGATCCAAATCGTAACCGAAAAATTGGAAGGTTTCGACGGCAAAGCCATTATCCCCAATATCGAACATGCTTACGTCTATTTTATGGACTATCTGCTAAAGGATAAAATGGAAATGTATAGCGAAAAAATCGGTGGAGACCTATTTAATTAATAATGTATTAATGTTTTGATATGAATTTAAACCATATAAATGTTATTGCCCGATACGAAGTAAAACTGGTGAAACGAAGCTGGTTGTTTCGTATTTTTGCCATACTCGCGCTGCTATTCATCTCTGCCATTATGTTGGGTTATCAAACCGGTATCGTCAACCGGATGGATAATCTTTGGCCGAGAATCGCCGTTTCTTCACTGATGCCATTCTGTAACACTTATTTTTATAATATCGCTCAATCGGTCATCGTCGTATTTCTGGCCGGCAGCTTCCTGAAAAGAGACAAAAAACTCGATACCGCCGAAGTCATCTATGTCCGGCCGATGAGTAATGCCGACTATATTGTCGGTAAGACCTGGGGTATTGTAAAGGTTTTCATTACACTGAACATTATCACCTTATTATTTACGGCTTTTTTAAACATACTGATCAATAAATCTCCGTTCGATCTGTTTCCATATCTATTCTATTTATTGACGATTTCGGTACCTTCCCTGTTGTTTGTCCTGGGTTTATCCTTTACGGCCATGTGCATCCTTAAAAATCAGGCGGTCACTTTCATCGTAATGCTGGGAATTATCGGCACTGTTTTCTTTTACCTGACCGATACGTTATATGGGGTATTCGATTTCTTCGGAGTAAATATCCCGGCCATATTTTCAGATGTCACGGGACATGCCGATCTCCGGCTTTTTTTACTCCAGCGGTTTTCTTATCTACTGGCAGGAATCGGCCTGATCAGCATGACCATCGCTCTGGTGAAACGTCTGCCTCACAAACCGTGGAAAATAGCTGTCGTATATACTTTTAGCTCACTATTTCTATTGGCAGCCTGTCTCGGAGGATTGTTATACATCCTGCATTATAATCATCAGCTCGATCTCCGTCATCAGTACATCATGACATTCGATAAATATGCAGATGTCCCGCATGTCGACTTGCTGGTCAACGATATTTCGGTTACTCCTCAAGGATACAGACTAGCAGGAAAGAGTACGGTAAAAGTAGCCAATAACAATGCAAAGCCTCTGGATAAAATTATTTTTTACCTTAATCCGGAGCTAACGGTTACCTCTGTAGAAATGGCCGGGAAAAACCTGCTCTTCCGAAGAGATCACCAGGTTATCGAAGTAGATCAACCCATCCAGCAGCAAGAAGAGCTTACGTTGACGATCAACTATGAAGGGAAAATCAGTGAAAACATTTGTTATACCGATGTCCTGACAGAAGATTACCTGGATACTAAAGTCCCGCAGGTATTCTGGCGTTTCGGTAAACGTTATGCATGGCTGAGTAATACCTTTACCCTATTGACTCCCGAATGTATCTGGTATCCGGTAACCATCGCCCCCGTTAACCCGGGAGCTCCGTACAATGTCAGGAAGAATTTCACAGACTATACACTTACCGTTCATTATGAAGGCGACAAGACCGTTTTGTCACAAGGCAAAAGTAAGATCGACGGCCCGGCAATCACCTTTACGAACGCCACCGCCTTGCCCGGAATCAGTCTAACCATCGCCGACTATGATAAAAAGGCTTTACGGGTAGATTCCACGGATTACGAGATCTATTACTTTAAAGGCCACGATTATTTTTCAAAATACTTCGAACCTTTATCCGATACCTTGCCCGGAGTCATTCGGGAAGTAAAAAACAGCCTGGAAATAGAGAAAGACCGGGATTATCCTTTCGGAAAATTTGTCTTAGCCGAAACCCCGGTACAATTTGCCACTTATGCCCGTAACTGGAAAGGTTATACCGAATATGTCATGCCTGAAATCCTCTTCGTCCCGGAACGAGGAATTTCTCTAGGCCAGGATTTTGAGGCAGAAAGAAGACGGATGAATGAATGGGGACGGCATGGGGGCCCTATGGACGAGATGGAACAAAATATTTCCCTCTTCAATCGTTTCGTGAGCTCTTTAACCTCCGAAAACAGCCAAAATGGCTGGAATCCGGACAATAAACTGATCAATAAATCCAATATCACTCCGATGTTGTTCGGACATACGAACTACATCAGCTCTCCCGAATATCCGGTAATCGACATCGCAGTCAACAACATGATGAATACTTCTTCCGATCAGGGCTTCCGTTTCTGGGGAGGTATCATCAACGACAAACAGCGAGCCAACCTCTATCTGGAATCACATAGTTTCGAGACAGCGATCGGAGATACCGAACTGAAGCCGGAAATTTTCTATGAATTGCTGAAATTGAAAAGTGCAGCATTGAATAACTATATCACTTCCCGGATCACACAGGAAGATTTCAATCAATTCCTAAAGGCATTTTTTACTAGCCGTCAGTTCCAGAATATACCGTTCGATACACTCCGATACGAAATAGAGAAGAGGTTCGGGATTCGGTTGTCCGATTTTATCGACACCTGGTATACGGCCTCCCATACCCCGACCATCTATATCAAGGATGTGGATGCCAATCAAATTGTGTTGGATGAGTTTACCAAATACCAAATTAAATTCAAGGTCAACAATCCCTCCGACATAGATGCTATCATCAGTACGGAAGTCATGCAAGGCGGAGGAGGCGGTATGCGGCGGGGAGGCGGTATGAGTTTTGAAACGGAGAAGAAAAATTACATTATTCCGGCCGGAGAAGCCCGGGAAATCAAGATTATCAGTGACGAGCGTCCGGCCAATATTTCGATAAATACCAATATTTCACACAACCTACCGACATCGCATAATTTCAATTTTTCTAAAATCGACAATACGATCAGCGATACTACTTCGGGAATTTATCCGATAAACCCGGATGTCTTCAAGCCGAATCCAAATGAAATCATTATCGACAATGAGGATCCGGGATTCAGGACGATCGCCTCGAATAACCGGCATAAACTGAAGGATCTTTTCAAGAAAAAAGATGACGAAAAGTATAAGAATTTTATGCCCTGGTGGATGCCTTCCCAATGGACGGCCATAGCCGCCGACTATTGCTACGGTGAAACGATAAACTCTGCGGTTTATAAAAATAAAGGCAGTGGGGCCAATGCCGTAGAATGGAAAACGGAAATCCCTAAAGACGGTTACTACGAGGTGTCCATCTGGAATGCAAAAATGTCGGGCAGAATGTTTTTTATGGACAGACGCCGCGGTCGTCACAAAGAGGAACGTAATCAGACTTATACCATCCAATACGATAAAGAGAAAGAATCGGTGACACTGGACCTGGATGAAGAAACCGAAGGATGGGTTTCGATCGGGAATTTCTATCTACCTCAAGGAGAAGTCATCATCACTTTGACAGATAAAGTTTCCGGAGATTACGTCATTGCAGACGCCGTTAAATTTACAGCCACAGAAGAATAATAAACGAATAACCCGATAAACGCAGACAATATGCTTAAACAAACTTTGGTCCTCGGTCTTTTAACCCTCAGCGGGTTATATAGTGCGCATGCACAGGAAGTACTTACACTCGAAAAAGCATTGAACACGGCTTTCGAACACAGTCCTTCACTGATTCAAAGCAAACTCAGCCTCGAGCAACGTCAATTGAATCTAAAAGCTCAGGATGCTTCCCTGAAATCACAATTTTCATTGGATGTCACTCCTTTCAGGTATACCCGTAACAACCAATACGATAATTTCAACAGTAAATGGTATGCCAACGAGACCAAAATGTCATCGGCTTCATTCGGTATCACGCAACCCATAAAATGGACAGACGGAACCATCTCTCTATATAATGACTTTTCCTGGCAGGACGCTTCCAACAGGACTTCCGGTGGCAACAATACCTCCTTCAACCATAATCTGTCTTTACGTATTTCGCAGCCTTTGTTCACTTATAACAGGACAAAGATGCAGCTCAAAGAACTGGAATATGCACTCGAAAATGCCAAAATCAGTTATGCCCTCCAACAATTAAGTATCGAAAAAAACGTCACCAGCCAATTTTACGATGTATATCAAAAACAAAAGGATCTGAACATCTCCCGGGATGAATACAACAACCAGAAACAAAACTACGATATCATCAAAAATAAGGTCGAAGCCGGGCTGTTAGCCAAAGAAGAACTTTATCAGGCGGAAGTCAATCTGGCGAACAGTGAATCCACTGTATATTCGAAAGAGATCAGTTTTGAAAATGCGAAAGACAATTTCAAGCTTTTACTGGGAATGTCGCTGGATGAAGATATCGCGATACTGTTCGACAATAATATTCCGACAGTCGATGTCAATATTAACGATGCAGTTAAATACGCCCTGGATCAACGCATGGAAATCCGCCAAAAACAGATTACCCTGGAACAGGATGTATTTTCGATTATCCGGACAAAAGCAGAAAGCGAATTCAAAGGTGATTTAAGTGTCCGGGTAGGTATGGATGCCCTGGCTGGAAAAGTAAAAAATATGTACGACAAGCCCACCGACAACGAAGAGATTGGCGTAACCCTCACCATTCCGATCTTCGATTGGGGGGCTAAAAAGGCAAAAGTAAAATCCAGCCAACTGGCTATGGAATCGGACGAAATCAGCCTCGAAGAACAGAAAAAAGAGATTGTCATCGATGTCCGCCAAATTTGCCGTAACCTGCCGACGCTGATCCGTCAAATCGAAATCAAAAAGAAAAGCATTGAAAATGCGGAACGTACCTATGAAATCAACCTGGAAAAATATCGCAACGGTAATCTGACCGGTATGGACTTACAACAGTTCCAAAACCAGTTGACTACTGCCAAACAAGATTATACGAGCGCTATTATCAGCTACAAAATCGAGCTCTTGAACCTGAAAATCCAAACCCTTTGGGATTTTGAAACCCATAAAAGTTATTTACCTGTAGATCTATTGAAATAAAATAACCCTATAAGTCCGTTAACAAGTAAAATCACGATAATCATGAATAAGAATTTTAAAATCCTGGGAGCTGTTATGTTAGGATTCATGTCGTTTTCCTGTAATAACAATCAGGGAAATAACTCTTCTGAAGCCACTACCCCAGTATGGGTCGAGGACGTACAACTCAGAAACATTGAGGAATATATTACAACAACCGGAACAGCAAAGGCAGCTAAAACGATAGAAATAAAATCGGAAACCAACGGAGCTTACTACTTACAGAAAAATCCGAAAACCGGTCGTCCTTATCAGCTGGGTGACATCGTCGAAGCCGGAGCCGTCATCATCCGTCTGGAAAATAAGGAATATGAAAACAACGTGCAGTTGGAAAGTAAGAAATTACAAATCCAGATCACCGAGAAGGAATGGGAAGGTCAGAAAATCCTGCTCGAGAAAGGCGGAGCAACCGAAAAAGACGTAAACAACGCTGAAAACTCTTATATCAATGCGAAGTTAGCCTTGGAAAACGGTTATATCACTTTAGAAAAACTGAGTATCAAAGCTCCGTTCAAAGGAGTTATCGTCAATCTTCCCTACTATACTCCGGGGGTAGAAGTCGCTTCCGGTAGTGTGATGGTCGGCCTGATGGATTATAGTAAAATGTATGTAGAAACCCAATTCCCTGAAAACACATTGACCAAACTGAGAATCGGACAGCAAGTACATATCACCAATTACAATATCAAATCGGATACTTTAAGAGGCATACTGACTCAGTTATCTCCGGCCATCAACGAAGAAACCCGTACCTTCTCGGGGTATATCGAAATCGATAACCCGGATTTAAAACTTCGTCCGGGTATGTTCGCCAAAGCAGATATCGTCACAGTACGGAAAGACTCTGTCATCTCTATTCCCAAAGATATCATTAAAAACCGCCGGGGAGGTAAATTAGTATATACGGTCGACAGAAACAGTGCCGAAGAAAAAGTCATCCATACCGGTATCAGTGACGATAAATACATCGAAGTAGAAAAAGGACTCGAAGCCGGGGACAAGATCGTCGTGAAAGGTTACGAATGGTTACGTAACCGGAGCAAAGTAAAAGTGATGAAGTAACTGTATTCACGACAGTCTGAAAAATTCTTTGTCGGTAAACGTCCAAATTGGTAAACGATTAAATTATGGGAATTACAAAATTTGCAGTAAAATACCCGGTCAGTGTATTAATGATCACACTGGGGGTATGTCTGCTAGGAATCATATCATACAATAAATTGGGAACAGATTTATTTCCCGATTTAAAAAATCCGGCTTTATATATCGATTTGCAAGCCGGTGAGCGTCCACCTGAAGAGATCGAAAAACAGTTTGTAGAAAAAATAGAAGCTATGGCAGCACGCCAGGAAGGTGTGAAAGACGTCAGTAGCAGCAGTAAGGTAGGAGGAGCCACGATTACGGTGGAATACGACTGGGATCAGGATATGGATGCCGCCTTTTTGGATTTGCAACGCAGCATGTCTCAAATCGCTCAGGACGAAGAAATCACTTCCCTGAATGTTTCCCGCTACGATGCCAATGCCACGCCGGTCATGATCATTTCCATGAGCCATAAAGAAATCAAGGATATGAACGAACTCCGGAAAATAGCAGAAAACTATATGCGGAGCGAACTGGTCAGACTGGAAGGTGTGGCCGATATCCGACTCAACGGCCAGGAAAATGCTTTTGTGGAGGTCAAAACCGACTCTTATATGCTGGAAGCTTTCAACCTGACTGCCGAAACGATCGCGTCGAAAATAGAAAGTATGAACCGGAATGTTTCGGGAGGTACCATTGTAAACGACGACATCCAATATACGGTAAAAGGGGTGAATTTATTAAAAGACCTGGAAGATATCGGGAATATTATCGTTGCTTTCAAAACCCCCGGTAGTACCGACACCGAGTCGGGGAACAGCTCTACCGTGAAAGCTCCGGTATACCTGAAAGATGTTGCCAAAATCGAACTAAAAAATAAAGATCCTGAAAATCTGGTGCGCTACGATGCCGAACGTAGTCTGAGTATCAGTGTCTACAAAGAGAATAAATACAATACGGTGAAGGCAGTTGAAAATATCACTGCCAAACTGGAAGAATTGCAGAAAAGTATGCCCGGTTATGAATTTCACGTCATCAGTAACCAGGGAGATTTTATCGGAGCTTCGATCGGAGAGGTCAAGGATTCTGCCGTTATGGGTATTTTATTGGCCATGCTGGTATTGTACGTTTTCCTGCGCCGCATCAATACAACCTTGATCGTCAGTGTTTCTATTCCGGTGTCCATCATCGCTACGTTCAATTTGATGTACTTCAACGGATTGACGATCAATATCATGACACTGGGGGGATTAGCCCTGGGAGCCGGTATGTTGATCGATAATGCCATTGTTGTCATGGAGAATATTTTCCGGAATCTGGAAAACGGCCTTTCCCCCAAGGAAGCGGCTATCAAAGGAGCTTCGGAAGTTTCAGGGGCTATCACGTCTTCAACCCTCACGACCATAGTGGTATTCTTACCTATCGTTTACATCCAGGGAGCTGCCGGAGAACTTTTTAAAGAACAGGCCTGGACCGTTTCGTTCTCTCTATTGTCTTCTCTTTTTGTTGCGGTATTGTTAATCCCGATGTTAGCTTCACAATATGTGAAAGCACCTGCCAAAAATCAGGCTTCTTTAAAAATCAAAGGATACGGTCAGTTTGTCGGTAAACTTTTGAAACACCGGTACGCTGTCGTCCTGACCGCGTTAGTGGTCATGATCGGAAGTTACCTGCTGCTCCCGTTGATCGATAAAGAATTTATGCCTAAAGCAGATTCCCGGGAATTTTCGACTTACATCACTCTGGAGCCGGGAACCCGTCTGCAAAGCACGGATAATGCGGCCGCTACCATCGAAAATATGATTATAGAGTTGGCAGGAGACGATCTGGAATGGATTTTTACTCAGGTTGGACCTTCGACAACAACCGAAAGCCAAACGACTAGCGGGAAACTCGAAGGCGAAAATCAGGCAGAGGTAAAAGTCAAATTGAAAAACAAAGCCAAAGCCGATGCAGATTATATTATCAGTAATCTGAGTCATAATTACACGATTCCCGAGGGCGTGGAAATATCGTTCGAAAAGGAACAATCTGCCTTACAAAGCATCCTCGGAACGGAAGGAGCTCCTGTAATTATCGAGATTAAAGGGGAGGAACTGGAAATGATCGACGAACTCAGCACGGAGGTGAAGGAGAAAATAGCCTCTATCCCCGGACTCTACGATATCAAAACTTCTATGGAACAAGGAGCTCCGGAAGTCAACATCTCTATCGACCGGTTGAAAAGCGGGATTTACGGGGTAGATATCGCTTCGGTGGCCAGTCAGATAAAAGAAAAGCTGAACGGGAAGACGGCCAGCAATTTCGAATCCGAAGGTGAACCGATCGATATCGAAATCAAAGTACCGGAAGTATCGCTCGATGAATTGCAAAATGTTGAAATCGTACAAGGAGAAAAGAAATATCGTCTGGGTGAGATTGCAGAGGTTTCGATTACGACAGCTCCGAAAGAAATCAACCGTAGCAACCAAAACCGGATCGGTAAAGTCACCGCAATGCTCGAAAAGGGCTATACATTAGGCAGTGTCACTCCGGAAATCAAAGCACAGTTGAAAGATATCCAATTCCCTGCTAAATATTCAGCACAAATTACCGGAGAAGAAGAGAAACGGGCCGAATCGTTTCAAGGTTTGTCCTTTGCTCTGATACTATCTATCGTATTGGTATATATGGTGATGGCTTCTCAATTCGAATCCTTGCGTCATCCGTTTACCATCTTGCTGACGATCCCGTTGGCCGGAGTAGGCTGTATTTACGCATTTTTGCTAGCCGGAGCCTCTTTGAATATGATGGCTTTTATCGGTATCATCATGCTGGCAGGTATAGCCGTCAACAACTCCATCTTACTGGTAGATGCAGCCAACAGGCTCAAGGCAGAAGGATTCGCTCTGACAGAGGCCATAAAAGGAGCTGCCCAACAGCGTATCCGCCCGATCATCATGACCAGTCTGACTACTATCCTGGCTTTATTGCCGATGTGTTTCGGATTCGGAGAGGGTGCTTCACTGCGATCCCCTATGGCTTTGGCGGTGATCGGCGGTCTGTTCACTTCTACCCTGATGACATTAGTAGTGATCCCGTGTGTTTACTACATTTTTGACAAAAAAGTCAAAAACGTAGAGAAGATTTGAAAGGCATTTTCGAGCTTTTGACATTTTTGATTCTAAATAAGAAAAAATGAACAAACTAATAAATCGTAAAGTACTGATTTCGATGATCTTCATCGGTTTGACCATGATGGGGTTGTTTTCGTACAGGTACTTACTGATGGAATTATATCCGGATGCGGAGTTCCCCTCCCTGAATGTAACTATTTCCACCAAGACCGAGCTGGATCCGAAGTACATCGAGAGTCAGGCAGCTATTCCGGTAGAAGGCGTAATCAGCGGCCTGGAAGGCGTCGAGGATATAACGACATTGATTTCCAATAGGAACGCCCGTATCACTGTTTCCTTTACCAAAAATACAAATGTCAAATATGCTTACCTGAAGCTGGAAGAAAAAATCAAAGCGATCACCAAAAGTATTCCGGAAGACTTCACCATCCAGGTCAATAAAGCCGGTAGCGGAATGGCCAGTGATCAGTTTATGACTCTACAGATTCTGGGAGACGACGATGTCGATTATGTCCGGAATATCACCGATATCGACATTGCTCCCATCCTTGAAAGTACGGATGGAATAGCCTCGGTCACGGTCATGGGCGGACGTCAGAAGAGCATCGAAATCCTTCTCGACGATGAAAAATGCAAAGCGCTCAATATCACCGCATCACAAGTCAGCTCACTGATCGGCAAGAATATGTCTGAAAAGACCTTCGCCGGTTCGGTATTTCAGGATAACAAACGTTTTTTTGTCAACGTTACGGCAGAATATCTCGCGACAGAAGACCTGGGAAACATCGTTGTATCCGAAGGTCCGGTATTGTTGAAAGACATCGCCGACATCAATTTCGGCATTAAAGAAGAAGAATCCTATTCGCGGGTGAATGGGAAAGAAGTTATCACCTGTGTTATTTCCAAATCTCCGCTGGTCAATATCATCGATCTTTCACAGCGGGTACGGGAAGAAATCGCCCAGTTGAATGAAGAACTGGCTACCAAAGGAGTTTCTATCAAAGTCGATACGGACACAGCCGAAACGATGAGTGAAAACATCAACACCATCATCAATCTGGGTTTGACCGGAGCGATTCTGGCTATTTTCATTCTCTACCTGTTTTTGCGAAACTTCAAGATCGTCACTTTCATTGCCGTGGCAATCCCCATTTCGGTATTCTCTGCTTTTTATTTCTTTTACTTTTTCGGTATCAGTATCAATACACTGACTTTAACGGGTATAGCCCTCGCTGTGGGCATGTTGTTGGATAATTCGGTCGTCGTCATGGAGAATATCTTCCGGTTGCGTGCGATCGGAGTCAATAGTCAGGAAGCAGCGGTAAGGGGCACTCAGGAGGTGGCCAAAGCGGTTATCGCCGCCACTCTGACTACGATCACTGTATTTCTTCCTTTCCTGTTTTCAGACGATTTTATCCTGAAGCTGATCGGTGAACATATCGGCGTGTCGATCATCACGACTCTTATCCTGTCGTTGGCCGTGGCTTTGCTACTGATCCCTATGGCCGTCAATCAATTCATGAAAGGCCAGGGCGACCGGGTAAATTTCAGTACATTATCGATTCATAGCCGGCCGGTACAGATTTATATCGCTTTACTGAAAATGTGCCTGCGCAAACCGGCAGCAGCCGTATTTACTGCGATATTGGTATTGATCGTCACGGTAGCTTTATCTTTGACACTGACCATGAATACGTTAAAAGAAATCGAAGCCGATACGTTCAATGTCTATATGACTTTCCCTAATGGGAATACCCTCAACCGGACAGACGAAACGATAAAAGCTTATGAAGAACGCTTGAACGATATCCAGGAAATCGAACAATACAGTACAAAGATCTATTCCACGGATGCCAGTGTCACCATCAAACTAAAAGAGGACTTCGAAAAGATCAACAAAAAAACACTGAACGAACTCAAGAGTACGATTCTATCCCTCTCCGATGGGTTAAGAGTCAGCGATATCAGCCTCGAAGCTATCGAGAGCAGCGAGAACTTCCGGGGTGGTGGCAGTTCACTCATGGGAGGTGCCGACCAACTGATGAAAAAAATGGGTATGGGTACCCAAACGGAAAAAATTGTCATCAAGGGCCAGGATTTCGAAAAAATGGCTAACCTGGCCGAGTTGCTCAAATTCCAATTGGAAGAATTGGACAATATCAGCTATTCATCGGTCAGCTCATCCCGGGGAAAACCCGAAGCCAGGATCATGTTCGACCAATATCTGATGGGAATCAATGATGTAACTCCGAATAATGTCGTCACCGAGCTCAATAATTTCGCCCCCCAAAATACGACTTCGATCAAATACAAAGCGGGAGATCAGGAGTACGATATCATCATCAAAGACAAACGGCTAGCCGAGAAAAAAGAAGAAGAAAACCAGGATCCGGTACGTACGCTGGAAGACTTGCGCAATATGCAAGTCACCAACACGAATAATTCCCTTACCGAATTACGTAGCTTCAGTAATATCAACCTTACCCGGGGACAAGGAAACATAAACCGGGTCAACCAGGATAAAGAAATCACGGTGAACTACCGGTTCAATTCCGATGTAAACGAATCGAAGAATATTCTGGAAGCCGCAAGGACAGAGATAGACGAACTGGTGCAGAATACCGATATTCCTACCGGCATCGCTGTCGAGGTGGTACATGAAGAGGACGAAACCAGCGAATTCACTTTTCTGATTCTGGCTGCTTTTGTGATCATTTACATGATCCTGGCGTCTGTTTTCGAATCACTTACAGCCCCGATCGTATTGATGTTCGCTATTCCCCTGGCTGCCATCGGTTCCTTACTGGCCTTATTGTTTACCAGCAATTCGTTGATGAATGCCAATGTATTGATCGGTGTCATTATCCTGATCGGTATCGTCGTCAACAACAGTATCATCCTGATCGACTACACTTCGCAATTGCGGCGACAGGGTAACCGTAAACCGCGAGCCCTCATCATCGCCGGAATCTCGAGGGTACGTCCTATCCTGATCACAGCCATCACCACCATCGTGGCCATGTTCCCGTTAGCCATGGGACAAGGAGAATTTGTATCAGGACTCGGAGCTCCTTTCGCCATCACGGTGATCGGAGGATTGACCATGAGTACATTATTGACCCTGGTGATTATCCCCACCCTATATTCCGGTTTGGAAGAAGCACTTCATCGGCTGCGTACCCAGAGTTTAACCCTGAAGATTATTCAACTCACCCTTTTGATCCTGGCAGTCATCGGTATAGTGATGATAACCGACTCGCTGATATGGCAATTGGGTTACTTTGTCGGAGCCATTATACTGATACCGGCAGCCACCTGGTTTATGGAGACTAGTCTGCGTCAGGCCAACAGCCGGATTATCCCTCCGGATCAGGAAATCCATATTTCAATCCGTAATCTGGTGAAGATCTACGGCCGTCCCAATGAATTTCAACGGGAATGGCAATCCGGCCAACGTGTACGGGAACGGCTGGGATTAAAGGAAGAATACCGGCAATGGTCGGATTTAAAACCTTTGGTATGGATGTTACCTATCACCGGCTTCCTGATTTATTTCACCTATTTCTATCAAACATTGACCTTCTGGGCCATCATTTTTGCCGTCTGCACCTGGATGTTGCTGACAAAATTGATTGCCATCGGAGGTGAATATTTTAAAGCTCATAAAATCAAAAGCTTGAGCTGGTGTATACGGGTATGCGGAATCTTCATTTATTACTTTTCGCCCTTGTTTACGCTCATATGGGCTTCTATAAAATTCTCGGATTCCGGCATGGCTATTTTACTCGGTCTCCTTTGGTATGTCGCTATAGTTGCCCGCTATTTATCGGACCGGATCCATAAATACAATATCAACATCGATATGATCGACGGTCGGTTCAGGGAATTGAAAAAAGGAGTATATAAGATCGCCACAAAAATTCCGATGATCGGATATAAGAAAAAACCGTTCAAAGCCTTGAACGCCGTCTCAATGGAGATCCATACCGGTATGTTCGGTTTGTTAGGACCTAACGGTGCAGGTAAAACCACCCTTATGCGTATCATCTGCGGCATATTCGAGCAGAGCTATGGAAAAATATTCATCAATGGCATCGATACCCAGAAAAAACGGGAAGAATTGCAGGGATTGATCGGTTATCTGCCTCAGGAATTCGGTACTTACGAAAACCTGACCTCCTGGGAGTTTTTGGAATATCAGGCTCTCCTGAAAGGAATTTATAATCCCAAAACCCGGAGCAAACGGATCACAGAAGTGCTCGAAGCGGTTCATATGTATGAAAACAAAGATAAAAAGATCGGAGGTTTCTCAGGAGGTATGAAACAACGGATCGGAATTGCACAGACTTTGCTGAACCTGCCCCGCATTCTGGTTGTCGATGAACCGACTGCCGGATTGGACCCCCGGGAAAGAATCCGTTTCAGAAATCTTTTGGTAGAATTGTCGCGCAACCGGATCGTTATTTTCTCTACCCACATTATCGAGGATATCGCCAGTTCCTGTAACCAGGTGGGTGTTATCAACAAAGGGTCGTTGAAATATCACGGAACTCCTTCCGAAATGGTGGAAATTGCTAAAGATGTGACATGGACTTTCGAAATTCCGGCCCGGGAATTTGTAAAATTGCCTTCCGACCTGTTATTGGTACATCATATCCGGAACGGAGAGAATATCAAAGTCAGGTGTCTGTCGGAGACCCAACCGGCAACCGCCGTCTCGCCTCCCGCCTGAAGTTTCTGATA
>ERZ791822.794-NODE-794-length-16961-cov-4.156749_pt1 | contig 16961 bp, 11 predicted proteins | sample MGYA00510299_ERZ791822 | MGnify/ENA primary metagenome ERZ791822 (study PRJEB30046, sample SAMN00791945) | human gut metagenome | study: EMG produced TPA metagenomics assembly of the A metagenome-wide association study of gut microbiota in type 2...
CATGATTGCCAATGCCGGGAGATTCAATCTGGAACATTGCAACAACATCACCAACTCTGCCGGACGGCGGGTGTGGGGCTTTATGGGCGTGGAAGCTGTGGCAAGACCTCATATAAATGGATTTTACGATGTTTCGCCGTGTACGTACGTACCGGAGGACTGGCGGGATTGATTTTGCCAGTCATGCTCTGTACGTATGTACGCAGCATTTACCCCTGTTTTCTTCCGTTATAGGAAACAGCAGCTTTCAAAGCTGACCTGTTTTCGGGCATTAAAAATCAATGGTAATGGAAACAGCAAAGTTTTTGACCGCAGGACGAAACTATTTCACGAAATCGTGCTTCTCTGAACCGTGTACCCTGTTCACGGAACAATGGGTGTTTTCACTGTTCCAGACCAAACCACACAAAACGGCAAAGTGGGATATGGTCATATATGGACAGGACATCACAAGCGAAATTCTGAACGGATTTCGGAGATTGCAGATTTTTCACTGTTCGGTGCATCCACTCCACCTTGGAGCGCAGAGGTTGCACCGACACATGAACTGAATTATGGAGGATTTTATCAATATGAATATACGCAACGAAATAAAGGCACAGATCATCCGTGCCGGGATGACCATGCAGGAAGTTGTTGACCTGCTCTCGGACGAGTACGGATGGAGCGACAGCGTTTCCAACCTGTCCGCAAAATTACAGCGGGAAAGTATACGATACAAGGAAGTATTGGAGCTTGCCGCTGTGCTTGGTTACGACATCGTATGGCAGAAAAGACGGGAGAAGTGATACCCCGGCAATAGCCCTCCGCATCTCCCGTCCCCATAGGCGCACCGCAGTGCTGCCCATGGACAGGCAGTGAAAGATACGGTTTTCGCTGCCATCGTCTGCAAGAAATGTTCCGCAGAACAGCTTCATGCAGACGGGCTGACCAAGGTAAAAGGCGCAGACATTTTGCCTTGGTCAGCAGAGGTCACCGCAGTGACCGCATTCCCCCTCGGGAGAGCCCTCGGAGAGCCCACGGCACTTTGTAGCCAGCATGGATGAAAGTGTAATAGTGGGTTATTACACTTTGAAAAAGTGCCGTTCCTCAGCCCTCCGCTGTCTGCAAATCTTAAAGAAAGGACAAAAATCTATGGCAAGAAATGATGGAATTGATCGTACCTTAGCCAGAAATCAGGACTTGGAAACTCCGGATGATGTGACAAAAGTACAGGAACACAATGAGCGTGAAAAAGACCGTTATTCCAATGTGGACATCGTGCCGGAACGTACTGCGCTGAATGTTCACTTCAAGTCTCCCACTGACGATTATGTAAAAATGTTTGAGCAGATGGAGCAGGACAAGATCATCTCCACCAGAGGGCTGAAACCGGATGCCGTCAAATATGGCGAGTTGGTTTTCGATGTGAACTCCACTTATTTCTACAACCACGGCGGCTATGAGTTTGCAAAACAGTTTTATGCCGATGCCTATAAAGCCGCCGTGGAGATCGTGGGCGGTGAGCAGTATATCCTCTCCGCTGTAATGCATGCCGACGAGCGCAACCGGGCAATGTCGGAAGCTCTGGGTGAGGATGTGTACCACTATCACCTTCATGTGGTTTATATCCCGGTGGTGGAGAAACAAATCCTGTGGTCGAAGCGATGCAAGGATGAATCCCTCCGGGGAACGGTAAAGGAAACGATCACACAGGTCAGCCGCAGTAAGAAGTGGGAATCCAAACCCGTTCTTGATGAAAACGGAAATCCTATGTTGAACGCAAAAGGGAAAAAGATTTTGAAGTCGTCCTACAGTGTGCTGCAGGATGACTTTTTCAATTTCATGCGAAACGCTGGTTATACCGATGTAGAGCGTGGAGAATGTGGCAGCACCGAAGAACATCTGACGGTGACACAGTTCAAGGTACAGGCCGAACAGCAGCGTTTGGAAGCTGTGACCGGACAGGTGGCACAGGCCGAGCAGAGCTTAGCGGATGCCAAAGCTGCCACGGAGAAGCAGAAAAAGAAACTGGAAGCTCTGAAAAAGGAAACTCAGGCTGCTAAGTCTGTTGCTATGACTGCACATGAGATTGAGTCGATGGGCAAGAAAAATCCCATTACGGGAAATGTTACCATGACGGCGGATGAGTGCCGCACGCTAAAGGATTATGCGGTCAGCAGCTTTGCGGAAAAGTCTGAGAAGCTGAAATACAAGCAGAAATTCGAGCAGGCAGATAAAAACGCAAAGATATGGAAAGACCGTTTTGAAAAACTGAACAAAGACTATGAGGAGCTGAAACAAAAAGCCCAGCCTTTCCTGGATGCGATTGAGATTGCATCTGAAAAGGTCTGGGCTTTTATCAATGCCATCCTCGCCAGGGGAAAGGAACTGTATGAACACAAACACCCTGCCCGCAATCGTGGACAGGACATGGAAATTTAAGAAAGGAACTATTTGCCTATGAAGAAAACCGTAGATGAAATTAACAAGATGATTATGGAAGATGCCCCGATGGAAGAAATCAACGATGCCATCGGCTATATTGATATTTGCTCCTGCTTCGATCCGATTTTTGAGCCGCCTATTGATTTTCTGGAAGAATGCCGCAAGCGTTGGGAAGCGGCACAGTCCTCTTTCTGCAAAACCATTGAGTGCAAGATCGGAAACACATGGTATGTGATTGAAACGGAGTGTGATGGAAATGAGCCACTTACCGACAAGGTAAAACGGCTCATTTTTTCTGACAAGGGGGTGATTTGTTAATGACTGCGACACAAAAGCATGATATAATTCCAATATGCACAACGGTACTGTCGGCTGACCAACCACCGAAGGAGGATATTATGTTGGATCAGCAGAAAATTACCATTCTCTATTGCCGTCTGAGCAACGAGGATGCCCAGGAAGGCGAGAGTAACAGTATCGCAAATCAGAGAGAGTATTTAACCCGATATGCCCGTGACCACGGGTATACAAACCTGAAAATTCTGGTGGATGACGGTTATACGGGGACGAACTTCAATCGTCCCGGTGTGCAGGAAGGCTTTGAGCTTGTCAAGCAGGGGCTTGTGGGCTGCTGGCTGGTCAAAGACCTCAGCCGCTTTGGTCGTGACTATCTGACTGTTGGACAATATACGGATATTATCTTTCCGAGTTATGATGTCCGCTTTATCGCTATAAATGATGGCGTAGACAGCAACCGGGGAGACAGCGAGGGCTTCGCCGCAATCCGTAATCTGTTCAACGAGTGGTATCCCCGTGATACCAGCAAGAAAGTCCGTGTCAGTTTGCGGCAGAGAGGAACCAGTGGGAAGCACATGGGCAAACCGCCCTACGGATACCGCTGTGACCCGGAGGACAAGGATCACTGGATTCTGGATGAAGAAGCGGCTCCGGTAGTCAAGCTCATCTTCGACCTTTGCATTGACGGCAAAGGCCCGGAGCAGATTGCAAGGATTCTGGAAGAAAAGCAGATTATGACCGCAAAGGCACTCTATGCCAAGCGAAAGAAAAAGCCGATGCCGGAAAGACCGTACCACTGGGGCAACCAGTCCATTGCAGGGATTTTGGAACGGCAGGAGTACACAGGCTGTACCTGCAACTTCAAGACTTATTCCAAGTCCTACAAGCTGAAAAAGCGGATTCCCAATGAGCCGGAGAATATGTTTTATCTGCCGGACACACAGGAAGCGATTGTATCTCAGGCACAGTTTGACAGGGTGCAGGAACTGAGGAAAAACAAACGCCGCCCCGCAAAAGCGGAACGGCAGGGATTGTTCTCCGGGCTTCTGTTTTGTGCCGATTGCGGCGGCAAGCTCCACTTTGCCACAAGCAAAAGCTTTGAGGGCAAGCAGGATCACTACGTCTGCAACAACTACAAGAGCAACCGTGGTACTTGTACTGCCCACTATATCCGGGAAGATGTGCTTCGTGAAATCGTTCTGGAACGCATCCGGGCAGTCAATGAGTATATCCGAAGCGATGTGGACGGTTTTCAGGAGGAATGGCTGCAATGCCGCAGGACTGACCAGGAGCGCAGCATCCGGGATGACAAAAAGAAGCTGGAACAGGCAAAGAAACGCCTTGCCGATCTGGATGTCATCATCGCCCGGCTGTACGAGGACTATGTTCTTGGAAATCTCAATCAGGACAGATACAGAAAGATGTCTGCGGACTATGAAGCGGAGCAGGAACGGTTAAAGCTCGAAATTGAAGTTATCGAAGAATGGGTGGAACAGCGGGAAGAAATGAACGACGGTCTGGATGCCTTTATCGCCCTGACACAGAAATATGTGGATGTGGAGGAGCTGACACAGACCATCGTGAACGAGTATATCAAGAAAATCATCGTCTATGCCCCGGACAAATCCAGCGGCAAGCGCAAGCAGAAAGTGAAGATTTTCTTCAACTTCGTGGACGATGTAGATATTCCCGTTATTTCCGAGCCTATCATCACGCAAACAACCTATGAACACAGAAAAACGGCGTGACCTTCGGGTCACACCGTTCTCTGCGACAAAATAGTTACTTGTCACTATTAAGCCTTGAAAATACTGGCTTTTCTCTCTGCCTTGTGGTATAATTTCCTCATGGAAAACAGAGAAATGCAGACAAGCAACACGGAAGAAATGGTGACCATTTCCCGTGCGGAATATGAGCGCTTGCAGCAGGAAAATGCGCAGTTGGAAGCAAAGAGCGCCAAGCTGGAAGAGACGCATGCAAGACTGGAAGCAAAGTTTGCCGCCCTCGAACAGGAGCAGGCGCAGGTCATCACCAGCCTTACGCTGCAAAATGAGTGGTTGCTGGAGCAGCTGAAGCTGTCCAAGAAGAAGCTGTTTGGCCGTTCCTCGGAACAGGCGGAGCAGATAGTCATGGAGCAGCTGAGCCTGACCTACAACGAGCTGGAGGCCTACGCCTTTGGCACCAAAGCCGCCACAGAGAAGCAGATCACCGTGAAGGCGCACGAGCGCAAACGGCAGTCCGGCAATGTGCTGGATGTCGTTCCAGAGGGTACTCCCACCGAGGTGGTGGAGCACCGCCTGCCGGGGAACGAACTGACTTGTTCTGCCTGTGGCAGCAAATTGGTGGAGATTGGCAAGGAAGTCCGCCGCAGCTTAATGATGAAGCCGGCAGAGTTCTGGGTGCGCGAGGACGTGTACTACACCTACGCCTGCAAGAATTGTGAGCAAGAGACCGATGAAGCCAACATTGTGAAGGCGGCGAAGGAGCCTGCGCTGCTGCCTGGCAGCTTTGCCTCTGCGGAGGCAGTGGCGTATCTGGCAGCACAGAAATTCGTCATGTACTCGCCGCTGTACCGTCTGGAGCAGGAGTTTAACCGACAGGGCTTGAGGCTATCCCGGCAGACGATGGCCAACTGGCTGCTGAACACTTCGGAGAAATGGCTGCGGCCGATCTACGATGCGCTGCGCGAGCAGCTTTGTAAGGAGCCGGTGCTGCACGCCGACGAGACGACCTTGCAGGTGTTGAAAGAGCCGGGACGTTCCTCCACCAGCAAGTCCTACATGTGGCTGTACCGCACCAGCGGCTGCACAAAGCAGGCCATTGTGCTGTATGAGTACCAGCCTACGAGAAAAGCGGAGCATGCTGAATATTTCCTGCAAGGCTTCTCAGGATGGCTGCACGCAGACGGATACCAGGGATACCACAGACTGCCGGGCAACATCCGTGTGGTGGGCTGCTGGGCACATGCGAGGCGAAAATTTGACGAGGCGTTGCAAACGCTGCCCAAGGAGATGCAGAAGGACGCTCCGGCAGCGATTGGCGAATGCTATTGCTCCCGACTTTTCAAGCTGGAGCAGGCGTTTGCAGAGCTGACACCGGAGGAGCGATATGAAAAGCGGCTGGAGCAGGCAAAGCCTGTTTTAGACGCGTTGTTGTCATGGGCAAATGAGATGCAGGCGAAAACCGCGCCGAAATCTGCGTTGGGCAGGGCCATTCACTACCTGCTGGAACAGTGGCCGTACCTGGCAAGGTATCTGGAGGATGGCCGTCTGGAGCTGAGCAACAACCGTGCCGAGCGCAGCATGAAGCCATTTGTGATGGGCAGGAAGAACTGGCTCTTTGCCAATACGCCCGGTGGCGCGCAGGCCAGCGCCGTGATCTACAGCCTGATTGAAACGGCGAAGGAGAATGGCCTTGATCCGTACCGTTATCTGCTGTGGGTTCTGCAAAACGCGCCGCAACTGAGCGAAACTGATGAAACATGGGCTGAAAAGCTGCTTCCCGCAAGAGCCCCGAAAGAATGCTATATGCCTCATAAATAAAAGGCCGCCATCTCGGTGAGCAGCAGCTCACTTTGAGATGGCGGTCACTATTTTTGATGTGTGCAAATTAGGGCCGATCACTGTGCAGTGCATCGTGTATCCGTTCGACCAACGCCCTTGCCGTAAAAGGCTTCGGGAGCACAAAGCTTGCGCCCAAACGGTATGCCTCCTCTATGACCCTGTGTGTCGGCAGAGCCGTCATAAAAATCGTCGAGATTTTGTACCCGTCCTCGCGCAGATGCTGCATAACGTGAAAGCCGCCCTTGTGCGGCAGCAGAAAATCCAGCAGAAGAACGTGAGGTCGGTGCCGGTGGAGCGCCTTGGTTGTCTCGTCCTCATCCTTTGCGTGAAATACATGGAAGTTTCCGCGCTCACGCAGGGAATCCGCCAGGAGCATGCTGAGGGCTTCATTACTGTCTGAGAGTAAAATCTTCTTACGGTGCGGCATTTTTATCCGCCTCCCCCTTAAAAATTTGATTTTACACACTCACCTTGTATAAAATAGTCCCGTCAGCTTATTTTTTCAATCCGCTGCGCAGCATTTTAACGGTTTCTTTACTTGGCAGGATTTGAGCTTCCGCAAAATAAAGAGGGATGCCTGAGAAACTTGCTAGGAGTGTTGTTGTAACACCTTGCTGCCGGCACCATTCGCTTACGGAGAGACCGCTGCTGCGGCATTCCTGGATTTGTGCCGCCCACTCCTGTAGCTCCGCCCGATGTTTCAACTCTGCGCTTGTCATTCTGACATCCCACAATACAACAGTAGCGAAACCTTTCGCAACGTTCCGCTACTATTGTCTCATGTGTGTCTATGCGCGGTTAGGTTTGACGGTTACGAACAGTGGGCTGTTTTTGACGGTGGCTTTATAATTCTTGTTATGAGAAGTTTTCCGGTCCCGTCAAGATTTATGCGCAAATTTGTTTGCAGGCTCCGGCTGAATGAAGTCAGTTTTCCAATGGCGGTGTGAAATGTATCGAGGATGAGATTCTGCTTTAGCTACCAAAGGAGGTATACTTCAAGCAAAATAGCTGACTCTGAAATAATTAGGATGACCGGGAGTGCCGAATCTGTAGAATGAAAATATGCTACAATCGGACAACACTAAAGTCTGACAGTCGTGGTACGATTGGTTTGTGTTTCTCTTCAAATAATACGCAAGCTCTTGAAGTCTCAGCCTCTACATTTCAGGAGCAAAGACAGTGCGTAATTTCTGATTTCCACTACATATTCTGCTTTTGGTATTAGGATCGTATCATGAAAGCGTAGTTAGGGTTACTACCCATAATTTAAGCCTATTCTGTGTCTCCTTGTGAAATTCCCCCGTCATTATGCCACTTTTTCAAAACGGCTTCAACCTGTCTAATCAACTGCTCTTTGTCGGGCAGATACAGTACATACTTTGAAGCGAATATCTGATTGGACAAACCGCCAAGAGCATACTGCACATCAAAATTTCCTTTATCTGTGCAGAGAATGATACCGATGGGCGGATTATCATCCTCGTCATTGACTTCGTTTGCATAGTAGTTCAAATACATATTGAGTTGTCCAACAGCTTCCGGCATAAGTTTCGTGGTTTTCAGCTCGATTAGCACATATGAACGCAGGATTTTGTTGTAAAAAACCATATCCACATAATAGTGGTGATTTGAAAAGGTTACACGCTGTTGCGTGCCGACAAACATGAAACCACGGCCAAGTTCAAGTAGGAACTTCTCAATCTGCTCCACAAGTGCCTTTTCAAGATCGCTTTCCATTACCGGTTTATCTTCAGGCAATCCAAGAAACTCAAACACATACGGATCACGAATGATGTCTGCGGGAGTAGATATCTCGTTGCCTTTCAGTGCGAGAGACAGCACCTTTTCTTTGTTCGTATCCCCGTTTGAAAGCAGTAATCTTTCAAAGAGCGAACTGTCGATTTGGCGGCGAAGCTCACGAACTGACCAACGGGAGTTGATGCACTCTTTTTCATAAAAGCTGCGTTTCTGCTCGTCCGAGATAGCTTGCAGTTCACAATAATGCGACCACGATAACTGTCCAGACGCTGTCTGGACATCTTTGTGTGTCAGATAAAACTGGCGCATATTGGAAAGATTGGAACGCGAAAATCCTTTGCCAAACTCCGGCGTGAGTGCTTTTGAGAGTTGACGCAGGGATTGCTTTTCATATTCCACATCACCAACATGCAGAGTCTCTTCCTCAACGATAATTTTACCGATCTGCCAATAAGTATGGAGCAGCGTTGTGTTTACCTCAACAGCGACTTTTTGTCGTGAAGCCTCAAGCAGGGTTTTAATTTGTTCGATGAGTTTGCTGCTTATCAATTCATTCATAAGTTGTCCTCCGATAGCTTTTTGCTATATAGCCTAAAAGGGCCGTAAACTTGCCTGCTCATTTTGCTGCAGCATCTATCTGAATACTTTATATCGCAAGTTAATCAAAAATGATGTCGGGACGTTCCTGCTTGCAATCATGCTTTACCTTTTCGGGAATTACACCGAGAAAATAGTTTTCAAGCAAATCCCAGCGATCCTCATTGGTGAAATCACCTTCATACAGATATGTCAGCATTTTGACAGAAATCAAATGCCTCTCAGCTACCGCCTCTAACAATCTGTTGTGATAATTATGGGGGGCATTGAGGATGTTTTTCAAAGCCTGAATCTGGTTGATATAGATGTACAGCTGGCTATTAGCTCCGCCGATCATTTCAAAGGTGAGAATACCCATGGATTCAAGAATGCCTAAAATCACGCTATATTCTTTAGCCAGTTTGCTGTTACCGTTGTCGTTGACGATATACAGGCGTCCTCCGTTAGTTTCAGTTTCAATTTTGCGCAAACCGGATTCTACCCACTGGAAATACGAATTGACCGCAACATTAAACTGATATTTTGTTTTGCCATTGTTGGTAGTTCTTTCGAGAACAATGGGAGTCGCTGTTCGGGCAAAATTCTTTCTGTACGAATCCATGGAGGCAATAACAACTTCACAAATCGCCTGCGACTTGTATTTACTCAACCCGCAGGAAGATGAAATTTCATCCACAATTTCAGAAACAGCAGTATGCTCGCCAGAAATAACTTTTTGTCCAATGAAACCCTTCAAGGAACTCCAAATACTCCTAAATGCGCTGGAATAGTCATCGCTGTATGTGACAGTTACGCACAATGCGGGACTCATAGGATATTTGGTCACTAAGTCCAAATTTTCCTGGTCCTTTGTATAAAGGAGATATTTGAACTTCGGGAATGACAAAGTCTTGTAGTCCTTTTCCCAAATTGTGCTCAACAGAACACGGCAGATGTGTTTATCGCTGTCAATTTCCTCTACAGAATTGCGATAGTGTTGCTGCAAGCGCCGCTGAATAGTGGGCGCAATGGCAAAGAAGCCAACAGAGAACATAGGAATTGGACGAACTGTAATCGGAGAAAAGCCTATCTTCGATTCAAAGTCTTTCTGAATCAAGAGCAGCGCTGTCTTTACCTTGTTAACATTGCTGTCTTCATCGCTAACCGGAGACCCAAAAATATATGTGAAGTTCTCGGCATCGAGCAACATAGCATTTCGCTTTTTGGTAAAATCTCTGCGATTGCCGGCTTTCATACTCTGATAATAGAGTTCATCAACTTTTTCAATGACTTTAATCAGCTGATACTTTTGAATGGTTGACATGCCGTGCAAGCGGTTGATGTGCTTAAAGTCGCGAGAATTATAGTAGTAAAGCGCTTCACCTCTTAAATCTTCTCGCCTTGCAGCACGACCAATCTCCTGAACGTAATCACATACATTACCGGTTGGTGCAAAGTGAACTACCAATTCAATATCATTGATGTCGATACCCATACCGAAAGCTTTTGTTGCAAACATGACTAACTTATCCTTAGCAAGAAACTTTTCATAGTTTTCTTGCTTCGCATCTTTACTCAGTGAGCCGTGATAAACTGCAATATGCTCAACCTTGTGTTTGCTTTTGAAGTATTCATAGCATCGTTCAATCAGCGCTACCGTTGGGAAGTAGATAAGTGTCTTTTTGTCAGTAATAAGAGCGCGGTGAAGTATCGTTTCGATCTGTTCAAACTTATCTAACTCATACTCTGCCCGAATACCCTTTGGCTTTTGCGGGTGGTTAATGACAATATCAATGTCCCCACGCTTTACATAGCCCAGATATGTGATGGGACTAAGCATATGGAGGCTGTTGATGGTTTCTGTGTACATATCCTCCAAGCCGTGGTAAATAGCGGTTGCGGTAAATGTACCAATTACGAAGGAACGCCCCTTTGCTTTCAACTGCTGTTTTCTAAGCTTTCGGATATGATCTCCCAAGTACCAGTAGTCTGGGCGGAACTGCTTACCCCAAGTGGTGACGATGTGAGCCTCGTCAATTACAATCATGCCGATGGTTCTGTCGCCAATCAACTGCTCAACATCACTACGGCTAAGTAGAGTCTCTGGAGAAAGATAAAGAATATGATATTGTCCATCGGATACCTTCTCAATGATATCTTGCTTGATGATAGGGGAAATATCAGAGTTGATTGTTTTTGCAAAAGGATAGTTCTTCAGTTCCAGATTCTTAACTTGGTCGTTCATCAAACCGATAAGGGGAGAAATGACTATTGTCAACAGATTATACTTTTTAGCAAGATAGATAGCTGGCACCTGAAACATTACAGATTTACCGGCACCAGTAGGAGCTGTGACAAAAACATCACGGAAGTCTTTCCCTTCACCGCAGTTTTCCACTTCCTCAACCAAGTTTGCAATGATACTCTCCTGAGAGACCTGCTTAACAACTTTTTCGCCGCGTTCAAGCGTGGTCATATCATAAACAGGCAAATTTCTGAAGGAGGGGTATCCCCAGAATCTGCTCAAAATCTCGCTGTACTCGTTACGATGAGAATATTCGGCCTCGAGTTCCTGTACTTGAAGAATAAATACTTCCGTGTACTCTTGCCAATAATGGGAGATAACGGCAATGTGATCTTTCAGCTTATTGGCGTCACCTGTGTAATTGGAAATACGAACATAGATTTCGTCCGGTTCGGCAAACAGCAACTTCACAAAGTTTATGTAGTCAGATTCTTCGATAATCTCAATAAAATCATCGCTCTGATTAGCTGAATACATTAAATCCTCACAACTGCTTTCAAAGACATTTACAGTTATGACTTTGGGACTGTGTAAAGCAGGAACAGAGCAATAGGCACCCATTAAATACCCGTTGTATTCTTTCAGCCCCGCAAAAATTGAAATGTATTCATCAATATCACCAATGTAGCGACTGTCAGTTTCTCCTTCCTCAGACTCGTCAAAATGCGTCAAAAGGCCGGCCCGAATCGCATCAGGGAAACATTCCTCTACAGGGAACTGCTCCATGTAAATGTTGTTATTTAGAATGTAGATTTCCTTATACTGTGTGACGATAAAATCAGCAAGAAGGAGAAACTCTTCATATGTCAAAAAATGTCTATGACCAAATATGGCCATAAAGTACCCTAACTTGTTGGAAACAACACTCGACAAATCGATGCTTCCAACAGTATCGTCAACGATGGATAGAGGAATACCCTTCAGCACAACGATTGCATCGTTCCCTATATTAAGACTTTCAATTTTAGTTCTAATGCAGTTTGCTATCACACTGTTAGCCATGTTTACTCCTCCCAGAAAATTTTAATCAGACGAGAACGCGAAGGATGACGCATCCTACGGATTGCCTTTGTCTCAATCTGGCGAATCCGTTCTCTCGTTAAACCAAAAAGATTTCCAATTTCCTCTAATGTTCTTGGACGATTATCATCCCACCCACAACGTAATTTAAGAATTTTCTGCTCTCTTGGTTTTAAGGTGGCAATTACAGTCCCCAACTCATGGCGAAGTTCGTTATCCAGAACAATTTGTTCTACGGAAAGGTCCTCGTCCATAGGGATAAAATCACCTAAAACGGAGTCTTGGTCTTCTCCAACAGGTGTATCTAATGAAGCATACATGAGATAATTGTTTCTGAGGACTATGGCTTCTCTTACATCCTCTTCGCTAATACCGAGTTCATCAGCGACGCAATGAAGTCTTTCCGATAGCGGGATACCTTCGCTTGCAAACCGATTATCCACAGCGATGACCTTATTTATTCGCTCCATCATATGTACCGGAATGCGGATGGCATATCCATGATCCATGATTTCTCTGGCAATGGCTTGCTTTATCCAATGAACAGCATATGTACTAAACGAACCTCCCAGTTGTAAATCGAACTTTTGAGCCGCTTTGATCAATCCCTCAAATCCCACTTGCTCCAAGTCTTCTAAATCGAGCCTGTTCGCATACCGCTTTTCATAAGCAAAGGCATATTTACTTACCAAGCCATGATTCTTGACGCAAAGATCCTGTACCGCTTGGCGGTTGCCTTGCTGAATTAAGTTGCAAAGAATCTCGTTAGATTGATGGACTTTTTTATTTATGACCAGTTCTTCAAAGTGCGCACTACCAGAACTTTTATCTCCAAAGAGATCTTCATCATAGAGAATTTCAAAGTCATCGGCTGAGAGGTCTTCTGCCAAATCATCCACGACATCTATGTCGAGGACAAGGGCATCCTCCGCAATATGGCTATCAACAAGGTTTATTCCGTTATCGAAAAGAATATCACTGACTTTATATTGCTCTTTACGCGACAGGATAGAGAATAGATGGTCAAATTCGTCATAAGTGATCGCACCATCTTTTACATATGGCTCTGCCATACTAAGGATGATTTTTTCATTCATGACTATCCTGCCTCCTTTTCCTGTTTATAGCCAACTTACGAAATCAGGATGCTCCTCCGATATCTCCTTGAGTAACCTTGCTGTTTCAGAAGTTGGACTTTTAATTGTAATGATGATAGTATCGATTGCCCTTGTCAGCGGAATCATCGCCCAATTGTATAGATGCTTTTTCTTGCGTTCCTTCGGACTTTCAAGCATTAGTGCATCCACAGTTTCGTCTTGATATTCGGCGGATTTCTCTTCTAAGAACACATCAAAGTCCATACAAACTACTGTCCATCCCTCAAGTCCTCTGGCTGAATCATATTGAAGGAGCCTTACTTCCTCCGCATCGATGGAAAAGCTCTCTCTATTGTTGGATGCTGTGCCATCCCAAATATGGATTCCGTTTTGTTCAAATTTTGTTTTCAGAGAAAATGAACTGTCTCCATAGCTTCGTTTCACTAACGCATGTGGGACCAGATAAAGCATATCATAAGCAATATTTCCGGCGCCGGACAGGCGCTGCATCTCTTGGTTGTGTACATCAAAAAGTTTATCGTCCGTCGTAATAATCACCTTGCCCCCAGGCATATTGTTCTTAGTTAGAACCTTGCTTCCAAGAATATCAAGTTTCTGGGAATAGGCATTGACAAAAGCTACGAGATTTTCTTTTTGTCGTAAACAGTATTTCAGTTTTATGTTATTTCTATCTCGAACCGCAGACCAATCGCACACATTGATTCGCCGAACAAACTGCTGTCCGCCGTCTGCAACGATAATTTTACCCTTATCAAATAGCTTGAGGACAATATCACGCTCTAAGTTGCTCCAATCTTGCGCTTCATCAATTAGCACATAGTCCCAATCAAGAGAGCTATCTGAAAAACAAACCTCCTTGACCATTTCAACAGCATCATCATCGCTCATAAATGTCAACAGCTCTTTCAGAATAGACTCATATTTCTCCAAGAACTTACTTCCGTTTAACTTTCCGTTGAAGAGAACAGCGTTGGAGAGTTGGAAAAAGTACGAGTGCATAGTATTGATATGCAAGCAATTCGCTTCAAACATATCAGGAAGTTCTGCCAAAGCAAACAATCTGCGGATATCTGAAACAAGCGCCTTGTTATATGTAAGCATCAGGACGCGAGCTTGCCCTTCATCAACCAAGTGTATGGCAGTTCGAATTAGACCAACAGTCTTTCCGGTTCCTGCACGACCACGATAGATTGATACTTTACCCTGCGGATCAATTAGGGCGTTGGTCTGAAAAGCCTTGTTTGTTAACTGCTCAATTCTGCGCCGGGTCATTTCACCCATGTGTGCCTTTGTCTTTGAGAAAAGAGACAAAGCGTTTTGAATTGCCTGTAAAGAACCAGCATTATAGCTTGAGTCGAAAGTATAAGCGTTCCATCTTTTGTGTGGCGGCTGCTGCCAGATAAGTAGTTGCATTAACTCCTTAAAATCGAAGTCACTTCCCAACACATTGGATGGCATAGTACGGCCGTTGTTTGTCAAAAGTTTCTTGATATCACCTGGAGTCGCTTGAGTAAACCAAATTATATTGGTTATATAAGGAGAAACCATCAATGTTTTCTCAAAAAACTTCATAGTAGCGATTTTCTGCTTGTTGGATTGACTTGTTACGCAGTGATTTCTTGTTCCATACTTAACATAGAAATCTGTACCATTTACAAAGATACTAGATATATCGTGTCGTTTAATTTCAATAGTAGTGCAAAAACTGGAAATTGCAACTCTATCCTTGACAAAGCCTTCGGCTTCAGTTTGAAATTCTGCGTTGACAGAGTAATTTTGAACTTCTCCAATCATCAGAAGATCAACATCTTTCACCGCTTGTCCCACCAAGGTTGCACTGGCGAACAGAACAATTTCTCCAATTGCAGAATTAGGGAGACTATCCTGTATGATTTGTTTTAATTTTAGTGCAGCAACATACTCATCTGAAGTTTGTTCTGCACCGTATACTATGACATTTACACTCATACAAATCCCCTTATCTCTATCCTTAGCGTAATAGTTTTGTATACCTTTTTATATTGGCAATGGGATGCGCCTTTGTACTGCTTCCACTGTATCGACCGACGTATGCTACTAAGTATAAGTATATAATGAGTTTTGTCCAATAAACAGGTCTGCTTGATGTGATGTATTCTCTTCCCACCCTGTCATAAGGGTGGTGGCTGCGGCTCTACTTATAAAAATAGATTTAGTTTAAGCTACTTTACCAGAGAAACATCTTCTACTTTCGCCAGCGGAATAGAGGAAGAAATATACAGGTGCGTCAGTTTTGCCTTAAAACTGATTTTTCTTGTCGACTGTTTTTCCCCGCCCCCAATTATCGCAATGGCCGACTACCAACTTGATAGATTCAAAAAACCACCGCCAGTCGGATCACCTGTGTCAGTATGGAGACAGGTTTCTTCCTCTATACTTCGCTATCATCTTTCTTTTCATCCCGCTCGATGGCCTCGTTCACCGCACGATAGATAAAGGCGTTGGTCGATTCCCCCTGAGATTTGGCGTGTTCCTGAATGCGGGATTTTTGTCCAACAGGCACACGGAAGGTAATCCCCTCCAGTTTTTCTGCAATGAATTTTTTCTTTGCTCTGCGCTTGGCTTCCTCAGTAGACATTGCGCACCTCCGCCTTTTATTGATAGCATCAGTATAAGGTATTTTGCTTTCCTTGTCTATATTGTCAATTTCGACATATCTGCGCTCAGACATTTGCGAGATCTGTGTATTGATATCTGAGTGCAGATACCGTATAATACAATCAGAAAGTAAAAACACGGCAGTACAAAGGAGTTGCCGCTCCTTTGCACCTGCGCAGGTGATGACACCACCTACACAACGGGATTCCCCGCACCGATAGGGACAGTATACCCTTTTTCGGCGGGCGGGGCAAGAGGAATGTTGTAAGATCCTCCCGCACGATGTAGGGCAATGACCTGCACCGTGCGTTTTGTTTTCAAAAAACATTTTTCAGGAGGAACAAATTATGCGCGAAACCATCATTCGAAAGACCAACAACGCCCCCGACGGTGGAGAACTCTTCGCGGGCATCTCCGGCAACTTCAAGGAATTCGGCCAGACCCTCTGCGAACTGACCGATAACTCCATCTCCAATTTCCGCGCCCACAATATCCGGGGGTGCATCGAAATCACGCTGACGAACCAGGACACCTATGTGGATGTCTCGGTCTGTGACAACGGCACCGGCATTGAGGACGTGGATGCCGCCCTCACCATTGCCGCCCGTTCCTGCGCCGAGTCCGCCCTGAACGAGCACGGCATGGGTCTCAAGCACGCGCTGGCGTCCATCAACGCCGGGGCGGATCAGCATTGGAGCATCCAGACCCGGACGGCGAAGGACGCCGCCCATGACCGCTACCAGCTGGTAGAAAGCCCCTACAGCATCGGTATGCCCGTGTATCTTGTTCCCGGCAGCGGGGACATCATGGGCGATACCGGTACGGTGGTGCAGGTTCGCTGCCCCATGCATAAGTTCCTGACCCTCAAGCCCGTCTCCAAAAAGAATGACCCCACCTTCGCACAGGTGGTGTCCTACCTGCAGGAAACCCTGCGCTACACCTACGCCGACATGCTGCGGGATGGGGCCTTCTCCATTCGTCTCACCGCTGTGGACGAGGATGGCATTCCCAATAGCGTGGAGATCACCGAGCCTCTGGAACCCAAGTGGAAGGGTGAGTACACCGAGCTGCCCCCGGTGGAGACCGATCTGGGCTACGGCCCCGTGACCATCTGCTGCCGCTACGGCAGCATCCGCCGCAGCAAGGAAAACGCCTTCTACTACCGCGCCAACATGGCGTCCAGCGGTGCGGAGATCCGGATCAACGGCCGTGCCATCCAGCACGGACTGTACAACGAGATCTGGGGGAAGGCCCTGCACC
>ERZ791822.821-NODE-821-length-16681-cov-4.029953_pt1 | contig 16681 bp, 11 predicted proteins | sample MGYA00510299_ERZ791822 | MGnify/ENA primary metagenome ERZ791822 (study PRJEB30046, sample SAMN00791945) | human gut metagenome | study: EMG produced TPA metagenomics assembly of the A metagenome-wide association study of gut microbiota in type 2...
AATACCAAACACTTACTTTATTTATCCAAATTTTGCCGTTTTTTTGCGAGTTCTTACTATCTTTGTGATTTCGATCGTAGGGCGTTATTATGAAGAGATATGGTGCCGATAGAGATAAAGAGATCCAGAGACTACTGCAAGAAATGCCGGAGGAAGGGTTTCGTCTGCTGTTCGATGTGTATCATATGCAATTGTGTGTGTATGTCGTACAGTTGACCGATTCTTTCCAATTGGCCGAGGATATTGTTCAGGATTTCTTTGTCGCTTTCTGGGAAAGAAAATATTATCGCGCCATTACCGGCAATTTTCGTAGTTATCTGTATACTTCCGTACATAATGCAGCATTGGCTGTTTTGAAGAAGAAGAAGCTGGTGCCGATGGAATTACTGACAGGAGTCCCGGTGGAGATTCCACAGGAGGCTGTCCTGGAAAGGGAAGAACTGGAACGGCAGGAAAAAGAATTGATGCTGAAATTGGAGAAATTACCGAAGCAAGAAATAGCTGCCATCAAAGCGGTTATCCTGGAAAATAAAAAATGTGTGGAAGCTGCTTTGGAACTCGGTATGTCGGTAAATACCTTAAAGACACATTTAGCCCGGGCGTTGAAAAAATTGAGAAAAGATTATCATCTCTCCTTTTTATTTTATTCGTTTTAATAAATATTAACATTTTACTTGTCATTCATTCAACTACTTTTTCACTCTACAATATAAAAAGAGTGAATAATGACTAATGAAAAACAACAAAATAGAAAAACTTTCATCGATTGTTACCGGATCGGACGTTCGTTGGAATATATGGATCGTTATGACCAGGAACAGGCGTGGAAAAAATTGAATTCCGCCATACAAAGAAAACGCCTGCATCGCCGGATCTCTTATATGTCCTCTGTCGCGGCTATGGTTGCCATTGCTTTTACTTCATTTTATTTGTGGCATGGTGAAGATCAGGCTCCGGCAGAGAAGTTGGCCGATGCTCAGGAGACCGTTGGACAGAGTGGGCGTCCCGGTGTTATCCTGTCGCTGTCTGATGGCCGCCGGATCGATCTTTCTGCCCGGGAAGGTAAGATCGGGGCAGGAGAAGAGGTGGTGAATCATCCGGAAAACAAACAATTGTTCTATGCTGCGGATCAGGGCGGGGAGAAGATCAGCCGGATGAACCGGCTGGATGTTCCTCAGGGAGCTGAATATCATTTGGTGCTGTCCGACGGGACACGGGTGTGGATGAATGCCCGCTCGCGTTTGGTTTATCCGGTGGCTTTCGGCGATACCCGGGAGGTAGAACTGGAAGGGGAGGCCTATTTCGAAGTGACCCGGGATGAAAACCGTCCTTTTATTGTACATGCCGGTCAGGTTGCTGTCAAAGTGTTGGGAACAGAGTTTAATGTAAATACCTGCCGGAAGCAAAAGGTACAGACAGTGTTGGTAAAAGGAAGCGTACAGGTGGAGAACGGCGGAAAACGGGAGGTGGTGTTACGACCGGGCGAGCTGGCGGAAACCGTGGGGACACAGATCCGGGTCACTCAGGTGAATGTACGCAAATATACGGCCTGGCGTGAGGGAGTATTTTATTTCGAAGAGGCTGAGTTGGAGGAAATTATGACGGAATTGGCCGACTGGTATTGTGTACAGGCTGTTTTTACCGATCAGACGGTCCGGACGCGTAAATTCAGCGGAGTACTGGAGCGGAGCGAGACCATAGAAAACGTGTTGAAAAAGATAGAACGTACCACCAGTGTACATTTTACTATCCAACAAGGTATTATTCAAGTGAAATAAAAAAAGAAACCGGAAAAGGGCTGCCACCCTCTTCCGGCGGAGATCAAACTATCATAGCAAATAATAGTATTAACCAATTCACAAATTTATGAAAAAAAAAGAAATTGTACGATTTCCCAGGTCCGGGAAATTAAGGCAAATCGGAAGGATGATGAAATTAATGGTTTTATTTATGATTTTGGGGTGTGTGAGTGTATCGGCCAGGTCGGTTGCACAAAACCAACGGGTGTCCCTGAACTTGCGGAATTGTACGGTGATGCAGTTGTTTGAAGAAATTCAGCAACAGACCCGTTTGTTTTTCTTTTACGATCAGAAGCATTTTCAGGGACAAAATGTTTTGACGGTTCGGGCCGACGATGAAGAGGTCGGTGGATTGCTGAAACGTTTGTTTGCCGATAAGAATGTAGAATTTGTTTTTGAAGACCAGACCGTTATCGTGCGTCCGGCAGTTAGCCGGAAGCAAGTGAATGGAAAAGTGGTAAAGGGGGTCGTCAGAGATGCTGCCGGCCATGTACTTCCCGGAGTAACGGTAGTATTGAAAGGGACGACGCTGGGAACTTCTACGGACATCGACGGTAAATATACCCTGACGTTACCCGAAGGTGAACACGTTCTGGTTTTCTCGATGATCGGTATGAAAATGCAGGAGTTTCCTTTGGGCACACGTACCGAACTGGACGTTACCCTGCAGGAAGAGGTGGCAGAGATGGAGGAAGTAGTGGTGACCGGTATTTTCAAGAAAGCGAAAGAGAGTTATACCGGAGCTGTTTCATCGATCGATAAGGAGCAATTGAAAATCTATAAAGGCCAGAATCTGCTTCAGACACTGAAAAATATAGATGTGTCCATTAATCTGGCTGTGGATAATATTAACGGTAGCAATCCCAACCGGATGCCGCAAGTGAATATCCGGGGTAATTCTTCTCTGCCTATGAGTGTACAGGAGTATAACGAAAGCCTGAGCAATGAGGTGAATACCCCGTTGATCATCCTGGATGGCTTTGAAATAGCATTGGAGCGTTTGATGGACTATAACGACGAGGAAATCGAATCGATCAATATCCTGAAAGATGCTGCTGCTACGGCGATATACGGTTCGCGGGGTTCTAACGGAGTGATTGTGGTGACGACAAAGCAACCGGAAGCCGGTAAATTGCGCGTTAATGCAGAAATAGGGATCGATATCGAAGCTCCTGACCTGACCTCTTACGATTTGTTGAATGCGGCTGAAAAATTGCAGTTGGAGTGGGATCTCGGATTGTATAAGAATGAAAGCCTGCCGAGTAATGATGTATGGTATAAAGAGGCTTATGCCAAACGGAAAAGGGCAATTGCCTCCGGCACAGATACCGATTGGTTGAGTAAACCGTTGCACACAGGGGTCGGTTCGCATTATAATTTACGTATGGAGGGTGGAAGCGACGAATTCCGCTGGAGTGCCAGTGTGGGCTATAAAAATACACAGGGAGCCATGCGGGATTCCGAGCGTAAAAGTCTGAACACCTCTCTGACCTTAATGTATAAAGTGAAAAATTTCACCTTTAAAAATCAGGCTTCTTACGGGACAACCAAAAGTAAAGAGAGTAAATACGGTACGTTCAGTGATTATGTAAAACAACAACCCTATAATGCTCCGTATGATGAGAATGGAAAACTGGTGCGGATGTTCGACGGTTTTCATGCTCATTACCAAGGATATCAAAATCCGTTGTACGATGCCACCCTGAACAGTTTCGATAAGAGTAGTTACCGTACGCTGACGGATAATTTCGCCATAGAATGGAATCCGTTCGAAGGCTTGACCTTACGCGGACAAGTCGGGATTACGGCTACGGACAATACGTCTGATCGGTTTTTGCCCGCAGAACATTCCACTTTCACCGACGATTCGCAATATGAAACCGACGAGGGATTCCTGCGCCGGGGAACTTATGATTATACCACCGGACGTACGAATGAATATACCGGGAATATAACGCTTTCGTATACCAGGACTTTTGCCGATAAACATCAGGTGTATGTCGGTTTGGATTATTCGCTGAATGAATCCGAGGGGTATAATTATGCCATCGCTGCCGAAGGTTTTACGAATGAGGATATCCATTTTCTGGCCAGTGCCCGGCAATATGCCAAAGACGAAGGTCCCGGCGGATCCAAATCCAAAAGCCGTCGGTTGGGATTGACAGCCAATGTCAATTATATCTATGATAACCGTTATTTCGTGGATTTTTCGTATCGGGTGGATGGGAAATCCGATTTCGGTTCGAAAAAGAGATATGCTCCTTTCTGGAGTACCGGTATCGGCTGGAACCTGCACAATGAAAAATTCCTGAAGGGTAGTTTTGCAAATATTCTGCGGTTGAAAGCTTCTTACGGACAGACCGGTACACAGCAGGGATCCGACGGTGCCAATACGTTGTATAAATATATTACGGACAACCGGTATATGTATTGGACCGGAGCGGAATTGCAGGGATTGGGTAATCCTTATCTGACCTGGCAGAAAACCGATGAATTCAACTTCGGGGTGGAATTCGGATTGTGGAAAGGACGTATGAAGGGGGAATTCAACGTTTATACCAAGAAAACCTCTAATTTGCTTTCCAATATGGATCTGCCGCATTCCAACGGTTTTGCTTCCTACGTCGACAATGTCGGAGAAGTGAAAAACAACGGTTGGGAAGCCTCTGCCAGTGTTTATGTTATCCGGAATGCTGAGCGGGATATCAACTGGATTATCGGTGGTCAGCTGACTTACAATAAGAATTATGTTTCGAAGTTGTCGGAAGCCATTAAAGCCCAGAACGAGGCTTATCTGAAAGAGGATGTAGATGTCGCCAATCTGTTTTATGAAGGACGTCCGCAAAACGGTATTTATGTCGTTCGTTCTCTGGGAATCGATCCGGCCAACGGACAGGAGATTTTTTTGGATAAAGACGGTAACCGGACGGATATCTGGAAGGCTTCCGATAAGGTTTATGTCGGTCAGGCAGATCCCAGGTACCGGGGTATTGCCAATACGATGTTTATGTGGAAAGGATTGACGGTAAATGTATCGGCTTCCTTCTATTGGGGTGGGAAGAGGTACAATTCGACGATTATCGACCGGGTAGAAGTCGGGCGTACCACCTTGATGGCACAGAATGTGGATGCCCGGGCTCTGTACGACCGCTGGCAGAAACCGGGGGATATCGTTCCATTCAGGAAATACGACGATAGTTCGACCCGTGCCACTTCCCGCTTTGTCATGGACGATAAGGTGTTCGAGATTCAGTCTGTCGGGCTTCAGTATAAATGGGATTCTGCGTGGGTAAAGAAATACATGCGGGCGACATCGGTGACCTTCGGTGTGAATATGTCCGATTTGTGGCATTTCTCGACAATCAAGATGGAACGGGGTACCAGTTATCCTTTTGCCCGGAATATTCAGGGAAGTATAAAATTTTTATTTTAACGACAGGATAAATAACGATAGATATGAAAATATATAAATTTATAGGATTTATAGCCCTGTTGGGGTGGTCGGCCGTTTCTTGCAACGACTGGCTGGATGTGCGTCCCGATACGGAACAGAAAGAAGAAGATCAGTTTTCGACCTACAAAGGTTTTCGGGATGCTCTCACCGGATGCTATATGGCTTTGGCTAACGAAGATGTGTATGGTTGCCGTTTGACGATGAGTTGTACGGAAGCTTTGGCCGGATTGTGGCATATGCCGGATGAACCCTCGTCTACCAGCGATCGGTATCAGGATTATCACCTGATGTTGCACGAATACGACAATGACGGAGCACGGCAGGCTGTCCAGGCTATTTATTCCAAGCTTTATAATATCATTGTTCAGGCCAATCTGGTTATCAAACATGCAGAAGATAATGCAGCCGCTTTCCCCGACGAAGCAACCCGTTCGGTAATCCTCGGTGAAGCCTATGCTATCCGTGCCTATTGTCAGTTGGATGTTTTACGTTTGTTCGGTGAAGTCCCCGGGGGACAAGGAACAAAAGTAAGCTTGCCTTATTCCGAAGTGACGGCCTTCGACGAGAGAGCCACCCGCTATGATTTCACCGGATATAGCGAAAAATTGATCGCCGACCTTGATAAAGCTGAAAAGCTGCTCAAAGACAATGATCCGATTTTCGGATATACTTTTGAAGAATTGAATGCACCTTCGTCGGTGGAGATTGAAGATACCTATATGTGTTACCGGCAGTCCCGTCTGAACTATTGGGCTGTAAAGGCTTTGCAGTCCCGGATGTATCTTTATCTGGGGAAAGCCGATCCGAAATATCTGGCAATGGCTTACGATGCAGCGAAGGCGGTCATCGATGCCAAAGACCGGGATGGAAATCCGGTGATGACACTGAGCGGTAGCAGTGATCGTGAAACCAACGGTTATAAGGCCTGCCCGAACGAGTGTCTTTTTTATCTGAGTAAATATAATGTGAAAGATGTTGCTTCGATTCTGATCGGCGGGGGTGATGTACAAACCGGAGTAAACTATCTCTATATTACGCCCGAACGTCTGACCCGGCTTTTTGAGGGAGTTCCGACGGATTCGGACAACCGTTATGCATTCATGTGGAACAAAAATGCCAAATCTTCAACTTCGAAGAAGAATGTAACTATTCTGAAATATTATTTTGCCGATGATGTGGAGAATAAAGCGTTGTATTATCAGATTATACCCATGCTCCGGATGTCCGAGATGTATTTGATTGCGGTGGAGACAACACCTTCGCTCAGTGAGGCCAATGCTTTGTATAAAGATTATATGTTGGAATGCGGTGTCGCTTTGGATAAAGATGTATTTGACGGTTTAAACGATCGTTCCGGTGAGCTGATGGCTGAATACCGGCGGGAGTTTTTTGCCGAAGGACAGTTGTTTTATACCTACAAGCGAAATCAGGTCAAGGATATACTGTGGTTGGAGACTCAGGAAATGACGGAGGATGATTATATCTTGTGGAATTGTGTAAATACGGAATTTAATCCTTAATTTTTTTAAACGAATAGCGATGAAACGATTGAATATATGGTTATGCAGCATGTTGTTGTGTATTACTGCCTGTGAAAAAGATTTACCGGTGTTTGAAGATCCGGATTGTTTGTTGAATTTTAATTATGGTAGCCAGCTCAGTACGGAAGAGGTCACTGAGATGATGCGAAACGGGAGCCATTCTTTCAAACTGAAAACACCGGAAGGACAATTGAGCGATACGGTATGGTTAGATGTGGATATTATGGGAAAACTTTCAGCGGAAGACCGTCCGCTGGCCTTGCAGCAAGTGATGGTGGAAGGAACGAAGAATGCCGTTGCAGGTACGCATTATATAGCATTTGACGATCCGGTACTGGCGGAGTTCTATGTTGTTCCTGCCCATTCGGCAACCGCTCATATTCCGGTGATCCTGAAACGTGATCCTTCTTTGGCAGAAGGGAATGTCGTTTTGCGAATCACTTTTAGAGAAAATGCAAATTTCAAAACAGGCTATCCGGAATTTTCTACTTATACGCTGACGGTTTCCGACCGTCTGTCTAAACCGAATGCCTGGGATTTGGCGTCTTTGGATTATTATTTCGGAGAATATGGGGAGAAAAAGCATGAATTGATGATGAAATGGACGGAAGAAAGTTGGGATGACGAATATATCAACAGTCTTTTCGCAGATATATACGGATTCGGAACTTTATCACCGAAAGATCCCAACTACATTGAGTGGCTGGCCGGGTGGTTTGCCGAACAGTTGGAGCAGGAGAATGTAGAACGCCTGCAGAATAAGCTCGACGTCTGGAAGGAAAGTGATACCGGGAAGCCGGTCGATTTTACACCGAAAGAATGGGGAAGGTAATATGAATGATTTAAACAGTAAGAAGATGAAAAAAATATATATTGGCCTGTTTTGGGCTTGCATACTTGGGATTACCGGTTGTTATGAAGACGACAGTACGATGGCAACCCCGGAAAGTATGGTGAATGAAATAACCATAGAGGAGTTTGCCGATACGTCAGCCGTCGCTTATTCGACAGTATTGGAATTGACACCGAAAGTGACAGGGTATTCCGATACGGAACTGGAATACCGGTGGTATATATACGGCGGGGAGTTCAGCGACCGTACGGAAGACGGTTATCGTACCGTGCAAATCGGTGCGGAAAAAAAGCTTTCCTATCCTGTGGAGTTGAAAATCGGAACTTATACGGTTGTTTGCGAAGTGACGAATAAAGAAACCGGTTATTTCAACCTGACAGAATTTTCTTTGAAAGTGACTTCGGCCTTTTCGGAAGGATTTTATATTTTAAAAGAAACGACGGACGGAAACACGGATATGGATTTTTACAATGACCGTCAAAAGACGGTCATACCGGACGTGATTGCTTCAGTACAGGGAGAAGCACAAAGCGGGAAACCTTGCAATATGTGCCCGGTATATAACAAAATTTATATCGATCCCGCAACGGCAAAATCGACCTATGCTACGGGTGTTTTTGTCACTAGCGGACAGAATGAGTTTTCGATTTATTCTACGATAGATATGTCGACACTTTTCGACCGGTCTTCGTTGCTTTTTTCTGAGATGGACGGGGAAGAAGTGCCTTATGCTATGGTTTCTGCAATGAGAGGGAATATGCTGTTCTCGAATAAGGGAGTAAGACTGGATGATCTTGGCGGTGGAAGGTTCGCTAGTGAATACAGCACCGGAAAATTAGGTTATCCTGCCGGAAAAGGGACCAGTTCATTCATTCAGGCTTACGACGGGCAGAATCTTTCTTTTTGGAGCGGAGAAACCCGGCGGTTGATGTATACCTCCGGTTCGGATATGGAAGAAATTAAGTACAAGGATGGTTATGAGGGAGTTAAAGTGGATTGGGAACAGGCGGCTCCTGTGGCATCGGGCTGGAATCACCGGGCCGGTAAAAATACGATCTGGTATTTGTTCGACGTTGCCGGGGAAGGACGTTATGTGGTTGTGTTACAACCGGGAGGAGGTATCGATCAGGTCATCCGGTTAGATGCTTCCCTTCATTTAGCCAAGGCAGATGTAATTGCCGGAAATGCACTGACTTCTACCTCTATTTATGGAGTAGACGACAACCGTTTGTATCGTTATAGCCTTACGGAAGGTACCGAAACTTCTGCCATACCGGTGGAAGGGTTACCGGCGGGAACGATTACTTATATGGCCGATTTGTTTTACGGTTCATCTTTTGATTATATCGTTATCGGTATACAAAATGGCGATGAATATACGTTGTCGATGTATAAGATTGCCGGTGGACAACCTTCGGGCAAACCGGTGCATACGGTAACCGGAACCGGAATCCTGAAGAAGGTATGCTATGCCTGTCCTTTACAGGACTATGCGAGCCCGAATTATTATGCCTTTACTAAGTATGCGGAATTATATGGAATGGGACCTGATTTCCCGTATTGATGAGATAATGGTTTTATTCCTGATACAGTGCCGGACTGATAGTCGGGTATGTCGGTCCGGCGTATTAAACGATTAAATTTGCAATAGAATGAAAAAGATAGTATTAGCTGTATTTATGGCTGCAATGGCTTTATCTCTTTCGGCACAGATCAACTTCCGCGAGGGCGGCTTTGCCGAAGCTTTGGAGGCTGCCAAGTCCGAAAACAAATTGGTGTTTATGGATTGTTACACCAGTTGGTGCGGTCCTTGTAAATTGATGGCGTCTAAAGAATTTGTCCAGGAGAAAGCGGGTGAGTATTTCAATCCCCGTTTCGTGTCGGTAAAAATAGACATGGAGAAAGGCGAGGGCGTGGAATTGCGGAAGAGATATGATGTCAATGCTTATCCCACCCTGTTGGTGTTGAATGTGAAGGGCGAGTTACTATGCCGTCATGCCGGCTATCTGAGTGTAGACGAATTGATAGACTTTGCGGAGAATGGTGTGAAGGGAGGCGGATTAGCGGGTATGCACAAACGCTATGCCGCTGGTGAACGTTCATCGGAATTTATCGGAGAATACCTGGCTTTACTCGACGATGCCGCCATGTCGGGGACTATTCGTTCCGTAGCTGATGATTTCCTGAAAGACAAGACGGACGCTGTGTTTACGGATACAAATGTATATCGGATATTCTGTGGTTATGTTACTCCGGATTATGCTGTCTTCCGGTCGGTATATGCCCGCAAGGCAGAATTGGTGAAGCGTTACGGTGAAAAGGCCGGTCTGCATCTGGAGAGGGTGTGGGAAGCCGGTGCAAGGAAATACCTCAGGCGGGAGGCGAAGAAAATCGTTGGGTATGATGTTGCCGGACTGGAAGCCTATTATGCCCTCATGAAAGAATACCGGGTGCCGGAAGCGGAGGGTATTCGTGCTGCCGCTTTGGTGGATGGAACTATCGGCACGGCGGAGTGGGCAGCCCTGTTGGAAGCGATGACCGAGTATAATCGTTTTAGCCGCATGGTGGAAGATCAGATGTTTTATGCCTGTAACGCGTTGTTTTACGGACAGGGCGCGGAAGGATGGAAAAATGCCGGAGAACGCAAGAAGTTCGCCGCTCTGCTGGAAGAGCGTGTCAAAGCATTGAAAGGCAAAGAAGACACTTCCGGCCGGACCATGACGGTAGGGGGAAAAAGAATGCCTGTCATGGAGTATTACTGCCAGTCGTATGAGGAGATGTTGGAGAAAGTGAAGTAAGTAGACATTCATATTTATAGTGGTATGGGATTCCGGGACGGAATCCCATACGGTATTGCTAAATAAATATAATTATTCTAACTTTGAGCTGAATTATTCGAAGTATGTCAACGAACTGAAACCGTAGCTTTTTCAATGCTTTTCAGGACCAATGACATGAAAAGCGATAGTAAAAATTCGTATCCGGCTTTGCCGATATAGCGGACTGGATGTTTTAGAGTCATTTCCGCCCGATTTTGTTTATTGGTTGTTGGGCTATCAAGGATATTTCGAATTATGAAGTCAAGCCGGCTTTTATAAATTTTAAGGGCTTTGTTTGTAGAGACAGTAACACATAAATAACTACACATGAAAAAACAATTTTTGATGGCTTTAGCGGCGCTATCGCTGCTTGGCGGAAGAACGACGGCTCAGGAGCCGGCTTGTAAACCTCCTTTAATGGGATGGAGTTCGTGGAATGCCTACCGCGTAAATATCAGCGAAGATATTATCAAGCATCAGGCCGATTTGATGGTGGAGAAGGGCTTAAAAGATGCAGGATACCGGTTTATAAATATCGATGACGGATTTTTCGGTTATCGGGATGAAACCGGAAAGATGCATGAACATGCACAGCGGTTTCCGAACGGTATGAAAGTCGTCGTGGATCATATCCACAATCTGGGGTTGAAGGCCGGTATTTATACAGATGCCGGGAATAATACCTGTGGTTCTATGTCGGATCAGGATAAAGCGGGGATCGGGGCCGGAATTTACGGGCACGAAGCACAGGATGCCCAGCTGTATTTCGGGGACTGGGGTTTTGATTTTATTAAAATCGATTATTGCGGGGGCAGTTATCTGGGGTTGAACGAAAGAGACCGGTATACCGATATCCGTCAGCATATCGATATCGTAAACCGGCAGGTCGCCCTTAACATTTGCCGTTGGGCTTATCCGGGTACCTGGGCGAAAGAAGTGGCCGGTTCCTGGCGGATTAGCGGTGATATCCAGGCCAGATGGGAATCGATAAAATATGTCGTCGGGAAAAATCTTTATCTGTCGGCTTATGCAGGAGACGGACATTATAACGATATGGACATGATGGTGGTCGGATTCCGGGAAGCCAGCCCGGTAGGGGGAGAAGGATTGACCCAAACCGAAGAAGAGGCTCATTTCGGTTTATGGTGTATCATGAGTTCGCCTTTGCTGATCGGATGTAATCTGGAGAAAATGTCGGATGCCACTTTAGAGCTATTGAAAAATAAGGAACTTTTAGCCCTGAATCAGGATCCGCTGGGTTTGCAAGCTTATGTCGTTCAGCACGAAAATGAAGGTTATGTGTTGGTAAAAGATATCGAACAAAAACGGGGGAAGGTGCGTGCTGTAGCGCTTTACAATCCTTCTGAGCAGCCTTGTTCTTTCACCGTACCTTTGACAGATCTCGAGTTCGAGGGTACAGTAAAGGTGAGGGATTTGGTGAAACACCGCGATTTGGGTAAAGTGGACGGGGCGTTGAAACAGGAAGTTCCGGCCCATGGGGCGATGATTTTACGGATCGAAGGGAAAAAACGGATCGAACCGACAGTGTACGAAGCCGAATGGGCTTACCTGCCTTTATTCGATGATTTGGGTAAAAATCCGAATGCAGTCAGATATACTCCGCAAGAAGGTACTTCCGGGAAAATGATCGTCGGGTATTTGGGGGGACAACCGGAAAATTATGCAGAATGGAAAGAGGTATATAGCGAAAAAGGAGGACAATACCGGATGACCGTTCAATATACACAGGGTGCCGGGCGGCAGCTGGAACTGACGGTCAATGGGGAAAAACAGGTGTTGAAACAACTGGGGGACGATAACGGGCTGCGGACTGTGACTGTTCCGGTGACTCTGAAACCCGGATACAATACGGTCCGGATGGGGAACAGTTATAATTGGGCTCCGGATATCGACTGTTTTACTTTGTCGAAGTGATCGCCTTCATGATTTTTTTAGATTTCAAAGTTTTGTATGATATGAAGGACTTCAAAGTTTTGTTTGTTCTGTTCGTTTTATTCTGTTCGCAAGGAGTATGGGCTCAAAAGTGGGAGGCTCCGAATTGGAAGAATTTCTCTTATCCTGTCATTGATTTTAAAGATAAGGCGGCCGGAACGAAGGGGGCTCAGATTTATAGACGGATCGTACCCGAACCGGAAGCTTTCATCCAGCAACATGCTTTATGGGTAGCTCAGACGCTTTATTGGTCGGCGACGGATTCTATGCCGGGAGTAGAGAAGATCGAATACAACCTGGAGGATACCGACGGTATTCCGGCCAAAGGGGGACAACCGCCGGTGGTCAATATTTTCTATAGTTCCCGGTGGGTGGAAAAATCGGAGGATAGCCAGGGAGACGATAAGGTGCTCTATGAAACCCGGGGAGTGCTTTATCACGAGCTGACTCATGCTTACCAACTGGAACCTCAGGGGATCGGCGGTTATAAACCCGGAACCGAATTCTGGGTATTTATCGAAGGAATGGCCGATGCAGTCCGTTATCATAATGGCTTTTTCCCGGTGGATAGCCGTAAACCGGGCGGACACTGGATGGATGGGTACCGGACGACCGGTTTTTTCCTGGAGTGGTTGACCGGCAAAGATCCGGATTTCCTGAGAAAATTCAATAAATCGGTTTTAGAGATCGTTCCCTGGAGCTTCGATAAAGCCATGAAACATATTTTCGGCGAGCAAGTGACGACAGATAGCTTGTGGGAAGAATACCAGGCTTTCCTGAAAAAATAAAATAACTCACGGGGGACGGGGGTGTTGGTTTATCCCCTGTCTCCTGTGTTACGCTAGATTGTTACCGATTGGGCAGCCCGGATCGGATAGGTTGTCATTGTTATTATTTTTCCTCTTCATGAAGAGGAAAAACCTTCCGGGGAGTCCCTCTCCATGAATTTTTTAGCTAGGATGATTTTGTTTTAATTCAATTTGCGTGCTCCGTCACTGATGGTTACCGGATATACTTTCGGTTCTTTACCGAATTTTGTCTTAAAACGACTGATCGCTGTTTCGATGAATCGGTCGTAATAAGCGTCTTTTACCAGGTTAATCGTACATCCACCGAAACCACCTCCCATGATCCGTGAACCGGTTACCCCACATTCTTTGGCGACATCGTTCAGGAAATCCAATTCTTCGGTACTGACTTCATAAAGTTTGCTCATGCCATGATGGGTAGCGTATATGTTTTTCCCTACGGTTTCGTAATCACCTCGTTTTAAAGCTTCGCAAGTATCGGCAAGCCGGCTGTTTTCCTGGATAGCATAGGTTGCCCGCATGTAATCTTCTTCACTGATTTTATCTTTAACTTCTTCCAGCATTTCCAGGGTTGCATCTCCGAGCAGTTTTACTTCCGGATGATTACCGGCGATAGCTGCTGCTGCCCTTTCGCAGGATTGGCGGCGTTTGTTATAGGGTGAATCGACCAGTTCGTGTTTGGTGACAGAATCGATCAATACTAATTTATAGCCTTGTGGATCGAAAGGGATATATTCATATTCCATCGTACTGCAATCCAGACGGATCAGGTTGCCTGCTTTACCGAAAACCGATGCAAATTGATCCATGATACCACAATTTACCCCGCAATAATGGTGTTCTGTTTTCTGTCCGGTCAGTACCAATTCTTTTTTATCGAATCCGGCCTTGTAAATCTCATTCAGAGCAAAAGCAAAAGTACTCTCGAGGGCTGCCGATGATGAAAGACCGGCTCCAAGAGGTACATCACCTGAAAAAACGGTATCGAAACCTTTGATTTGTGCCCCCCGTTTCAGCATTTCGCGGCATACTCCGAAGATATAATGTGCCCAGGAAGCTTCGGGTTTATCTTCTTCGTTCAGGCCGAATTCGGCATAAGCTTGCAGGTCTGCCGAATAGGCCCGGACTTTGTCTGTCCCATTGGGTTTGATTTCTGCTAAGATGCCTTTATCGATGGCACCTGGAAGAACACATCCTCCATTGTAATCTGTATGTTCGCCGATGAGGTTGATACGACCGGGCGAGAAATACAACATTCCTTCGGTTCCGAATTTTTCTTTGAATAGATTTCTTACGATACGAGTATCCATGATTTCTTTATTGTTATAAATTTATTAATGGTGTGTCTTAATCTGTTGCCTGTTGCTTTCGAAAAAAGTTATCGTTTGCGTCAGGCTTCTTGCTTTATCATAAAGGAGTGCAATTTATGTAAAAAAAGCAGATTTTACAAATGTTCATCGGGATCTGAATTTATCGTACTTTTAATAATAAGGAGTACGACGATGGCGTCGGTGATATCCGGGTTTTTATTTAAAAATAGTCTAAATTACTTTTGGTAATCAGTAGATATACAGTGAGTTATTGAAAATATTTCAAAGAAAGTTGTAAAAAATATTTTTAAAGTGTTTTGTATACACTATATTTGAAGTGTTTTTTAAACACTTATGTGGGCATTTCAAAAGTGAATAGTCCTGAAAATTTGAACATACTAAAATGAAATCTAAATCATAAATTATAGCAAAGATTATGAAAACGTTTGTATTGGGTTTGGTGGTTGTTGCAGGAATCATGAGTTCTTGTTCCCCAAAAGCAAAGGAAGAGACAACTCTTTCCGGACTGAATCCGAAGAAGTTTCAGGCAGAGATCGATGGGAAACAGGCCGGTCTCTATACTTTGAAGAATTCGGCCGGAATGGAAGTTTGTATCACTAATTTCGGTGGCCGTATCGTGTCTGTTTTGGTTCCGGATAAATATGGAAATAGGAAAGATGTGGTATTGGGGTTCGATAGTTTGGCAGATTATCGGAATATACCCAGTGATTTTGGCGCCTCTATCGGTCGGTATGCTAACCGGATTGCACAGGGAAGATCCGAATATTCAGGATTAATACGGATACCACAGGATATCTTTTCTCCAGAGGCCTTAACCATAGAATAAAAACGCCGGAACTGACTGAAGGAGTTAAAGGTTATATGACTGCTGCATTGCATGATAACCGGAAAATCAGTATCCGTATACGCCGGAGAATAAGTATGGGCCTTACTGCCAAATTCTTCATACGCCAAACGGGCTTCATATACGGAACTGGCTGTAGTATAACGAATGTATTCCCTGAAAATGGGGAATGATTTCCACATGGCAAAAGACTTGAAAGCCAAGATGATCTCAACTCCGGCTCGGTCTGCCACACTCTTTATCAAACTCAGATTCTTTCTGAGCAATGCTTCATCCATTACATAGCATGGAGAAGGTACTTTATGGATATCTATCATTTTTGTATCAGAATTCTATTAAAATATTTATTCTATTCCACAACTTTGAATCGGGCAAATTTCAGTAATAATTGTTTTTCTCCGGCATTCCGGAAACGGACAGTCGCTTTGCTGTTCTCACCAATTCCTTCCACCTTTATCACATCGCCTATTCCAAAACGCTCATGCTCTATCACCTGCCCTGCCTGTACATTCACCGACAAGTTTCTCGCTGCGGACGGCTTTGAGACCGTTTCCGGACCAACCTTGGTCAAATTACGTGGTATACTGGGACGAATAATCTCAACTTTCGGTCTTTCTCCAACTAAAAATGTTTTCTGACCACCAGAGATGTTCGATGAAGAACGCCCGTAAGAAGACTGAGAAGCAGGTTCGTCAAACAAGGAACGAGCCGCACGTTCATTTTGCTCACGACAGAAACGGCTGGCTCTCTCGTCTATTCTCCGGGCCATCTGTTCCTCCTGAGGTAACTTCAGGAAATGTACATCAATATCTTTCAAGAAACGGCTAGGGCTACTGAACTCCATCTTTCCATATTTAAACCGACTCTTGGCAAAAGACAAATAGCAATGCTCTTCGGCACGTGTAATCGCCACATAAAACAAGCGGCGCTCCTCTTCCAGCTCCTTATACGAATTGAGTGACAAAGCACTGGGAAACAAGTTCTCTTCCATCCCAACTACAAAGACGTTTTTAAACTCCAAGCCTTTAGCAGAGTGAATGGTCATCAAGGTAATCTTCTCGGCATCCCCCTCTTTCTCGTTATCCTGGTCTGTCAACAGAGAAACCTCCGACAGAAAATCCGTCAACAGGATGTTTTCATTCCCTTCTTCTTCACGGGTTGCACAAAAATCGTGCATACCGTTTATCAGTTCTTCAATATTCTCCTGACGGCTCAGATTTTCAGGATCATTGCTCTGATAAATCTCATTCATAATGCCGGACTGACGAACAATCATTG
>ERZ791822.823-NODE-823-length-16665-cov-4.740337_pt1 | contig 16665 bp, 14 predicted proteins | sample MGYA00510299_ERZ791822 | MGnify/ENA primary metagenome ERZ791822 (study PRJEB30046, sample SAMN00791945) | human gut metagenome | study: EMG produced TPA metagenomics assembly of the A metagenome-wide association study of gut microbiota in type 2...
TAAGAAATCGAAAGGCTTTGACTGCCTTATTGCTTTGTACAGGTTTCGTTGTGTTTTTTTGCGCAGGAAAAGAGTCTCTTTTATTTAACGTAATAGAGGATAAAATTAAAATCAGGTATTTGAGTTTTTAATGAGAAAAACTTCAGAATACTTCAGATTTATTTTAGTAAAATCTTTAGAATTTGACGATAATATATTAATAGGCGCCAAGTAAAATATATACTTTATAATAACTACATAAAAAGGAGACGATATTAAGATGAAGAAAATATTAAAAGAATTGTGCATAGGACTGTTTACTATAGTATTACTAAATAGCAGTAATTTAGTTAATGTGTTTGCAGCGGAAAATAGTTCTGTTTCTGAAAGTGAAAATTTATATTCAAATTATGAACAAGTCACGCAGATAGCTATACCTGATGAGAATGGTAATTTGCGGTTTTATACGGGAATTGAAGCTCAAAAAATATATAATCAGATTGAAAAAGAAAACATGACTGAGAAAATTAATAATAATAGTTTGTCGGGGTTATTTAATTATGATACGTACAAATTAAGCACGAATAACGGTATAGATACATGCGGAATGTTCACATACAAATATAGATTTGTAACAAGCTCAAAAGGAACAAAGTATGGCAGTAATAGGAGAATTTCCCCAATACTTGCTAATGGAACGAGTTCAAAACAATCTATGGAAGTATCCGTGTCAGCAAGCGTTTCTTGGAACATAAATGCATCGTTGAGTGGTGGATATAAAGATGCGTTTAATGCAGCGGTAGGAAGTGGTTGGTGTGGAACGAAAAGTTTTTCAGAAACGTTGACAATAAATGTTGCACCTCATAAAAAAACCTGGCTTGAATTTAAGCCTAGAGTAAATTTTGTTAATGGTGAGTCACAAAAATATTATGTGACAAGAGGACCTAAAAAAGTTACTGTTGTTGAAAGCAGCAAAAAGGTATATTCTGAAAGTCCCAGAACAGTAACGATGCAATTGGGTGATAAAAACGTTAAATGTCCTGACGGAATGTATGTGTGGAAAGAAAGCAATAATTAAAGGAGAATACATATGAAGAGTGAAAAAATTGCAGCATCAATCTGTTGGCTGACAGCAGCATTATTATTTGCGGTGGATCAGATTAATCTACATCTGGCTTACCTCAGTTTGGCAACTTTGGGATATTCCACTGATATTGGATATATAGATAGTGTTCCAATGGTCGTGCTGGCGGTGGTATTTGTGCTTGCCGGTATTGGATTTCTTGTATCAGAAAAATTTAAAAAGCATTAAGTGAATATTTCTTCATGAAAACCTCCATACTAAATAGAAAAGAAGTATGGAGGTTTTTATGAGCAGAAATATTGAAAATCATGATTCGGTGCTCTTGCTTCAGGATTGCATAGCGGGCTGTAAGATGGCACTTGAGAGCATGGACGATATAAGAGAACACACAGATGACAAGCAGCTTCGTGAGCTGATAGACAAGTACTATGATGAGCACACCGGGCTGTCAGTGGATTGCAGGGATATGCTTGACAAAGCAGGTGCAGATATTAAGGAACCGGGTGCGTTTGCAAAGATGGCTGCGAAGCTGCAGACAGCAATGAAGATGGCAGTGAATGATGATCAGTCCCAGGCAGCAAAGCTTCTGACGGAGGGCTGTAATATGGGCATAGAGACAATCAGTGGCAGTCTCAATGAATATCGCGATGCAGATTCAAAGAGTGTGGCAATTGCAGAGAGGCTCAGGACGCTGGAGGAAAAAATGGTGGGAGATCTGCAGCCACTGTTATAAAAAAATATAAAAAAACGGCTGTTGTACCAAATCAGTACAACAGCCGTTTATGCGTAGCTGTCAAGCATCATGCCTGAATAAATTGACGAAATATATGGTGTGTTGAAATTGTGCCCGGGATTCTTATATGCCACAACAACCTTCTGTACATAGTTCATAGGATTGACTGTCACAGAGTTTGCTTTGTCACCTATTGCATCCTTTAGTGCTGTAAGTGTATTGAAGGTGTCGTCAGCTCTGTCCGGACGAAGCGCGCCGGCGAGGATGTCGCGGTCGATAGTGAGCTTACCGTCATCGTCTGTCATGAGACCGATGTAGGAAAGCTTTGACTGTGAGCCCTTTGTGATGGAGCTTATATCCCGAAGCAGCCTTGTGGCATCTGCAGAGTCGGTCATTGAAAAATTATCTGCCACGTCTATCATCTTATTGTATGCGTCAACCAGAGTCTGCACATTGTCGGCAACTGCATCGGAATTGGTCTTAAAACCGATGGCTGCGGCTCCTGTATCTGTGGTTGGCTTTTTGAGCGTGAGCTCAAAGGCATTATTGATGGTAAAGGTGTTTGACAAGGATGAGTGCGCGGTGCCATTCAGCGAAAAGTCAGAGTTGTGGGCAGGTGAGGATACCTTATCAATACCCAGCTGCTTCATCATGCTTATGGACTCTGCGTTAGCTGACGGTGCCACACTAAAGAGAGAATCCTCAGTCTCGCTGAGACCTGTCTGCATTGATTTAAGCTGAAGCGCTGCCTTGCCGGAGTCATCATGGACTATGTCTGCCTCGATGCCAAGACCGGATGCATTTATGAGCCTCTTGAGCTTGTCCTGCACCTCGCCGTTTGTTTCACCGGTGCTCACTCCGAACTGGAACTCATAGGATGATGCATTGGTATTTATGTCAAAGGAATAGCTGCCCGGTATAAAGGACAGGGCTTTGCTGTCTAAGTAGCTGCCGGTATTGACCTGTGGAGCTGCGAGCTGTCTGACCTCTATATCAAAGCCGTCTGCTCCTTTATTCTCTGAGCCGTCACCAACGTATCGCACGCCTACAGCATCCTCATTAGATGACTCTGCAACCTTCTTCTGGAAGGAGTCAGATGAGCCTGCGTATTTATCAGAAAGCGAATCCACGGCATTTAAGATAGCTTTAGAGCTTTCCTTTATATCGATAGCATATTTCTTGGCCTCGGACATATTGGAAATCTTGTACAGAGGGGACTCTTTATTTGTCTTTATTATTCTGTTGTATATCTTGCGCAGGTCGCTTTTCTTGTGCGAATCATAGCGCGATACCTCTTTATTGGCATAAGTGCTGGCATAGTAAGCGTAGGCACTGTCTATCTTTGCCATAAAGACCCCTCCTTTCATCCGTGAAAATCGTTTAATCCGTTAAATGGTAATCCTTTAAATATTAGATTGTATAGCTGCGATTACTAATGCTTAACTGCAGCTATAATAAGCTATGTAAAATTTTTAATTATCAAATCCTACTTATACACATATATTATATCGTCATAATTGAGGATTTACAACAACAAAATACTTGAAAAATTCAGATAAATGTACTATATTTAGTGATGTATCTGTAAGATTTATAAAAATTAATTGCTGCCGGACACACAAAAAAGTGCAGACAGCGACACTGTTCAAAAGAATTTACAATAAATTTTAAAATAGCTATTGACGGTTACGGCTCAACTGTGATATAGTATACAGGCTTGGAAATAGGTCTTTTTTTTATGCCTTTTTTTAAGGGTACAAACAACAAAGAATTTAAACGGAGGTGGAAGTCGTGCGTACAAAGATTACATTAGCGTGCACAGAATGTCAGCGTCGTAATTACAACATGACAAAGGACAAAAAAACTCATCCGGACAGAATGGAAACCAAGAAGTATTGTAGATTCTGCAGAACTCATACAATGCACAAGGAAACAAAATAGTCTAGGAACTGAGTGAAGGAGTACATTATGGGACAGAATGAAAAAGTCGAAAAGGCTCCAAAGACAAGCTGGTTTTCAGGTCTGAAAGCTGAATTTCAGAAGATTATCTGGCCTGAGAAGCAATCGGTCATCAGACAGACCATTGCAGTGCTGGCGGTTTCAGTAGTTACCGGTCTTATTATTGCGCTTCTTGACTGGGGTATCCAGCAGGGCGTAGATTTCCTTATTGGTTTACATTTTTAAAACGGAGGCAAAGTGATTATGACAGAAGCGAACTGGTATGTAGTTCATACCTATTCAGGTTATGAAAACAAAGTCAAAGCTAATATTGACAAAACAATCGAAAACAGACATCTTGAGGACCAGATCCTTGAAGTACGTGTTCCGTTGGAGGACGTCACAGAGGTGAAGAACGGTGTTCGTAAACAGGTTTCCAAGAAGATGTTTCCAGGCTATGTTCTTATTCATATGATTATGAATGATGATACATGGTACGTTGTACGAAATACCAGAGGCGTAACTGGATTTGTAGGTCCGGGAAGCAAACCGGTTCCTCTCACAGAAGCCGAGATGAGACCTTTGGGTATTAAGACGGAAAACGTGGTAGTTGATTTTGCTGAGGGTGACATGATAGTCGTTATCGGCGGTGTCTGGAAGGATACAGTCGGTGTTATCACAGCTATGAATTATCACAAGCAGACAGTTACAATTAATGTAGAGCTGTTCGGTCGCGAGACACCGGTAGAAGTAAGTTTCGCAGATGTTAAGAAAACAAATTAAGGAGGCAATTCCAAATGGCAAAGAAAGTAGAAGGATACATTAAATTGCAGATCCCTGCTGGAAAGGCAACTCCAGCTCCTCCAGTTGGACCTGCACTTGGACAGCACGGTGTAAACATCGTAGAGTTCACAAAGCAGTTTAATGCAAAGACAGCCGATCAGGGCGACTTAATTATCCCTGTAGTTATTACTGTATATGCAGACAGAAGTTTCAGTTTCATTACTAAGACTCCACCTGCTCCGGTATTAATCAAGAAAGCTTGCAAGATTCAGTCTGGTTCAGGTGAGCCAAACAAGAAGAAGGTTGCTAAGATCACAAAGGCACAGGTTCAGGAAATCGCTGAGCTTAAGATGCCTGACTTAAACGCAGCTTCACTTGAGTCTGCAATGAGCATGATCGCTGGTACAGCAAGATCAATGGGTGTTGAAGTGGTTGACTAACACTTAGCGAAACCGAGCGTGTAACGCGATGGTTGAGGTTAGTGTGCAACCGTTCTCTGAGATTAGTGAAAGCAAGCCTGCTTTTTGGCGAAGCTTGAACTTAGCGAAGAGAACATACCCCTAAAACTGACAAACCGACAGGAAAGTCAATCATTAATACGGATTGATGAAAAACATCGGTTAAACAGTATTATTTTAAGATAACAAAGAAACGTAAATGTGGGAGGGCCCTCTCCCGATATTACCACCAGGAGGTTATTTTTTCATGAAAAGAGGAAAGAAGTATCAAGACGCTGTTAAGGCATTTGATAAGAAAGAGCAGTACGATGTTGCTGACGCTATCTCTATCGTAAAGAAAAATGCTACAGCTAAATTTGACGAGACAATCGAGCTTCATCTTAGAACAGGCTGCGACGGACGTCACGCAGAGCAGCAGATCCGTGGTGCGGTTGTATTACCACACGGAACAGGAAAAACAGTTAAGGTTTTAGTTTTCGCTAAGGGAACTAAGGTTGACGAGGCACAGGCAGCAGGAGCTGACTTCGTTGGAGGCGAGGAGTTAATTCCAAAGATCCAGAACGAGGGATGGTTAGACTTCGACGTTGTAGTTGCTACACCTGATATGATGGGTGTTGTTGGTCGTTTAGGACGTGTCCTTGGACCAAAGGGCTTAATGCCAAACCCAAAGGCAGGAACAGTTACTATGGATGTAACAAAAGCTGTTAACGATATCAAAGCCGGTAAGATTGAGTACAGATTGGACAAGACAAACATTATCCATGTGCCAGTTGGAAAAGCATCTTTCACAGACGAGCAGTTAAACGACAACTTCCAGTCTCTTATGGGTGCAATTAATAAAGCAAAACCTGCTAGCTTAAAGGGTCAGTACATTAAGAGCGCAACTCTTACATCTACAATGGGACCTGGCGTTAAGTTAAACGTGGTTAAGATTACACAGTAAGATAGTTAAACAGTTACAGTAAAACAATTTACAAGACCTATCAAACGCCAAGCAAAAGTTTTGCGGAAAGTAATTGACATCCGTAATATAGTTTGATATAATTGCAATGCATATTGCCGAAGACAGTAGGTGCCGCAAGGCGTAAACGTAGAACCTACCGAGGGAATTTTCGAGATTTATCTTGAATTTTGACTTGTACCCTTCTGTCGACAGGCAGGAGGGTTTCTTTGATTAATAAATCAAATACCTCATGTCTTTTATGCGAAAATCTAAAAGGAGGTAAATGAATCGTGGCAAAGGTAGAACTTAAACAGCCAATCGTAGATGAGATTTCCGGTGTTATCAATGGTGCACAGTCAGTAGTAGTTGTTGATTACTTAGGACTCACAGTAGCAGAGGATACTCAGTTACGTAAACAGTTAAGAGAAGCCGGTGTAACTTACAAGGTATACAAGAATACTTTAGTAAACCGTGCAATCCAGGGAACAGAGTTCGAGGGATTAAAGGATGTCCTTGAAGGACCAAGCGCATTCGCTGTATCAGCAGAGGATGCAACAGCACCAGCCAGAATCTTAGCTAAGTTCGCTAAAACAGCTCCGGCTTTAGAGATTAAAGCAGGTGTAGTTGAGGGAACATTTTATGATGCTGAGGCTATGAAGGCAATCGCCGCTGTACCTAGCAGAGATGAGCTTCTTGGAAAATTACTTGGAAGCATTCAGTCACCTATCACAAATCTTGCTCGTGTACTCAATCAGATCGCAGAGCAGGGTGGCGCTGCAGATGTAGCCGTAGAGGCAGCACCAGCAGAGGATGCTGCAGAGGAAGCTCCAGCAGCAGAATAATTCAAATATTATATTTGAACCTTATTATCATAATTAAATTTTTAAATGGAGGAAATTATAATGGCAAAGTTAACAACAGCAGAGTTTATTGATGCTATCAAAGAGTTAAGCGTTTTAGAGTTAAATGATTTAGTAAAAGCTTGTGAAGAAGAGTTCGGTGTTTCTGCAGCAGCAGGTGTTGTAGTTGCAGCAGCAGGAGCTGACGGAGCAGCAGCTGAGGAGAAGACAGAGTTCGACGTAGAGCTTACAGAAGTTGGACCAAACAAGGTTAAGGTTATCAAGGTTGTTCGTGAGATCACAGGTCTTGGACTTAAAGAGGCTAAGGACGCTGTTGATGGCGCACCAAAGGTTATCAAAGAGCAGCTTGACAAGGCTTCAGCAGAGGATGCTAAGGCTAAACTTGAGGCAGAGGGTGCTAAGGTTACACTTAAGTAGTCTGATAGGTTACGAGCTAATTAAAAATATAAAAAGAGCCGAGGACAAATTTTATTTGCGCCTTGGCTCTTTTTTGCTTTTATTGCGCAAATACTTTGGATATTTTACAAAAAATAAAAAAGTACTTGCATTCGTGTCGGATTTGTTGTATAATATACGTTGCACTATTGTGGTGCAGTGGCATTTTTATGCAATTTTTTAAATGATGCAAATTTGTCAATAGGTAAATTACACTAAAATGCATTCACAAATATGTGCACAAGAGAAAAACCACAAGATATAGTAACTGGGGTGGTTTTTGAATCATTATCTAGATACTTGCTAGATTAAAATAAAAACGAGAGGTGAAACGTCAATGGAGAAAAACAGAATACGTCCGGTCACATCCGGAAAAAGCATGCGTATGAGTTACTCAAGACAAAAAGAGGTTCTGCAGATGCCAAATCTGATTGAGGTCCAGAAGGATTCTTATCAGTGGTTCTTAGACGAAGGTCTCAAGGAAGCTTTTGCGGATATCTCTCCAATCACAGATTACAGCGGAAAGCTTAGTCTTGATTTTGTAGATTTTACATTATGCGAAGATGATGTAAAGTATACAATTCCTGAGTGCAAGGAAAGAGATGCAACATACGCAGCTCCTTTAAAGGTTAAAGTCAGACTTCACAACAAAGAGACAGATGAGATTAATGAGCATGAAATTTTCATGGGTGATCTGCCTTTAATGACAGAGACCGGTACATTCGTAATCAACGGTGCAGAGCGAGTTATTGTCAGTCAGTTAGTTCGTTCTCCTGGTATTTATTACGGAATTGCTCATGATAAGCTCGGAAAGACCCTGTATTCTTGTACTGTTATTCCAAACCGTGGTGCATGGCTTGAGTATGAGACAGACTCTAACGACGTTTTTTATGTAAGAGTAGACAGAACACGTAAGGTACCTATCACAGTACTTTTACGTGCACTTGGAGTAGGTACAAACCAGGCTATTCTCGATATGTTCGGAGATGAGCCAAAGATTCAGGCATCATTCAGCAAGGACCCTGCAATCACAGAGCGTGAGCCACAGGGAAGCTATGAGGCTGGTTTATTAGAATTATATAAGAAGATTCGTCCGGGCGAGCCGCTTTCAGTTGAGAGTGCAGAGAGCCTTATCACAGCAATGTTCTTCGATCCTAGAAGGTATGACCTTGCCAAGGTAGGACGTTATAAGTTTAATAAGAAGCTTGCTTTAAAGAATCGTATCAGTGGACAGGTTTTAGCTGAGGACGTAGTGGATCCTTCTACAGGTGAGGTTATCGCTGAGGCAGGTACTGTTGTTGACCGTGCGCTTGCCACACAGATCCAGAACGCTGCCGTTCCTGCTTTATGGATTCAGACAGAGACAAGAAATGTCAAGATTCTTTCTTCTATGATGGTTGACATCAGAAGCTGGATTCCTGAGCTTGAGGATCCTAAGTCTATCGGTGTTACTGAGCTTGTTTACTATCCGGTACTCGCTCAGATTCTCGAGGAGTATGATTCTCTTGAGGATAGAATCGAGGCTATAAAGAGAGATATATCTGACCTTATTCCAAAGCATATTACTAAAGAGGATATCTTCGCAACTATCAACTACAATATGCACTTAGAGTGGGGCGCAGGAACAGATGACGATATCGATCATCTTGGAAACAGACGTATCCGTGCGGTTGGAGAGCTGTTACAGAACCAGTACCGTATCGGTCTCTCAAGACTGGAGCGTGTTGTTCGTGAAAGAATGACTACACAGGACTTAGAGGGAATTTCACCTCAGTCACTTATCAATATAAAGCCTGTAACTGCCGCTGTTAAAGAATTCTTCGGTTCTTCACAGCTTTCACAGTTCATGGATCAGAACAACCCTCTTGGAGAGCTTACTCACAAGAGACGTTTATCAGCACTTGGACCTGGTGGTCTTTCAAGAGACCGTGCCGGATTCGAGGTTCGAGATGTACATTACACTCACTACGGCCGTATGTGTCCTGTAGAGACTCCTGAGGGACCAAACATCGGTCTTATCAACTCACTTGCATGCTATGCGAGAATCAATGAGTATGGCTTCGTAGAGGCTCCATACCGTAAGATTGACAAGACTGATCCTAAGAACCCGGTAGTCACAGAAGAGGTTGTATACATGACAGCCGACGAGGAGGACAACTACCACGTAGCACAGGCCAATGAGAAGCTTGATGCCGAAGGACATTTCGTACGTAACTCAGTTTCAGGTCGTTACAGAGAGGAAACTCAGGAGTACGATAAGTCAGCATTTGATTATATGGATGTGTCTCCAAAGATGGTATTCTCAGTAGCTACAGCGCTGATTCCATTCTTGCAGAACGATGACCCTACACGTGCCCTCATGGGATCAAACATGCAGCGTCAGGCCGTTCCGCTTCTGACCACAGAGGCTCCTGTAGTTGGTACAGGTATTGAGACAAAGGCCGCAGTTGACTCAGGTGTCTGCGTAGTTGCAAAGGCAGACGGAGAGGTATTATCTTCAGAGTCAAACCGCATTATCATAAAAGAGACTGACGGAAACAAGAGAGAGTATATCCTTACAAAGTTCTCTCGTTCTAACCAGTCAAACTGCTACAACCAGAGACCTATCGTATTTAAGGGTGACAAGGTTAAGGCAGGCGATGTTATCGCAGACGGTCCTTCAACAAGTCAGGGAGAGCTTGCTCTTGGAAAGAACCCGCTTATCGGATTCATGACATGGGAAGGATACAACTACGAGGATGCCGTTCTTCTTTCAGAGCGTCTCGTAGAGTATGATGTGTATACATCAGTTCATATCGAGGAATATGAGGTAGAGTCACGTGATACAAAGCTCGGACCTGAGGAGATTACACGTGATGTCCCTGGTGTCGGCGACGACGCACTCAAGGATCTTGATGAGAGAGGTATCATCCGTGTAGGTGCAGAGGTTCGTGCCGGTGATATCCTTGTAGGAAAGGTTACACCAAAGGGTGAGACAGAGCTTACAGCAGAGGAGAGACTTCTTCGTGCCATCTTTGGTGAGAAGGCAAGAGAGGTTCGTGATACATCACTTAAGGTACCTCATGGTGCTTACGGTATCATTGTTGATGCCAAGGTATTTACAAGAGAGAACGGCGATGAGCTTTCTCCGGGAGTAAACCAGTCAGTACGTATCTACATTGCACAGAAGAGAAAGATTTCTGTCGGTGATAAGATGGCCGGACGTCACGGTAACAAGGGTGTCGTTTCCCGTGTGCTTCCTGTTGAGGATATGCCATTCCTTCCAAATGGACGTCCACTGGATATCGTACTTAACCCACTCGGTGTTCCTTCACGAATGAACATCGGTCAGGTCCTTGAGATTCACCTGAGTCTCGCTGCAAAGGCACTTGGCTTCAATATCTCAACTCCTGTATTTGACGGAGCAAACGAGGTAGATATCGAGGATACACTTGAGCTTGCAAATGATTACGTAAATCTTCCGTTCGATAAGGAAGAGCTTGAAAAGGATTTACAGGCTGAGCATCCATACTGGAGCGCAGATGCTGAAATCTTCTATGATAAATATGTTGATACACTCCGTGAGGACGTTATGGAATACCTTTCAACAAACAGAGCTCACAGAAGCTTATGGAAGGGCGTTCCGATTTCCAAGGATGGAAAGGTACAGCTTCGTGATGGTAGAACAGGTGAGTGCTTCGATGGAAAGACAACTATCGGACACATGCATTACCTTAAGCTGCATCACCTTGTTGATGATAAGATCCATGCACGTTCAACAGGTCCTTACTCATTAGTAACACAGCAGCCACTCGGTGGTAAGGCACAGTTCGGTGGACAGCGTTTCGGAGAGATGGAGGTTTGGGCTCTTGAGGCATATGGTGCTGCATATACACTCCAGGAGATCCTTACAATGAAGTCCGATGATGTTGTTGGCCGTGTCAAGACCTACGAGGCTATCATCAAGGGTGAGAATATCCCTGAGCCTGGTATTCCAGAGTCATTCAAGGTGCTTCTCAAAGAGCTTCAGGCACTTGGTCTGGATGTCAAGGTACTTGATGAGAACAGAGAAGAGGTTGAGCTTATCGAGACAAGTGAGTACGGTAACACAGATATCAACTCAATTATCGGAAATGATAAGGACTATGCGTTCGAGGACAGTGAGTCTTTCGCAGAGCATGGTTTCTCAAAGAAAGAATTTGATGACAACGAAGAGCTTGTTGACATAGAAGAGGAAGAGTCCCCTGAGACAGCGGATGACGATATTTTTGCTGATGAAGTTCTTGATGACGAAGAATAATTAGAAGGGAGTGCCAAAATGCCAGAAACAAATAATATAGAAAATAATCAGGCAATGCAGTTTGATGCGATTCAGATTGGATTAGCATCTCCTGAAAAGATCAGAGAGTGGTCACATGGCGAGGTTAAAAAGCCTGAGACTATTAACTATAGAACATTAAAGCCTGAAAAAGACGGTCTTTTCTGCGAGAAGATTTTCGGACCAACGAAGGACTGGGAGTGTCATTGTGGTAAATACAAGAAGATACGTTATAAGGGTGTTGTCTGCGACCGATGTGGCGTAGAAATCACAAAGTCAAGCGTTCGTAGAGAGCGTATGGGACACATCGAGCTTGCTGCTCCTGTATCTCATATCTGGTATTTCAAGGGTATCCCATCACGTATGGGACTCATCCTTGACTTATCTCCACGTGTACTTGAGAGAGTACTGTACTTTGCTTCATATATTGTGCTTGACCCGGGCGAGACAAAGCTTGCATACAAGCAGATTCTCAACGAGTCAGAGTACCAGGAGGCATGCGATACTTATGGCCGCTCAGCATTCCGTGTAGGAATGGGTGCTGAGTCTATCCATGAGCTTTTAGCAGCAATCGATCTTGAGAAGGATTCGGCAGAGCTTAAGGCAGAGCTTGAGAATGCTACAGGCCAGAAGCGTGCACGTATCATCAAGAGACTTGAGGTTGTAGAGGCTTTCCGTGAGTCAGGAAACAAGCCTGAGTGGATGATTATGACAGTTATTCCTGTTATTCCACCGGATCTTCGTCCAATGGTTCAGCTCGATGGAGGACGTTTCGCAACAAGTGATCTTAACGACCTTTACAGACGAATCATCAACCGTAACAACCGTCTTAGAAGACTTCTTGATCTTGGAGCGCCGGATATCATCGTTCGTAACGAGAAACGTATGCTTCAGGAGGCTGTCGATGCACTTATCGACAACGGCCGTCGTGGCCGTCCTGTTACCGGTCCTGGAAACAGAGCTCTTAAGTCTCTTTCAGACATGCTCAAGGGAAAGGGAGGACGTTTCCGTCAGAACCTTCTCGGAAAGCGAGTTGACTACTCAGGACGTTCAGTTATCTGTGTAGAGCCAAAGCTTAAGATTTATCAGTGTGGTCTTCCAAAGGAGATGGCTATTGAGCTTTTCAAACCATTCGTTATGAAGGAGCTTGCCGCTAACGGAACCGCACACAATATAAAGAGTGCAAAGAAGATGGTTGAGAGACTTCAGCCGGAGGTATGGGATGTCCTTGAGGACGTCATCAAAGAGCATCCGGTTATGCTTAACCGAGCTCCTACACTCCACAGACTTGGAATCCAGGCCTTCGAGCCAATCCTTGTAGAGGGTAAGGCAATCAAGCTTCATCCACTCGTATGTACAGCGTTCAACGCCGACTTCGATGGAGACCAGATGGCTGTACATCTTCCACTGACTGCTGAGGCACAGGCTGAGTGCAGATTCATGCTTCTGTCACCTAACAACCTGCTTAAGCCTTCTGATGGTGGACTTGTAGCCGTTCCTTCACAGGATATGATCCTTGGAGTTTACTACCTCACAATGAGAAAGCTCGCTGATTACAAGGATGATCCAAAGATGGTTGCACAGGTGTCATCAGACACTGTATACAATGATATTGAGGAGCTTAGAAAGCTCACAACTCCTGATGAAAATACAGGAAAGGCTGAGCTTGGCTTATATGACCTCATCTGGTTTGAGGATGTCACAGACGGAAACCGTCGTGTGCTTTGCAGACCGATAGATCTTCTCGGCCGTTACTATGGAAGTGTTAATCTTGCAATGCTCGCTTACGAGAACAAGGAGATTACTCTTCACCAGAATATCTTTGTACACCGTACAGTAAAGCTTCCTGACGGAACAGAGGTTTCAGGTTTTACAGAGACAACAGTAGGACTTTTGATATTCAATGAGAACATTCCACAGGATCTTGGTTTTATAGACAGATCAAAGGCTGAGAATGCACTCAAGTTTGAGGTTGAGTTCCACGTTGGTAAGAAACAGATCAAGCAGATCCTTGAGAAGGTTATCAACACACACGGAGCTACAACAACAGCAGAGGTTCTTGACAATGTCAAGGCTATGGGATACAAGTATTCAACCCAGGCTGCCATGACAGTTTCAATTTCAGATATGACAGTGCCACCACAGAAGCCACAGATGATCGCTGATGCACAGGACACTGTAGATAAGATTACAAGACAGTACAAGCGTGGACTTATCACTGATGAGGAGCGTTACAAAGAGGTTATCGAGACATGGAAGGATACAGATGATGCCCTTACAAAGGCACTTCTTACAGGTCTTGATAAGTACAACAACATCTTCATGATGGCAGATTCCGGAGCCCGTGGATCTGATAAGCAGATCAAACAGCTTGCAGGTATGCGAGGACTCATGGCTGATACAACAGGTCGTACAATCGAGCTTCCTATCAAGTCATGTTTCCGTGAGGGTCTTGACGTACTTGAGTACTTCATGTCAGCACATGGAGCTCGTAAGGGACTTTCAGATACAGCGCTTCGTACAGCCGATTCAGGATACCTTACAAGACGTCTTGTAGATGTTTCACAGCATATGATCGTTCGTGAGTCAGACTGCTGTGCAGGCACAGGACGTGAGATTCCGGGAATGGTTGTAAAGGCATTCATGGAGGGTCGAGAGGAAATCGAGAGCCTTCAGGAGAGAATTACAGGTCGTTTCTCTTGCAACACAATCTGCGATAAGGATGGCAATGTAATCGTTAAGGCCAACCATATGATTACACCAAAGCGTGCAGCAAAGGTTATGGCAGAGGGTGTTGACGAGAACGGTAATCCAATCACACAGGTTAAGATCCGTACAGTGCTTACCTGCCGTTCACACATGGGAGTATGTGCTAAGTGTTACGGTTCAAACCTTGCAACCGGTCAGGCAGTACAGGTTGGTGAAGCAATCGGTATCATCGCAGCACAGTCAATCGGTGAGCCTGGTACACAGCTTACCATGAGAACATTCCATACCGGTGGTGTAGCTGGTAACGATATTACACAGGGTCTTCCAAGAGTTGAAGAACTATTTGAAGCCAGAAAGCCTAAGTCACTTGCTATTATTTCTGAAATCGACGGTGAAGTTAGATTTGAAGAAATCAAGAAGGCTCGTCATGCAGTTGTTTATAATAAGGCAACAGGTGAAGAAAGACAGTACCTAATCCCATTCGGCTTTAGAGTAAATGTTGAAGAAGGTCAGGTTATCAAGGCCGGTGACAAGATTACTGATGGTGCTATTTATCCGGCTGATATTCTTTCAATCCTTGGACCAAAGGCTGTTCAGAACTACCTAATCTCTGAAGTACAGTCAACATACCGTCTACAGGGTGTTGATATCAACGATAAGCATATCGAAGTTATTGTTCGTCAGATGATGAAGAAGGTTAAGATTGAAGATAGTGGTTCTACTAGTTTTATGGCCGGTCAGAACTATGACCGTAACGAGGTTCTTTACGAAAACAAGATGATTGAAGAAAGAATTAAGAACGGTGAAGAAGGTCTTAAACCTGCTAAGTATACTCAGTTACTTCTTGGTATTACAAAGGCAGCTCTTGCTACTGATTCATTCCTATCAGCTGCTTCATTCCAGGAAACAACTAGAGTTCTAACAGATGCTGCTATTAAGGGTAAGGTTGACCCACTGGTAGGTCTAAAAGAAAATGTTATCATTGGTAAGCTAATTCCTGCCGGTACAGGTATGCACAGATACAACGGTGTTGAACTTGAAGAAAACTATGTTCAGCCACAGCAGGTACAGCCACTTGACTAATATATAACTGTTTAAATTAGAGGTTACCCTTATGGGTAGCCTCTTTTTTGCAGAAAAAAAGAAAAAATATGAAATTTATTATTGACAATGTTGTAACTTATGTGATAGAATGACGGTAAGCGTGGAATAGGGTAATTGCGTAAAATTACAGTAAAATCCGTGCTAAAATATCGGAAAAACCGAAATAACTTAAGAAGGAGGAAAAAAATGCCTACATTTAACCAGCTTGTTCGCAAGGGTAGAGAAGTTACTGAAAAGAAGGCAAAGGCACCTGCTCTTTTAAAGGGTTGGAACTCACAGAAGAGACAGGCTACTGATAATGCTTCCCCACAAAAGAGAGGCGTATGTACTAAAGTGTCAACTGCTACACCAAAGAAGCCTAACTCAGCTCTTAGAAAGATTGCCAGAGTAAGACTTTCAAACGGTATTGAAGTTAGTTCTTATATCCCTGGTGTTGGTCATAACCTACAGGAACACTCAGTTGTTCTTATCCGTGGTGGCCGTGTAAAAGACTTACCTGGTGTTCGTTACCATATCGTTCGTGGCACACTTGATGCTCAGGGCGTTGCTAACAGAAATCAGGCTCGTTCAAAGTATGGCGCAAAGCGCCCAAAAGCAGGTAAATAAGGAATTGACAAACTAACACTTTTATGTTAAATAGTTACTGCAAAAGCAGACTTTATATAGATTATAGAGTTTCTGTTGGCAGTACGGAAGTTTGTCGCTTTCGAGTACCTATGATATCTCAAATATTGTGAAGGAGGGAAGTAAAGTGCCAAGAAGAGGCTCAATCGCAAAACGTGATGTTTTGCCAGACCCAATGTATAATTCAAAACTAGTTACTCGTCTAATCAACAACGTTATGCTTGATGGTAAGAAGGGTGTTGCTCAGAAAATCGTTTACGGTGCATTCGACATCATCCAGGAAAAGACAGGTAACGATCCACTAGAAACATTCGAGAACGCAATGGAAAATGTTATGCCGGTTCTTGAAGTTAAAGCTCGTCGTGTAGGTGGTGCAACTTACCAAGTACCTATGGAAGTTAGAGCAGAAAGAAGACAGACTCTAGGTCTTCGTTGGATCACAGCATATTCAAGACAGCGTTCAGAAAGAACAATGAAAGAAAGACTTGCTGGTGAAATCCTTGATGCTATCAACAGTACAGGTGGCGCATTTAAGAAGCGTGAAGATACTCATAAGATGGCTGAAGCTAATAAGGCTTTCGCTCATTACAGATGGTAATAGCAGGACTTATTAGAAATAACTTATAAAGGAGGATATTAACCATGGCAAGACAGGTTTCACTTGAAATGACAAGAAATATCGGTATCATGGCTCACATTGATGCCGGTAAAACTACAA
>ERZ791822.824-NODE-824-length-16662-cov-24.285422_pt1 | contig 16662 bp, 18 predicted proteins | sample MGYA00510299_ERZ791822 | MGnify/ENA primary metagenome ERZ791822 (study PRJEB30046, sample SAMN00791945) | human gut metagenome | study: EMG produced TPA metagenomics assembly of the A metagenome-wide association study of gut microbiota in type 2...
TTAAAGAAGCCTATTCGCTTACACATTCCCTAAGAATGATATTTTCCAAGAATACCGTCAAAGATGCAGCAAGACTCTCGCTTGCACGATGGTACAACAAAGTGGACGACTCTGGCTTTAAGAGTTTCAATGTTATTGCCGCCACACTTTACGAGCACTATGATGAAGTCTTGAACTTCTTTGTAAACAGGGCAACTAATGCATTTGCAGAGTCTTTTAATGCTAAAATTAAGGCGTTTAGAGCTGCTTTAAGAGGAGTAACGGATATAAAATTCTTTCTTTTCAGACTTACAAAGCTGTATGCTTAATCCCCCAGGTTTATCGGGTGAGCCGGTATTAGCAAATTCAACCGGATGACGATGAATCTGTATGTATTTCACCGGTTACCTTTCGAGTATATTGCATTCTGCTGTTTTTTTACAGGAACATAAATAGCTGGAATGAGAAATTTATTCTCAATTAGCGGGGAAAAATGAAAATATTCAACCAAGATTGGGTGAAATCGGTTGGTTTTGGTTATCTTTGCAATATCATGCACTAAATACATCAAAATATGAAATACCCTATCGGCATACAAACTTTCAGCCGCATCCGCGAAAACGGATATGTTTATATAGACAAGACTGCCCTCATCCATCAGTTAGTGAGCAGAGGAAGTATCTATTTTCTCAGCCGTCCGCGCCGTTTCGGCAAAAGTTTGATGATCAGTACCCTTGAAGCCTATTATGAAGGGCGAAAAGAGTTGTTTGAAGGACTTGCCATTGCCGGACTGGAAAAAGACTGGTTTCAATATCCGGTATTTCATATAGATTTCAACGGTGATAACTTTGCCAAAGAAGGAGTGCTGGAAGCTGCTATTGAAGGCTATTTGGGAAATTGGGAAGATATGTATGGCAAGAATCCCAATTACACAACACCGGGAACCCGTTTTATCGAATTACTGCGTCGCGCCAGCGAAAAGACAGGACGGCGTGCCGTGGTGCTCGTTGACGAATATGACAAACCCATTCTCGATGTGCTTGATACCCCCTTGGAAGAAGAGAACCGGAATACGCTGAAAGCTTTTTATTCTACCTTCAAGGGAGCTGATAAATATTTGCAGTTCGTGATGCTGACGGGAGTCACCAAATTTTCGCAAGTCAGTGTCTTCAGCGGTTTCAACCAGCCTAAAGATATCAGTATGGACCCGCGTTATGAATCACTGTGCGGAATCACCCAGGAGGAAATGGAGCGTTATTTCCATGAACCTATTTCCGAGTTGGCCGAAAAAGACGAATGCACGTATGAGGAAATGAAAGAACGTCTGAAAGCACAATATGACGGTTATCACTTCAGTGAAAATATGCTTGATATTTATAACCCTTTCAGTATTCTGAACGCTTTTGATTCTTTACAAATCCGTGACTACTGGTTCGCCTCGGGCACGCCTACCTATCTGGTCCGGCTGTTGCAGCATAGCAACGAGCAGATCAATGAATTGGTGGGGCAATATTATGACGCATCCTTGTTTGCCGATTACAAAGCTGATGTGGAACGCCCTCTTCCCATGATTTACCAGAGTGGATATCTTACTATCAAGGATTACGATAAATATACCCATTCCTATCTGCTGGATTTCCCCAATGATGAAGTACGCAGAGGTTTCCTTAGCTTGTTGGCCAGTGATTATTTCAAAGTACAGGGAGTTTCCGTTTCCAGCTGGCTGATCAGTTCTGTCCGTCTGCTGAATGCGGGCAAGACAGCTGCTTTCCGCGATTCCCTCACAGCTTTCTTGTCCGGTATCCCATACGATTCGCATGACAGTACCAAGACTCCGGAACTGACCGAGAAGCATTTCCAGTACACATTCTATCTCATTCTCCGTCTTATAGGGGTATATTGCCTCCGCATTGAACAGACACAAAGCCGGGGACGGGTGGACTGCATACTCGAGACTCCGCAATATATTTATATTTTTGAATTCAAACTGGACGGCAGCGCCGATGAAGCCTTGCGTCAGATAGAAGAAAAAGGATATGCCCAACCTTATCTGGCGGATAAGCGAAAAATAGTTTGTATAGGAGTGGTATTTTCTTCACAGACGCGAACCATTTCCGAGTGGAAAGAGGTGAGGTAATTTTATTTTAGTCATCGTTATCAGCCAAGATCCACAACAAAGTTGGGAGCGACAAAAAAAGTTTTTTTCATAAAAGTCCGTCACATCCGTCACAGTTGTTTTCAACTTGTTGATAAACAGATGCTTACTAGTGTGACGGATAGTGTGACAGATGTGTGACGGACTTTTATCTGTCACACGATGTCTGAATCATGTCAATGTGTATGGAATCTCAGTAGTATGTCCGGTTTTCAAAGCTATACAGTCATTGGACTTTGCTGCATAATTCACTGTGGAATAGTGTGTTCCACCATTAGGAACAAATGGCTTTCCGCAGTGGAATAACTTGTTCCATAAGGGCGGAACAAATGGTTTTGTCCGGTTGGAATAAATAGTTCCTCACTGTGGAATAAATTATTCCATATTGATGAAACAAGCTGTTCCAACCGGTGGAACTTTCTATTCCACTGTAAGCCTGAGACTTCGGGATGTAGTTTGACACTGTCTGTTGACTACTCTTTAACCTTACTTCTAAGGATGATTGGCAGAGTACCTTTTTATCTGTATGTTGTGACAGATAAAAAGTCCGTCACCTATCTGTCACACTATCCGTCACACCTGTAAGTTCCTGTTTATTAATAAGTTTAAGCTTGCTGTGACAGATGTGACAGACTTTTATAGAAAAACTTCTTTGTTACTCCCTACTAAAAAAAGCTCCTGTTCTTTCCCTAAAAGGCCGTTATCTTTTCTGAAAAGCTCTTGATCTTTTGAAAAAACGTCCTTGTCTTTTGAGGTGGAATTCTGGATCTTTCGGCCATGATTTCACATACGTACGCATTCATAGTCCTGTACGTATGTGTGGCTCCCTGCGGGATGTACGTAAAAAAGCGTGCTTTCTGGTACGAGATAAGACACTATGTGCACAAATTTATTGTAAAAATGATGTGGCGGATTACAAAAAAGAAATTCATGGGTACAAAAAATGGGAATTATTTTCTATTCTATTTATAATTCCGTATCTTTGCCGTGTTTTCCATGCTGATACTTCCGTAAGGGAGGTATGGGAGAGTGGAAAATACATATATATAGAAAAGACGTTTACTTGGCGTTTTGTTCTTGGCACTTTGAAACTTCGCAAATTTCTAACCCTGCCACAAACAAAGCAACAGTAGGTGTCTGCGCGATATGTTAATGTTCTTGTTTCATCTTTGCTGGTCAAAGAGGTATTCAAGTTGTACATATCGGCGTGGGCTTCTGCGTTGCTCGTTCGGACAGGGTGGGCAATGCGAAGGCCTCAAAGTGCAGGATGAGTAACAGGTACAGATTCCCGCGCTTTTTCTTTATATACGTATCACAATTTCTGATTTAACACATAAGAACCATCCGGTTCGGGAATCTGCGGAAGGTCAAAGTTGGCCCGATATGCTGCATCAATTAATAATGTAGATTCCATATCTCCTATCATGAAATAGCTTTCCGGCCGACCTTCATAAAAAAGAAGTCAAAACTTCTTGTATTATCCGAAAGGGTAATGTAACTGATTGAAGTACAGAAAGATATACGTACGTCAAAGCCCCAAGAGTATGTTTTGTTGTGAAAAAACACAATGGTTTGCCATGCGGGTCACTTACCGTCGTGAACTAGATGTGAAGAATCTGCTGGACCAACAAGGGGTATCCAGTTTCATTCCCATGCATTATGTTATCCGCATGGCAAAGAAACGTAAGGTGCGCGAGCTGGTCCCAGTAGTTCATAATCTTATCTTTATCCATATCACACAGACTGATATGAAGGAATTGAAAAAAGATATTCCTTATCTTCAGTATATGACTGACTCGCGTAGCGGTGAGAAAATCATTGTGCCCGATGGGCAAATGAGGGACTTCATAGCCGTTGCAGGCACGTATGACGAGCATCTGCTTTTTTTCAAACCGGAGGAAATCAATCCGGCTAAAGGAACACGGGTGCGCATCATCGGGGGAGACTTTGCGGGGTATGAAGGTATCTTTATAAAGGTGAAAGGGGCAAGAGACCGCAGGGTGGTCATTTGCATTCAGGGAATCATTGCCATGGCTATGGCAACTATTTCGCCGGATTTGATTGAAGTGATTAAAGAACCTAAAAAGAAATGATGGTATTTGTCTTGCTTGAATTACTTTTCCTATTTAAATCCTTTGTCATGCTGTACAAAGTGAGTCATCTGATAATATTTACTTTATATAACTATGAATGAAGTGGTTCCTTCTGGTGTACTCCTTCAACGGCTTATCCAAAACAGCCACACTGATATACTGAATAGGGAAAAGAATAATGACCGGTTTATGCACCTATATCATATAGGTACGTATTGGGTGGCATTTGAGCGTTCCGCCTGTAGATTGTGCGGTCTGTTTCCGAAAAGTGAACTTTCTTTGTTTTGTGTTCCAGGTTGTCCGGAGTATGTGGTGATGGCTTCTGTGCCTGTTGATGAGGTTGAGGGGTGTTTTCGCAAACATGTTGTTTTGTGTGATGGTGTTTATCATAAAATTTTGTCTGATAATTTGTTGGCGGCAAGGGATTACTATAGGTGGCATGATATGGCGGTAAGGATGGTGTTTTTATAAAAAAATATCATATAAATAATTAATCAAAAATGTTAAATTTCTTTTATAGGAGTGTAGCAAAATCTGAAATGAATTTATTAGCTATCAAAAATAGAATAGATATTTATTTAAAAAAAGGCAATGAGAGAAATGTTCTTGCCAAGAGAAATATTATAGCTTCTTTTGGAATAAAAATTATAGGTATTATTATCTCTTTGATATTAGTGCCTATGACAGTTAATTATGTATCTTCTGCTCAGTATGGTTTATGGCTAACTATTAGTTCGATTGTTGCCTGGATTAGTTATTTTGATTTTGGCTTTGCTCATGGATTTAGAAACCGTTTTACGGAAGCAATGGCTTTAAATGATAGGGAATTAGCTAAACAATATGTCAGCACGACTTATGCTGTCTTGACTATAATATTCGTTACTATGGCATTTGTCGTTCTTGTTATTAATAGTTTTTTGGATTGGAGTTCATTACTTAATGTTGGTTTAGAATATGGTCATGAATTGCGTTTAGTTTTTGCTGTACTGACTATAACACTCTGTTTGAATATGATTGCAAGTGTGTTACCAACGATGCTAACCGCAGACCAAAGACCGGTTTATTCATCTTTATTTATAGTTATTGGACAAATTATGTCTTTAATTGTAATTGGTATCTTAATTAGGGTAACTGCTGGTCGTTTATTATATTTAGCTTTTGCTTTATCTGTCATTCCATTATTAGTCTTATTTGTAGCTTCTTTTTTCGTTTTTTCTTCAAAAAGATACTGTGATGTAGCTCCAAGTATGAATACAATAAATTGGGCTTTAACAAAAAAAATCATAGGATTGGGTGCACAGTTTTTTATTATTATGGTATGTATGTTATTTATATTTCAAGTGATAAATATAATTATTGTTCGTGTTTGTGGACCTGAAAACGTGACGGCATATAATATTGCATATAAATATTTTAATATTCTTAATATGGCTATGATGATTATAGTAACTCCTTTTTGGTCTGCATGTGCTGACGCGTATACTAAAAAAGATTTTTTGTGGATGAAAAACGTAATAGAGAAAATGGAGATGATTTGGAAACTAAGTATCTGTGTATTAATAATAATGATTCTTGTATCCAGTAGTTTTTATGATATATGGGTCGGAGATAGTGTTAAAATATCATTATCTCTATCAGTAATGGTAGGTGTTTATATTTTAGTACAGAATTTATGTGGAATATATATATATATGATAAATGGAACAAGCAAAATCCGATTGCAGTTGGTCGTCTATTTGGTATCTGCTTTTATTTCTGTTCCGACAATGTACTTTTTGTGTTCTAAATATGGAATAACTGTGATGTTATTAGTGCCTATCAGTGTTTGTTTGATTCAAGCATTTGTAGCTAAAAAACAATTAACCAAAATTATTAGAGGAACTGCTTCTGGAATTTGGATTAAATAAAAACAAATAGTCTTTTATATGGAATATATACTATTACTAACAGCTTGTATTAATCCTGATGGTATGCCATTTACTTGTTTGGCAGATGTAGGAGTGAGAAAGAAACAATACATCGAGGCTTTGAATTTTTACCTAAAAAACACAACGAGAAAAATTGTATTTGTTGAAAATTCAGGAACTGATATCTCATCTTCGTTTAAAGATTTCCAGCATAGAATTGAATTTTTGTGTTTTGATGGCAATCTATGTTTTGATAAGAGAAAAGGGAAAGGGTATGGAGAGGCGCTTATATTGGAATATGCAATGGCCAAATCTGAATTTATTACTGATGATGTGTTGATTTTTAAGTTGACAGGGAGGTTACAATTGATTAATATAAATCGATTGATACATTATATGGATAAACTAAGTCCAAGTAAGAATTTTGTTTGTGTTGTCCCACCCCAAAACAATTCGGTAGATTCACGATGTTTTGTCTGTAACAAATACTATTTGGAGAATATCTTTCTAAAAGATAAATTTCATATAGATGATTCAGTAGGATATTACTTTGAACACTTGTTATTTGATTCTTTACGTCAGAATAAAGGGAAAATAAGAATTCATAAGATACCCTTTTTCTTATATTGGAGAGGGATATCTGGAAGTTTGGGAGATAGGTTAATAGAACCTAAATGCAGATATTGGTCTGATTTTAAGGCATTGTACCATTGTATGATTTCTAAATTATAGGTGATGAAACGTTTCTTATTTATGTATACTTCTTTTGGAGGGCATGTCCTAGAGTATTTTATTCATATATATCATTATGCGATAGATGATGAAAAGAATACCTATTATTTTATTTTCTCGCCGGATTTTAAAAAACATATTGAATGTGAGCAATTAGTGCTTAAGAAAAATATTATACTGCGATATCTGACAGTTAGGGAATTAGAAAGATTGCATCATACTAAAAAAATATTAAAGTCATATTGGGGGAATAGATTATTAAATGAAAAGATACGGAAGTACGATATAACAGATGTAATAATGTGCTCTTATGATTGTTTAGACCCTCTTTTTGCTTTTATGACGATGAAAAAAGTTTCCTATATTGGCATATATTATTATATTTATTTATATGAATGGGCTGACTTATCTATAAAGCAAAGAATCTTAAAGTCAATTATATTTTGGAAGATGGCTCATAACAAGTCAATCAAGAAAATATGTATTTGTAATGATTCATCTTCTGCTGCATTTTTTAATCGTAAATATCAGACAATGAAGTTTGATCGTATATCTGATCCTTATGTTTCCATTACACTAACTTTGCCGGATTTTAGAAAAGATAATGCTGTAAAAGAAGATGCTATTGTGCTTTCTCATATTGGAGTCTTATCTGAAAGAAAAGGAACACTTAACATATTGAAAGCGATAAAAGAAATGTCTGTTGTTGATAGAAATCAATTTGTCTTTGTTTTTGCAGGAAAAATAGATTTGGATATAAAGGATGAGTTTTATAGACTGGCAGCAGAATGTAGTGAGAAATATCGGCTGATAATAAAGGATTATTTTTGTTCTTATGAGGAAATATCTGCTATATGTAAATCATCGAATGTCCTTTTAATTCCTTATTTGAATAATTCACAAAGTAGTGGAGTATTAGGATATGCAGCACAGTTTAATGTTCCAGTTTTTTCTCCTAGCTCAAATATGTTGGGTAAAATAGTTCGGAAATCGAAATTAGGATATATAAGTAGTGATGTGGAAATATTGGGTATTAAAACTTTTTTAGAGTCTTGCCTGCTAAACAAGCTTATGACCATAGATGGTCAAGAGTATTTGAAACTAAATACAGTGAATTCTTTTTTGAATACATTGTTAAACTGATTATTTGTAAATATGAATATTGTATTTTTATTGCGACTTTGGCCTATTTATGGAGGAGGTGAAACAGTAACTATTTGTTTAGCTAATGAGATGGCGAAGAGAGGGCATGCTGTTACAGTCTTTTATTTTAAGGATTCTGAAACAAATGAATTGCCCTATATTGATCCTTCTATCAAGGCGGTAAGAATACCGGATGTGAGGTGTGATGAATATACTTATGATAGTGATGATGGTATTAAGATTACTATCGCTTTAAAATTGTATCAGCAGAATAGTTTTGATTTTATAATCAATCAATGGTGGCCTGTTGTTTTTTTATCTCCATTACGAAGTTTTTTTAATGCGAAAATAATTTCTGTTCATCATACGGCTCTTTATACTCGTAGTGTGATAGAAGGTTTTTGTTTGAAATCAATTTTGAAGCGTGTCTTTTTTCTGCTATACCGTTTCTTTGAAAAAGAAAGACAATTATCTGTTATAGATAAATTGTTAATCTTTAGTGATAAAGTATTATTTCTTTCGCCTCAGTTTAAAGACCAATATATACAATTGAGAAATCCAAAATCGGTTGAAAAATTGGACTGGTGTTATAATCCTTTGGTTTTTGATAATTTTATTTCTATGGATGAAATTTGTAAAAAGAGGAAAGAGGTTTTATTTGTTGGAAGATTGTTAGAATCAAATAAAAAAATATCGAAATTATTGACGATATGGAAGCATATTCAATTAGATAAAGAATTTAATGAATGGCATTTATATATTGTAGGTGATGGTAAGGATAAATCCTTTTACTTAGATTTTACACGCAATAATAATATTCCCAATGTTCATTTTGAGGGGAGGCGATATCCTATACCTTATTATAAGCGAGCTTCTATTTTTGCTATGACATCTGCATTTGAAGGATTTCCAATGTCGATAATTGAGGCGCAGCAAAATGGGGTAGTTCCGATTGTTATGGATTCATTTTTGTCTGTGCATGATATTATTGATAATGATGTAAATGGTGTGTTGATTTCTTATGGTAATACTACTATGTTTGCAGAATCTTTAAAGTCTTTGATGAAAGATGAAATGCGAAGAAATAAATTAGCAATAAAGGGGCTAGAAACTTGCAGACGTTTTAATATCGAAACTGTGGTAGATAGGTGGGAGGAAATATTTGAAAAAATGAGATGATGGAACTTTTATTATATCTATATATTCTAATTGTTGTTTATCTATTTTTTAAATATTCTAGAATAAGAACATTATATATTTTCTCTCCATATATATTAATCTATTTGAACTTTATCTTTAATGATGCTATTCCATTTCTATTTTTTTATCCAGATGTTCCAGAGAATATTCAGTATACGACATTTACAGCAGCAATTATAAACCTTTCGTTTCTATTTCTATTTAGAAAGCAGGCACAAGTCCCAATATCAATAAATCTTCCATTGTCGTCTATTGAATTAAATAAGAAACGAAAGATACTACTTTCTTGTTTTGTGTTTTTTTTATTGTGGGCTGGAGTAATGTCTGGAGTATTAATTAATTTGTTAAGGGGGAATAATATAGAAGATTTAAGAAGAACTAGTGAAATAGGAGTTGGGGTTATTAGGGATATTCCAATGCTAGGGATACAAATAATAATGCTTGTTCTTTTTCTCCAAAAGACATGGAAGTGTTATTATAAAGTCGTTGCTTTTTATTCTTTTTGTTTGAGCGTTTTCTTATTTTTGACAACAGGAAATAAAGGAGGGGTTCTTGTTGGGGTTACATTATTTTTACTGTTTTTTCATTTGAAGAAAAGAGGTTTTAAGTGGTATGAATATGTCTTATATTATTTAGCTATGCCATTAGCAGCCGGTACATTACAAGGCATTAGAGGTGGAGACTTAACTCTTATAGCATCCCAAATTGCAGTATTCTTTTCTTATCCAGTAATTCTTTATCAAGCTAATTCTATTCCTATCATGAATGCGGTTGGTACGGAGAACTTCTTTTGGGGAGAGGAATATTATACTGGTCTTGTAAAATTCATACCCCGTTTTTTGTGGCCGGATAAGCCTTTGTCATTTGATTATAAATTAAAAGAATTAGCAAACTATGATTTTGAAGGTGGGGGAATTTATACGACTTTATGTAATGATTTATATATAAATTTTGGATATTACTATTTTATCTTCTATATCTTGTGGCTATTATTTATTCATTATTTATATGGAATGGTAATGGATGATAAAAGGTTCTATTATAGCCGTATTATAGCTTTATTCATCATACTTATGGGGGGGATTGCATCTACTATTGGCTCTTGTGAAATCTTACTATTATTTCTCTTGTTCTTAATATTATATTATTCAAGAGTGAAAACATTATAGATTGTAATGAAGAAGAAAATATTATTTGTTGCTTCTGAATTTGCTTCGGGAATGATTCCTTTTGCTGCTACTGCTATAAATGCTTTAGCTAAGGATGATAGATTTGAAGTACACTGTCTTTGTGTTAATTCAGGTATTTATTCTTATAGGAATATAATTTTACAAGAAGCGAACCCTGTTTTCTTGGAATACCCAAAGAGTAAAATGATGAAATTGTTTTATAAACTATGGCCTCTAGAGATAATAAAACATTTATCGCAATTGGAAAAAAGTATTAATCCGGATGCTGTTCATTTTTTGACAGGTGATTTTACATTAGCTTTGTATATTTGTTTGAATAATAAAAGAACATTTTACTACACAGTGCATGATTTGCATCCACATGAGGTGGTAAGAAAAACTTTATTGGGTTATTTGATGCAAAAATATATTATATGGGGATATAAATTATGTAGGAATATAATTCCTAATCTTACGACTTCCTCTTATTTCCAATTGAAGGAACTGAAAGAAATATATCCATGTAAGAAAGTGAAATACACTTCATTTCCTTCTCTAATTACATCATTGATAATAAATGGTAAAAAAATGCCATTAGAAGTAAGTGGCTTAAAAGAATATATTTTGTTTTTTGGAACAGTAGATAAATATAAAGGGGTTGATTTGCTGGTTGATGCGTATTGCAATTTAACATGTAAGTCACTAAAATTAGTGATTGCAGGTAGAGGCTTTGATATTGAAACTCATAATGAAAACATTATTCGAATAAATCGTTTTATAGAAGATGAAGAAGTCGCATATCTTTTTAAAAAGGCAAAATTTATTGTTTATCCTTATCGTTCTGCAACAATGTCAGGGGTATTGTCTTTAGCATATTACTTTAATAAAAAAGTATTAGCCTCTACAATTCCTTTCTTTGAAGATAATGCAACTTTAAATGTTGTGTTATTTAAAGTTAATGATATAGATGATTTGGAAAGAAAGATGAAATCTTTAATATTTGGTAAAAATTTGAGTGTAGATCCAACAAGCTATCTTAATATATATGGTGAAGGTACATTAATAAATAGTTATTGGGGGTTATATGAAGATTGAAAATGTTAAAATAATTTATACATAATGATAAAATATTGATTCTTCTGTGATAATGAAAATCTTACTCTCGAATAAATTCTATTACCGCCGTGGCGGCGACTGTGTCTGTACCATAAACCTTGAGGAATTGTTGAAGCGGAAAGGTCATGAAGTGGCAATCTTCGCCATGCAGTATCCTGATAATATAGAAACACCATGGAGCAAGTACTTTCCTGGTGAAGTAAAGTTCAAGCCGGGATTAGGTATGCTTGAGGCGTTGTTACGCCCCTTTGGTACGAATGAAGTAAAACGTAAATTTACGGCATTATTGGATGACTTTTGTCCTGATATTGTTCATCTGAATAATATTCATTCTCAACTATCTCCGGTTATTGCAGAAATTGCGCATCAAAAAGGAATAAAAGTAATATGGACATTGCATGATTACAAGCTGCTTTGTCCGCGTTATGACTGTTTGCGTAATGGAGATACTATATGCGAAGAATGTTTTTCGGATAAGCGTAAAGTCTTGGAATATAAATGTATGAAGCATTCACGCTTGGCAAGTTATTTATCGTATTGGGAGTCTATGAAGTGGAATCGTGAACGATTGGAAGTTTGCACGGATATCTTTATTTGCCCTAGTCGGTTTATGGCAGAGAAGATGCGACAAGGGGGATTCGATAGTAAAAAAATAAAAACAGTATGTAATTTTATTGATACTGAGAAATGTTATGGTAAGGATTATACCAAAAGGGGAAATTATTACTGTTTCATAGGGAGATTGAGTCCTGAAAAAGGAGTAAGGACCTTGATAGAGGCGGCAAATGCTCTACCATATAAATTGGTGGTGATTGGAGGGGGGCCCTTGCTGGAGGAGTTAAAGATCGTAGCTGGGAATAACGTGGAATTTGTTGGCTTTAAACAATGGAATGATATAAAGGAGTTAGTGGGAAGAGCACGTTTTTCAGTGATACCTTCGGAGTGGTATGAGAATAATCCTTTGTCTGTGATAGAGGCGCAATGTTTGGGTACACCTGTACTGGGAGCACGCATCGGAGGAATCCCTGAACTGATAGAAGAGGGTGTTACCGGCATGACATTTGAGAGTCGTAATAAAGAGGATCTGAGAATGAAGATTGAAAGTATGATGCAACATCCTCTCAATTATGAAATGATAGCAGGAAAGGGACAGGAACTGTATGGTGCAGAAATGTATTATCAACAGATTATGAATTTGTATCAGGGTTGATTTGTTGCTTTATAGTATATAATGGAAAGAAAAGACAGGGAAATATTGGATAATTCATTTATTACTAGTATTTTTGTATCATCAAGAAATATCGGATGGCTATTAAGAATTTTAAAACCAAGGAAGAGGCGTTGGCTGCTATGAAGAAGGCGACAGACCGCAAACGCACGTTGATAGAATATCTCAAAAAGGGGTATTCCTTAGAAGAATTGGAAAAAATGGGATTTAAAATGGCAAAATTTGCATGATGTGATAGATTTGCCAATAGAACGTGTCAATGCTTTATCTCCCTATAAAGTTTATATAAATAATAATGGTAGTTTAGGATTTGAAACCCAATATGGTTCTGTCTATGAGGTAGGGTTTGTTGAGGACTATACTTTTATGGATGAGAATGCGTTTCAGTTTTTTATTTTGGAATCACAAGGTAAGCATTCTGTAAAAGATCCGTTGGTCAGGGAAACTATTTGGGTAATTCTTGAAACATTCTTTTTAGAAAACAATCCTGTTATATTATATATTTGTGATATGTCGGATGGTAAACAGGCTATTCGTAACCGTTTGTTTTCCATGTGGTATTATGAATATGAACAACGGGAAAGTTTTACTTTTTTGTCCACTAAAGTGGAAGTAGAATCTACTGATTACTATGCATCTGTTCTCGTTAAAAATTCCAATCCTCAATTGGAAGATATAAAGGTTGCTTTTAACTCTTTCATTGAAAATATGAAAGAAAAATTGGAATAGTGAATAATTAAATCAAACAACTTATGGTTAACAAATGTTCCTTGCATCCCACCGATGCAAGCATAATCCTTACATATCGTTGCCCTATGAAGTGCAAGATGTGTAATATATGGTTTAACCCCACTAACAAGAGTGAAGAAATAAAAGCAAGTGACCTGAAGTCATTGCCTAAGTTGAAATTCATCAATCTGACGGGAGGTGAGCCTTTCATTCGTGAAGATTTGCCGGAAATAGTGGAGGAATGTTACAAGCATACAGACCGGATTGTGATTTCTACAAGCGGATGGTTTGAGGACAGGGTGATTGCCTTGGCGAAACAGTTCCCTATCATCGGAATTCGAATCAGTATTGAGGGTTTGAGTTGTAAAAACGACGAACTACGCGGACATGCCGGAGGGTTTGATAAAGGACTCCGTACATTGTTGGCATTGAAAGAGATGGGCTTGAAGGATATCGGTTTCGGCTGTACCGTGTCGAATAATAATTCAAAGGATATGCTTTCATTGTATCAGCTCAGCAAGTCACTGGGAATGGAATTTGCTACAGCCGCCTTTCATAACTCGTACTACTTTCATAAGGACGACAATGTCATCACCAACAAGAACGAGGTGTGCGGTGACTTTGAGCAACTGATAGAATGGCAGTTGAAGGAGAATCACCCGAAGAGTTGGTTTCGTGCTTGGTTCAATATGGGACTGATAAATTATATTGAAGGGGGAAGGCGCATGCTGCCTTGTGAGGCGGGAAGTGCTAATTTCTTTATAGACCCGTTTGGTGATGTGTTTCCCTGTAACGGTCTGGAAGAGAAATATTGGAAGAAGTCGATGGGGAATATTCATGAAACTCCGGACTTTATGACTATTTGGACAAGCAAAAAGGCGGAGGAAGTACGTGCCATGGTGCGTAAATGCCCGAAAAATTGCTGGATGGTGGGCACAGCCTCTCCGGTGATGCATAAATATATAAAATATCCGTTGAAGTGGGCGTTGCAGAATAAACTTCGTTCCATGCAGGGAAAAACAGTCTGTCTGGATAAAAAATGGTGCGATGTAGGGCAAGATCCCTGCCAGGGAGATTTAAGGGAAAAGTTCTAGTATTCTAACTTACTTTTTCTTTTTTCCTGTAATCATCAGCCAAAGTGCCGAAAGGCATGACAGAATGATGATTCCGGCATATTGCAGTACTTCTTTTATGAAATTGAATATTTTCATTGGCTGATTGACATTTAATGTCGCAAATCTACTGTTTTTATTTTAAACTGCTTTATTCTTTATGAAGATTATTGTGACCGGTACCCGTGGCATTCCCGATGTGATGGGTGGTGTGGAAACGCATTGTGAGGAGCTTTTTCCGCGTATCGCAAGGAGGGGGGAGGATGTGACGGTTATCCGCCGGAAGAATTATGTGCATGACGGGTTGACGGAATGGAACGGTGTGAAACTGATAGATATAGAATCTCCTAAACAGAAATCGTTTGAAGCGATTGTTCATACGTTCAAGGCGGTGAATAAGGCAAAACAGTTGGGGGCGGATGTATTGCATATCCATGCCATCGGACCGGCATTGCTTGTACCGTATGCTAAAATGTTGGGACTGAAAGTGGTGTTTACCCACCATGGGCCGGACTATGATCGTGACAAATGGGGGATTATGGCCAAAATGGTTTTGAAATGGGGAGAGCGGATGGGATGCCTGTTTGCGGATGAGGTAATAGTCATCAGTGAGGTGATCCGCAATCTGATCAGACGGAAATATGGTAGAACCGAGCAGGTTCATCTGATTTATAATGGTGTGCCTTGTCCCGATTATACGAACTGTCCTGAGTATTTTAGGGAATTGGGGATAACTGAAAGAAACTACATATTGGGTATGTGCCGTTTTGTACCCGAAAAGAATCTTCATCATTTGGTGGAGGCTTTTCGGAGGGTGGATAAAAAAGGATGTCGGCTGGTGTTAGCCGGAGATACGGATTTTGAGGATGAATATTCGCGTGCATTGAAAAGGGAAGCGAGGGAAAACGGGGTGATACTGACCGGATTCGTGAAAGGGAAAAAACTACATTCACTTTTGACAAACGCCCGTTGTTATGTGTTGCCTTCGTCGCATGAGGGGCTTCCTATCGCTCTGTTGGAAGCCATGAGTTACCGGTTGCCTGTCATTGTGAGTGATATTCCCGCCAATAAAGAAATGGGGCTGGATGCCAGCTGTTATTTTGAAACCAGTAATATAGAGCAGTTGGCTGATAGATTACAGGAAATAATAGATGGGGATTTTAAACAGGTACATTACGATATGGAAAAGTATGGATGGGATGGAATAGCTCTCCGGGTGGCTGATGTTTATGAAAATCTGAAAAAATGAGAACACTTTCATTGGTCGGGCTGATGGTGCTTCTGTTGTGTCCGTCTGCTTTGAGAGCCCAGTTTGTGTATGGAACGACAGGTTTGCTTCACATGCCGACAGGGGAGATGCAGCGTGACAAGACTTTTATGTTTGGCTGCGCTTTTCTGGATACGGAAGCGACACCGGGGCATTGGAGTTATGATACGGGTAATTATTTTATTAATATAACCATTTTTCCTTGGTTGGAAGTAGGATATACCTGTACTTTGCATAAGGCTCCTTATGGCAGTACGTATTATCCGGAATCAGTCTGGGGCAAATATTGCAATCAGGATCGTCAATTCTCGGGCAGGTTGCGCCTTTGGAAAGAAGGCTGGTGGAAGGAATGGACTCCTCAGATTGTGTTAGGAGCGAACGATCCCGGTACCAATGACAGGACTTTTGAAAAGGATTATGGTATCGGTATGACTGGTAGTGCATCCGGAAACGGTCATTGGCAGCGGTATTATCTGGCTGTTACAAAACATCTGTCTATTAGAAATACAGGAGAGTTAGGTATCCATTTGGCATACGTCTATAACAAACGGACAGATTATCATTTGAATGGTCCTGCCATAGGTGCTAATTTCCGCTTTCAATTACTCGGCAATCAGCCTTTGATGAAAGCCGTTAATAAACTGAACCTTATGGCTGAATATGACGCCCGTACAATGAATATAGGTGCTGAATACAGCTTTTGGAAAGATTATATCAATGTCGTGATAGAGTTCAACCGCTGCCGTTACTTTTCCGGCGGAGTGTTTTTTAAAGTCTACCTGAAATAATAAAAGGAGTGGCTGTCAGTCTTTGATTTTCTTTTTATACACTT
>ERZ791822.838-NODE-838-length-16484-cov-3.817579_pt1 | contig 16484 bp, 10 predicted proteins | sample MGYA00510299_ERZ791822 | MGnify/ENA primary metagenome ERZ791822 (study PRJEB30046, sample SAMN00791945) | human gut metagenome | study: EMG produced TPA metagenomics assembly of the A metagenome-wide association study of gut microbiota in type 2...
TCGTAGGCAGGTCCGCTGACTTTCAGTTCCCAAAGTCCGCTCTCACTGTGCCGCACTCTTCTATATCAAAGAAGCAGATTTAAGTAAGGCTTTGGTATATTCAGAAGCAACCAGCAATACATTTCGTTTTGCAGATGAAGAAAATGTGACCAATTACGACATAGAGCACCTTGTTCCTCCAGTCTACCTTGGCTTTGGAAATTTGGCTTGGCATAAAAGATATAACCAAAAGGCTGAACAGTTTTTCAATGCCGCTATTAATAAGTGTGGAATGAAATATCTTGACCCTATATTCCAACACAATTTTGTTCCACCCCATAATATGCCAAATTGGAAAATACAACTGATAAAAAACCCAGCGTTACTTGATAAAAACACTTCTCATTATATAGCAATTCCTGAAGATAACTCATACTGCTACTTATTAAAAAGTAAACGTCCAAGGGATATTGATGGGAGTATTAAAATAAAATAACAGAATAGGCAAACCAGGATTATCTAAAAAGACAATCCTGGTTAAATTTAGTAGTTCGAAAATAGGAGAGCAGACTCATTTGGATCAATATACTTAAACGATTGGGGAGCAGCAAAAGCCTTAAATAATTCGAATGGATTAATTGGTTCTTCATAAAGACGTGGAGAACTGATTTTCAAGGCATACCCATGTGTACGACCTTCAAAGTATTGGTCAAAAAAATCCTTAGTGATACCTGAATCCTTATGAGTCTGGTCCCATAGTGTACTAGGGGTATCATTTAGAATATTCTCTACTGTAAATTCCCCAACAATCATCCCAACAGGCTTTGTTGAATAGACCACTACTTTATCTACACTCCTTGTGAAAATAGCTTTTCTATATTCATATTTTTTCTTTCCTGTAAAAATTTCCTGTACAAATTCAGGTTTAATCGATAATAAGACTTTCTTTTATTTTTCCTCTTGATATTATATTCTTAAATTGTTCATCATTTATTTGCATAAATCCCCAATAGTCACCAGCCGAAAGGCCGACCTGTTCAATAAGTTCACCACGGGTAACTCTTCTATCAAATGCAATATTATAAGTCATTTTTATAAGAGTCATCCCATATTCTGTATACCATTTCCGTAGCTCATTTTCATTAAATATACTATAAGCGTTTGCATATTTGATAAATTCCTCTGTAGATTTAAAATCAGAAGCCTTTTTTATTTCTTCTACAATACAGATAGAAGACACAACACTACGATAATATGCAGCCCCTTTTTCGTCTTTCATTCGATAGATTAAAAGAATATCTCCTCTTGACAATTGATCAATATTCCTCATTTTACACAAATAAATCTTATGTATGCTATTTGTGTAAGCAATGTCTCGCACAAGAAAAGATTTATCACGTTCCTCATTATCTAAAATTGAATCAGGAAAGAGCGGAGTATGATATTCAGGTTTTATTGATAGAATAAACTTTCGTACTTTTGAAGTATGAATATAAGGATAATCATACAACAAATCTCCTGAATATACTTTCATAGACTTTACAAATACAAACTCCGGTTCATCCTCATGACCTTTAGTTCCATATACAAGGAATCCATATCTCTTTAACAACCTTATAAGCCCTTCATGTTTCCTGTATATCGTCACATATATTTCATCCGCATCAATATGAAGAGCAGCTACCACTATTTTTTTTACAAATTGTTCTCCCAACTTAGTATTATGAGCTTCTATTTTAAAAGTTCCAACTTTTAGTCTATTAGCTGCAGGCATTGGCGGACATACATCTGTTATATCTTCTAATTCCTGTTTTAAATATAGAAAAGCTTGCAACAGCCCTTCATTATTCTTTTGAATAAAAGCCTTTGCATTATCTTTCTTTTTCTTATTATACCACTTAGAAAATTCGGGATAATCTTCCTTTAAAATATTTGATAAAAAAGACTTTATCTGTTTTAGAGGTGATAGTGAAGCAAGATGATAGAAAATGAACATAGTACATATTTTAGTTTATATCATTTAAACTGAAAATATGTACTATATATTCTTTTACCCTATAATACTTTTAATGTAATCCGTAGGACATACATGATAGAAGTCTTTGAACTTCTTTCCAAAATATTTAGCATCACAATATCCCAGCATTCCTGCAATTTCCGAAACAGTGTACTGTTGGGAGGCTAGCAGTTTAAGTGCCCTGTCCATTTTGAACGAATAGATATAATTTTCCGGAGGATTCCCGGTTATCTCTCGTATCCTGCTATAAAAAGCAGTACGGCTCATTCCTATATCGATACTTAATTTATCTATTGTATATTTATCAGTAGAGAGGTTCTTTTCCAGGATTTTATTGACTTTATCCATAAATATCTGATCCGTATTTTCTGTTTCCATTTCTTCTTTGGTGGGGACCATTGGAAAAACAGCATCTGACAAAAACAATTTGACCCGTTCACGCAAAACCATGCGGTTTTCTACAAGCATACGTATGTTTGCCCTTAGCCTGCAAATGCTTTCTGTTCGTAATTCCAGACGATCCGCCCCACTTCCTAAATGAGACAAATAACTTTCGTTATCAAAGGCCCTTATCAAAAGGACAACCGGTATATACCCTATCATTTTATCTGTTTTGATCCGGAAACTAAGTGCATCTCCATTTGTTCCGTTTACATTATCGTCAATAATGATAGCATCAGGATTTTGGCGGACTACTGTATCCTTCAGCAAATCAGGATCTTTCAAAACTGAAATCTGAAAATACCGCGATAAGGCTTTCTTTAAATAATTCCTGAATGCCCCGTCCGCCATTACCAATAAGATATGGGATGTATCTTTTGTTTTAGCATTCGGGGTATCATCTTTATCACTTTCAGAAGATTTTTTAGCCTTATTCTTCGTATTTGTTGAAGAATGTTTGATAGCCGAACATTCCTGATTCCGGCAATGACAATCTGTTGGAATGACAATTTGGAAAGCAAATGATTTGCCATGTCTATATCCGTTTATTTTTCCACCATGCAGGCGAATGATTTTTCTTACAGTCCACAAATCACTATAGCCATATATGGGAAATATGACCGGAATAAAAGGAAACATTTTCCCTACTCTTTTGTCTGCTATCTCACAATTAGTAATCTGCAACTGCCAGGAATCTATTGTATGTGTTATATTGATTGATATACAACAGCCTAAATCGGAAACCAAAATTAGTTTGCTTATAAGATGTTGAAGCGCTGCCGTCATTATGTTCTCATTGATCCTGCAACTGACGCAATCTGAACATTCACTGACAGTCAGTTGTATCCGGCGCGAATCAGCATAAGGTCGACATTGATTGACAATAGAAGTAATATAAGAAGAGAGTTCCAAATTTGCCGTTGATGTCTTAGGAAGTATTTTTTTGTTTACCTTATTTAGCGTTACAATATTCCGATTACAATATATGATGCATTCGGTATATCCCAATGCCTCTTCTACTTGTTGGGAAAGCGATTCGGGAAGATTACCGGTTTTAAGTTCTTCCAATTGATTTCGTAACAATATCAACGGGGTATACGTAGTATGGAGCATGTTCATGGCTATCTTAAGTTTTTCATGTGACAACAACTGAACATTATACTCTACCGCAAGATACGCAAACAAAACAATAAATAGTCCAATGCCGAAACTCTCTACAGGAACTGCATAACCAAGCAATGACAAATCAGGCAAAATTACGCCAATAGCTTGTTTACTGTTTACTAAATTGGCTCCACTATCTATAGAAAGTAAAGCGCGAAAGTTTAATAATAAACTCAGGTAACAATCATTCATACTTATATAGGATTTGATTAATACTTACATTTTCAGCAAAACACGTTTGATGACCTTTTAACGTGTCTAAATCCGGCACAAGTATAAACTTTTCAACATCCACATATGAGGTGGATTCTAACAAAAACAATGGGTGTTTTCTATCAAAAGTGGTAACAATATCGTTTGTTACCGAAATCTCAAGGGATAGATTCTAAAATCATCATTTCATTTGGTAAAACATAGTAATTGTAAAATATTTTATCACAAAACAATACAACCACACGAACATATAGTTCCACTTAATCATTAAAATAATGAAATAAGTAGAATTATCAAGCCGCGTATATAATTTGAAAATAATAGACTTCTGATAAGTACTGTCAGATCATAGTTTACAGGAATACCTCATCATAAGACGGAATAATCTTTGCATCGTAAACGTGAGTGGCCGCAAATACATCGTCTTTCTTTATCAACAACCAGTCTTTATCCTGATCATCCATATTGGTATGTATAAGGACAAATAGCCCTTTGAGTTTATGCCCGTGTAACTTGAATTCAAGTATTCCATTTTTAATAGCAGCGGAAATGTTACGATTATTACCAACGTAAGCATAGGTTCCACTATCCCATATTTCCACCGTACCTGCTCCATAGTTACCTTCCGGTATAACTCCTTCAAAGTGCGCATAACTCAAGGGGTGGTCTTCTACTTCTATGGCCAACCTCTTATCTTTTGGATTCATGGAAGGACCTTTAGGCACCACCCAACTTTTTAATACTCCATCTACTTCCAAACGAAAATCGAAATGAAAATGGCTGGCATCATGCTTCTGAACAACAAAAACAGGCATTCGATTGGGAGTTTCCACCGTCTCCGCCATCGGTTCCGGTGTTTTACCGAATTGCCTTTTTGCCCGGTACTCTTTGAGGTTGATAATAGAGGCTTCAGCTGCCTGCTTTTCTACCATTTTGATGTTTTTTACTTCATCGGGAGAATTCTTTGCCATAATCTGTATTTTTTAGGTAAATAAAAAAACGAATGATTCAATGTGACAACAATCAGTATATCTGTTTGTTTGTCGAAATTCATCTATTTTAATGGCTTTATAACTGCATTTAAGTTTGCTAACTTATTTTTATTCTTCTCCCTTTCTTACTGCCTGCATAGTGGGTACAAAAATCCCTTTCAATCGTCCTTTTATAAAAGTATAAAAGCAATTGGAAGGAAATGAATAAAAAGAGATTAATCGGATATCTGTTCGTCACGATGTCTGTTGGTTGTATTCAGGCGCAGGAACAGAAGTCTTCTGTACCCGAATACAAGCTATGGTACGACTGTCCCGCACAGGTATGGACCGAGGCATTACCCCTTGGGAATGGTCGTTTGGGGGCCATGGTATATGGAACACCAGGCACAGAACAAATACAACTAAACGAAGAAAGCATTTGGGCGGGACGTCCCAATAATAATGCCAATCCGAATGCACTGGAATATATTCCGAAAGTGCGTGAGCTGGTCTTTGCCGGAAAATACCTTGAAGCACAGACACTAGCTACAGAGAAGGTGATGGCAAAGACTAATTCAGGAATGCCATACCAAAGTTTTGGTGACCTGCGAATCGCTTTTCCAGGTCATACACGTTATTCCAATTATTACAGGGAATTAAGTCTGGATTCCGCACGTGCAATCGTACGTTATGAAGTAGACGGAGTGCAGTATCAACGTGAAACGTTCACTTCATTTACCGATCAGGTAGTAATGGTACGACTGACCGCCAATCGTCCCGGACAAATTACTTTCAATGCACAACTCACTTCCCCTCACCAGGATGTTATGATCGCTTCTGAAGAGGGAAACTGTGTGACACTCTCGGGAGTCTCTTCCTTGCATGAGGGGCTCAAAGGGAAAGTAGAATTTCAAGGCAGATTGACTACTAAAAATAAAGGTGGGAAAATAGCTTGTGCCGATGGTGTCCTTTCCGTTGAAGGAGCTGATGAAGCTACGGTCTATGTATCTATTGCCACCAACTTCAACAATTATCAAGACATCACCGGTAATCAGACAGAGCGGGCTAAGAATTATTTGGCGAAAGCAATGGTTCATCCGTTCATTGAATCGAAGAAGAATCATGTTGATTTTTACCGACAATATCTGACACGCGTTTCTCTTGATTTGGGACGAGACCAATATGCGAATGTAACCACCGATAAGCGTGTGGAGAATTTCAAAAACACCAATGACACACATCTGGTTGCCACCTATTTTCAATTCGGACGTTATTTGTTGATCTGTTCTTCCCAACCGGGAGGACAACCCGCCAATTTACAAGGAATTTGGAATGACAAATTATTCCCTTCCTGGGATAGCAAATATACTTGTAACATCAATTTGGAAATGAATTACTGGCCTTCGGAAGTAACGAATCTAAGTGAACTGAATGAACCGTTATTCCGTCTGATAAAAGAAGTGAGTAACACAGGAAAAGAGACGGCTAAGATTATGTATGGAGCCAACGGATGGGTGTTGCATCATAACACGGATATATGGCGTATTACAGGAGCAGTTGACAAAGCTCCTTCGGGTATGTGGCCCAGTGGTGGCGCATGGCTTTGCCGACATCTTTGGGAGCGTTATCTATACACCGGAGATGTGGAATTCCTGCGTTCTGTCTATCCGATACTGAAAGAGTCCGGACGTTTCTTTGATGAAATTATGGTGAAAGAACCCGTACACAACTGGCTGGTAGTCTGCCCCAGTAATTCACCGGAGAATGTACATTCGGGAAGTAACGGGAAAGCTACTACAGCTGCCGGATGCACCATGGACAACCAATTGATTTTCGATCTTTGGACAGCAATTATATCTGCTTCTCAAATACTGGATACAGATCAGGAGTTTGCCTCTCATCTGACACAACGTCTCAAAGAAATGGCTCCCATGCAGGTGGGACATTGGGGGCAATTACAAGAGTGGATGTTCGACTGGGATGATCCGAAGGACGTACATCGTCACATTTCTCATTTGTACGGACTCTTCCCCAGCAATCAGATTTCCCCTTACCGTACTCCTGAACTATTTGATGCAGCACGTACTTCTCTGATTCATCGTGGCGACCCGTCGACCGGGTGGAGCATGGGATGGAAAGTTTGCCTTTGGGCACGCCTGCTTGATGGCGACCACGCCTACAAGCTGATAACTGACCAGCTGACTCTCGTACGCAATGAAAAGAAAAAAGGAGGCACCTACCCTAACCTGTTCGATGCGCATCCGCCATTTCAGATTGATGGAAACTTTGGTTGTGCCGCAGGCATTGCAGAGATGTTGATGCAAAGCTACGACGGTTTTATATATTTGCTTCCCGCACTGCCTACCGTTTGGAAAGAAGGTTCTATCAAAGGAATCATTGCCCGTGGAGGTTTCGAACTTGATTTGAGTTGGAAAAACGGGAAAGTCAGCCGACTGGTTGTCAAATCTCATAAGGGAGGAAATTGTCGTTTACGTTCGCTCAACCCATTAACCGGGAATGGCTTGAAGCGTGCCAAAGGTGAAAATCCGAACCCTCTTTATGCAGTCCCCACCATTCCGGAGCCATTGATTAACGAAAAGGCCAACTTGAACAAAGTGGAAATTGCAGAGACATACCTCTATGACCTACCTACCAAAGCAGGAAAAGAATATGTATTGATTGGAAAATAATAACTCGACCGATATGAACAAAAACTTATTGAAACTGATTGTCGCCTGTGGAACTGCTTGTTTCCTAGCTTGTGCAGCACCTCAAAAAACAGAAACGGAAAAATGGAGTGAACGCATGGCACGCTCCGAAATGAAACGTTTCCCCGAACCCTGGATGATTGAAAAAGCTAAAAAACCACGCTGGGGATATACCCACGGATTAGTAGTGAAATCCATGTTGGAAGAATGGAAACATACCGGGGACAGCGTATATTATGAGTATGCCAAGATATATGCAGATAGTCTGATCGATGCTGACGGACATATCAAAACCATGAAATATCTTTCATTCAATATTGATAATGTCAACGGTGGAAAGATTCTTTTCGATCTTTACGCACAGACCGGAGACGAACGTTACAAAATAGCCATGGATACTTTGCGCAAGCAAATGGCAGAGCAACCCCGTACCAGTGAGGGAGGATTCTGGCATAAATTGAGATATCCTCATCAAATGTGGCTGGACGGAATTTTTATGGCCTCTCCTTATCTGGTTCAATATGGGGCTACTTTTAATGAACCCGCTTTATTTGACGAAGCAACAAAACAGATTCTTCTAATAAATAGCAAGACTTATGATCCTGCAACAGGGCTTTATTATCACGGATGGGATGAAAGTCGCGAACAGAAATGGTCAAATCCTGAAACGGGTTGCTCTCCTAATTTTTGGAGTCGCAGCATCGGATGGTATGGAGCTGCTATTGTAGATGTACTGGACTTCCTGCCACAGGAAACTGCCGGACGCGACAGCATTATACAAATTCTGCAGGGATTGGCAAAAGCGATTGTGAAATACCAAGATCCTTCATCCGGAACCTGGTATCAGGTAACCGATCAGGGAGCACGTGAAGGTAATTATTTGGAATCATCTGCCACTGCCCTGTTTATCTATACGCTTGCCAAAGCTATCAATAAAGGATATATTGGCAACGAATATATCGAACCGACACAAAAAGCCTTTGACGGAATGGTAAAGACATTTACCCGTTTGGAAGAGGATGGCAGCTATACAATTACCAATTGCTGTGCTGTTGCAGGATTGGGCGGAGATTCAAAGAGATATCGTGACGGCTCATTTGAGTATTATATCAGTGAACCGATCATAGAAAATGATCCGAAATCGGTAGGTTCATTCATCTTGGCTGCTATTGAGTATGAGAAAATGACAAAGAAATAAACTAAAAACGATAAAATACAATGAGAAAATTCAAGATTCTTCCCCTTTTGTTGCTGCTATTGACAATGGCAACTTCGGCTGCAGCACAGAAGAAAACACAAAAGACGTATATCCCCTGGGACAACGGCAAACTCGTAGTTTCCGAAGAGGGACGTTACCTGAAACACGAAAACGGTGCTCCTTTCTTTTGGTTAGGAGAAACCGGTTGGCTATTGCCCGAACGCTTGAACCGGGATGAAGCCGAATATTACCTGGAACAATGCAAACGTCGCGGATACAACGTGATTCAGGTTCAAACGTTGAATAATGTTCCGTCTATGAATATCTACGGACAATATTCGATGATTGACGGATACAACTTCAAAAACATCAATCAAAAAGGCGTATATGGTTATTGGGATCACATGGATTACATTATCCGTACAGCAGCCAAGAAGGGACAATATATCGGCATGGTCTGCATTTGGGGAAGCCCGGTGAACCGGGGCGAGATGACTGTAGAACAGGCAAAAGCATACGGCAAGTTTTTGGCAGAGCGTTATAAGGACGAGCCGAATATTATCTGGTTTATCGGTGGAGATATCCGTGGCGACGTGAAAACCGCTGAATGGGAAGCTTTGGCAACCTCTATCAAAGCTATCGACAAAAATCACCTGATGACATTCCATCCACGTGGAAGAACAACTTCCGCAACTTGGTTCAATAACGCTCCCTGGTTGGATTTCAACATGTTTCAAAGCGGACATCGTCGCTATGGACAACGTTTCGGAGATGGTGACTACCCTATCGAAGAAAATACAGAAGAGGATAACTGGCGTTTTGTAGAACGCAGCCTGGCCATGAAACCCATGAAGCCTGTGATTGACGGCGAACCGATCTACGAAGAAATACCTCATGGTTTGCACGATGAAAACGAACTGTTGTGGAAGGATTATGATGTACGTCGTTATGCTTATTGGTCTGTATTTGCAGGTTCTTTCGGACATACTTACGGTCATAATTCCATCATGCAATTTATCAAACCGGGTGTAGGTGGTGCTTATGGTGCAAAGAAGCCTTGGTATGATGCTTTGAATGATCCGGGCTACAATCAGATGAAGTATCTGAAAAACCTGATGTTGACTTTCCCGTTCTTTGAACGCATACCCGATCAGTCTATCATCACAGGACAGAATGGAGAACGTTATGACCGCGCTATCGCTACACGTGGAAATGATTATCTGATGGTATACAACTATACCGGACGTCCGATGGAAGTTGATTTCAGCAAGATTAGCGGCGCGAAAAAGAATGCTTGGTGGTACACCACGAAAGATGGTAAACTGGAATACATCGGAGAATTTGATAACGGAGTGCACAAATTCCAGCACGACAGTGGTTATTGCAGTGGAAACGATCATATTCTGATTGTAGTGGATAGTAGTAAGAACTATGTGGAGAAGGACTGGACAGAATTACCAAATGCACAACAAAAATGGGCTAAATAATTTTGTATTATTAGGCACAGATTACACGGATTTTACGGTTTTCAGAATGACAGATAGGTAAAACAACAGCGTTAATCCGTGCAATCCGTGCCTAATTTTATTATATAAACGAATTATGAAAACATACTTATGAATAAAAGAATAGTATCATTTTTCTTTCTTCTGCTCTTTACCGGGTCCATATACGCAGCCATAGGTATCACTGACCTGCGAACGGAACAGTTGAAAAATCCGGCAGGTATCGACGTACGCCAACCCCGATTGAGCTGGCGCATCGAATCGGATGAACAGAATGTGATACAAACTGCGTATCACATTCTTGTCGCATCTTCCCCGGAGCTATTGGAACAAGGGAAAGGAGATATTTGGGATTCAGGAAAGATTGAATCTGACGCTTCCCAATGGATCACTTATCAGGGAAAAACATTAAAATGTAATGCCTCCTACTATTGGAAAGTAAAAATAGACACCAACAAAGGTGCAACGAATTGGAGTGCTCCGGCTTCTTGGACCACCGGACTATTTAATGAAGCAGACTGGCAAGGGCAATGGATCGGCTTGGACAGGGCCGCTCCCAGAGATAGCGAAACACAATGGAGCCGTTTGGCAGCCCGTTATCTCCGTAAAGAATTTGCAGTAAAGAAAGATGTGAAACGTGCCACAGTACATATCGCCGGAATGGGATTGTACGAGCTGTTTATCAACGGACAACGCATCGGCGATCAAGTACTGGCACCTGCTCCTACCGACTACCGGAAAACGATTCTGTACAACACATACGATGTGACTTCACTGCTTCAGGCAGAAAATGCTATGGGAGTAACTCTCGGAAATGGCCGCTTCTATACGATGCGTCAGAACTATAAACCGTATAAGATACCGACTTTCGGTTATCCTAAGCTTCGGTTGAATCTGATTGTTGAATATGCAGACGGCAGCAAAGAAACAATTGCTACAAACACTTCATGGAAATTAACTACTGAAGGTCCTATCCGTAGCAACAATGAATATGACGGCGAAGAATACGATGCCCGTAAAGAGTTAGGAGACTGGACTCAAACCGGATATGATGACAAGGACTGGATGCAGGCCCAACGCGTCAGTATTCCTTCGGGAACATTGCGTGCACAAATGATGCCGGGCATGAAAGTCACAGAAACCTTGAAACCCGTTTCTATTAAAAAGCTCGGTAGCAAATATATTCTGGATATCGGTCAGAATATGGCGGGATGGGTACGTTTCCGGATAAAAGGGCAAGCCGGTGACAGCATCCGTCTCCGTTTTGCAGAAAGCCTGCAAGATAATGGTGAACTTTATACAAGAAACTTCAGGGATGCCCGTTCTACAGATGTATATGTTGCCAACGGACGCGAAACAAAAGATGCTACCTGGGCGCCTCGCTTTATTTATCATGGATTCCGTTATGTAGAAGTCAGCGGTTATCCGGACGCCAAAGCAGAAGATTTCGTTGCCGAAGTAGTAGAAGATGAAATGGAACATACCGGTACTTTCAACTGTTCCGATGAAACTCTGAATAAGATTGTCCGTAATGCATTTTGGGGAATCCGGAGCAACTATAAAGGGATGCCGGTTGACTGTCCGCAACGGAATGAACGCCAACCATGGTTGGGTGACCGTACCATGGGTTGTTGGGGAGAAAGTATGCTTTTCGATAATTACGCCATGTATACCAAATGGGCGCGTGACATTCGCGAAGCGCAACGGGAAGACGGTTGTATTCCTGATGTAGCCCCGGCATACTGGAACTACTATTCGGACAATGTGACCTGGCCTGCCGCCTTACCGATGGCCTGCGATATGCTTTTCACGAACTTTGGAGATAAACGTCCGATCGAAGAGAATTATCCGGCTATCAAGAAGTGGGTATCTCATATCCGTGAATACTACATGACAGAGGATTTTATCATCACCAAAGATAAATATGGTGACTGGTGCGTTCCGCCCGAATCACTGGAGTTAATTCATAGTAAGGACCCTTCCCGCAAGACCGACGGAGCTTTGATCGCCACCGCTTATTATCTGAAGGTATTACAACTGATGCACCGCTTTGCAAGCCTGCAAGGGCTGAAAGCCGACGCAGAAGAATGGGAAGATTTGGAACATCGTATGAAAGATGCATTCAATGCCCGTTTTCTACACATAAAAGAAAGTACTTCTCCCGTACCGGGACATACCTTATATCCGGACAGTATTTTCTATGGTAACAACACAGTTACTGCCAATATCTTGCCACTTGCTTTTGGTCTAGTGCCAAAGAACTACATCAATGAAGTAGCTAAAAATGCCGTAACTTCCATTATTACAACCAACAAGGGACATATAAGTACCGGAGTAATCGGTGTACAATGGCTATTGCGTGAATTGAGCCGTCGCGGTCATGCCAATGTAGCTTATCTACTGGCTACCAATAAAACATATCCTTCCTGGGGATATATGGTTGAAAAAGGTGCTACCACTATTTGGGAGTTATGGAACGGTGATACGGCAAATCCTGAAATGAATAGCGGTAATCACGTGATGCTTTTAGGTGATTTATTGCCTTGGTGCTTCAATAACCTAGCAGGTATCCGTGCGGACCGCTGGAAGTCCGGTTACAAGCATATCGTCTTCCAGCCGGCTTTTGAAATTCAGGAGTTGAGTAACGTGGATGCATCGTACATGAGTATCTACGGAAAAATAACCAGCCGATGGACAAAGACTCCCACACATTTGGAATGGGATATCGAACTTCCCGCCAATACGACGGGGGAAGTACATCTTCCGGATGGACGGAAAGAAAAAATCGGATCAGGAAAATATCATTTCAGTGTAGACATTCCCACCCGGAATACGGCTATTCTGACTGATGAATTTCTGTATGAAAACGCTTCTTTCCCCGAATGTCATGGAGCTACGATAGTAGAGCTGAAAAATGGTGATCTCGTAGCCTCTTTCTTCGGAGGAACCAAAGAGCGCAATCCGGATTGTTGCATCTGGGTATGTCGTAAACCTAAAGGCTCTAAAGAATGGACTGCCCCCAAAGTTGCTGCCGACGGTGTGTTTTCACTTAAAGACTCACAAGCAGTATTAGCCGGAATCGATTCAACCTGTACCCCGGTGAAAGATGCAAAAGGAACACTTATTGCCCGCAGAAAAGCTTGCTGGAACCCGGTTCTTTTCCAGATTCCCGGAGGTGACCTGATTCTGTTTTATAAAATAGGTTTGAAAGTGAGCGACTGGACAGGATGGCTTGTCCGTTCACGCGACGGAGGAAAAACCTGGAGCAAACGCGAAGCGCTTCCGAAAGGTTTTCTTGGACCTATTAAGAATAAACCGGAATATATCAATGGGCGTATCATCTGTCCTTCCAGTACGGAAGGAAGTAACGGATGGCGTGTCCATTTCGAGATTTCCGATGATAAAGGCAAGACCTGGAAGATGGTCGGACCACTGGATGCCGAGTTATCTGTCCCCACCCAAAATCGTAAAAAGGGAGGTGTGAATGTGGATGACCAAGAAGGCGGAGAAGCGATCAAAGGAGAAGGAGCCAAACCTGTTTATGCAATACAACCCAGTATTCTGAAGCATAAGGATGGAAGATTACAGATACTCTGCCGTACACGTAACGCACAGGTAGCAACTGCGTGGAGCAGTGATAATGGTGACACATGGAGTAAAGTAACGCTGCTGAATGTCCCGAATAATAATTCCGGTACGGATGCCGTGACAATGAAAGACGGTAGACATATCCTTATCTACAATAATTTCTCTACATTGCCCGGAACTCCGAAAGGTCCGCGTACTCCGCTCTGTGTGGCCGTTTCAGAAGATGGTATCAATTGGCAGCCTGTTCTTACATTAGAAGATAGTCCGATCAGCCAATACTCTTACCCTAGCATTATTCAGGGGAAAGACGGGAAGCTGCATGCCATTTACACATGGCGCCGTCAACGAATTAAATATGCAGAGATAGATCCGACGAAGTTTTAAATTTTGAACGATCATCTGAATGAAATCGACCGCTCCTTTGCCCGCAAAAGAGCGGTCGATTCTTGTATTTATCCATTTTATACTTTACATTTGCCAATAAATAAAAAATAACGATGGCAGATAATTACATAGAGAGACAACAGGAACAATACGAAGCCCGAAAAGCTGCTTGGAAACAAGCACAAAAATATGGTAAGAAGAAACTAACAGCAGTACGTCCGGCTGAATCGAAGTCTCACACTTCAACGGTTTCAAAACCGGAGAACTCAAAAAGAAGAGTATTTATAACAGGCGGAGCGGAAGGAATAGGCAAAGCAATAGTAGAAGCTTTTCGCCTGGCTGGAAATCAAGTTGCCTTTTGTGATATAAACGAAACATCGGGACAGGAGACTGCGAAGGCAACCGGGGCTATATTCCATAAGGTCGACGTAAGTGATAAAAACGCACTTGAAAGTTGTATGCAAACCATTCTTGCCGAATGGAACGATATTGATATTATTGTCAACAACGTCGGTATCAGCAAATTTTCTTCTATCACAGAAACAAGTGTAGAGGATTTCGACAAAATTCTTTCTATTAACCTGCGTCCTGTATTCATCACTTCCCGACTGCTTGCCGTCCATCGTAAAAAGCAGCCCTCTCCCAACCCATACGGCCGAATTATAAATATCTGCTCTACACGTTATCTGATGAGTGAACCGGGAAGTGAAGGGTATGCAGCTTCGAAAGGTGGTATCTATTCTTTGACTCATGCATTGGCTTTGTCTTTATCCGAATGGAATATCACAGTTAACTCGATTGCTCCGGGATGGATACAGACTCATGATTATAATCAACTCCAACCGGAAGACCATTCACAGCATCCTTCCCGGCGGGTAGGCAAACCGGAAGATATTGCCCGCATGTGTCTGTTTCTCTGCGAGGAAAACAATGATTTCATCAATGGAGAAAACATCACTATTGACGGGGGAATGACGAAAAAGATGATTTATATATCTTCGGACGCAACATAAACATCATTACGAATTCATGTTATATACTTCTGGATACAAAACAGATAAGGCTTTGTAAATAGCTGAATTTATTTCTATTTTTTCAGAGCCCTTTTCTAATTTTATCCCGGGTTCTTTTTGAGAAAGATAACTTCTCATACTCTGCCCATCTGTAAAATGATAAGCATCGAAAGCCATATCAATATATCCCCAATATTGATTTAATGGATGTTGTAAAGTTGCACCACGTACTCCATTTATATATGATTTCCAATTAGGATTACTAGTGCAGAACAAATCATTGGTTTTAATGGCTTCTACCATACAAATTGCTCTAAGAGCAATACTATTCATTATCTCTTTCAAATCAATATCTAAACTCATATCATAGAACTTGTCTAAACAATAAAGTTTCATTTGTTTAGTACTTGTTATATTTCCGTGCACCTGCCATTCTTGGTGGGTATGATATCTATATCCTAATTCCCATAATGAAAAAAGAAAATCCAAATTACCCACTGTTCCGGCTTCTAATCCTATTTGCAATTTGGGATGTATCTCCGAGCTGTATAAAATATCCAGAACATCAGTCCTTGCATATTCTTTTAATTGCTCAAGGATAATATGTGAATCTCCAGAATTGAGACAAAGTAGTGCCATCAAAAAAGTATCATGTGGAAGAGTATTCCATAATGACAAAACCTTTTCTTCAGCTGTTCTACCTTCTATATCGTTGCATCCCCATGCCGGACGCTGTTTTCTTATAGCATAACCTAAAGAACTAAAAGTGTCTGATAGTTCCGATTTCTTAAAAATAGAATCAGCCTGTTCTAAAAGACTAACTGTTTTTCCTTTTATACGAATATCAGGCACTTCCAACTGTGGATATAGTAACCTCAGAATCTCATATTGTTTTTGATTTTCCCACTCTAATAGTGCATCTTTATCTATTGCATTGTATATTGCCTTGAATGAACTAATTTTATATATTTCCTCCCATTTTCCGCATTTTTTCAATGCAGCCTCACAAAATATCCAATAATCTCTATAATTAGTAATTGCGTTATTAGCAATACAAAGCCATACATTGGTTTTATATTCAAAATATACCGAAGTATTAGATAACAAAGACTCAATAGTATAAATTGACTTTATAAAAGAATCAATCAGCCTTGGCGGTATTGCGGCAAGCAGAAGCATTAAGGTTGGCGGCGACGCATTTGACGAGGCAATAGTAAATCATATGAAAAAAGCGCACAATCTTCTTATCGGAAAAAACACGGCTGAGGATATCAAGCTTAAAATCGGCTCTGTAAGCGAATAC
>ERZ791822.842-NODE-842-length-16452-cov-2.571629_pt1 | contig 16452 bp, 10 predicted proteins | sample MGYA00510299_ERZ791822 | MGnify/ENA primary metagenome ERZ791822 (study PRJEB30046, sample SAMN00791945) | human gut metagenome | study: EMG produced TPA metagenomics assembly of the A metagenome-wide association study of gut microbiota in type 2...
GTTTCCCCTTTTCACGAAATAACAAATGCATTTGATACAATGCCTGAAATGTTCCTTTTTCCTCCAGGTTTTGCCGGAGTACTTCCTGCCCGTTATCCGATGTTCCCATAATGATGTGCTTGATATTTCCGCCAAAGATATAAAATCTGTCCGGTCTTTTTCATCCTTTATTCCGCATTCTTCACCCGGTTTATCCGTTCCCTTACTTTTGCCCAGGCCGGTGTACCGAAGAGGCAGCTTTCACGCATCGTGTCGTACATTACCCTAAACCGTGACATAGGAATGGTAAAGCTCAGGATATCCGCTTCAAACCAAGGCCGTACCGAAGGATCGAAGAACCCCAGAAAAGTTCGTTTCCCTCCCATCCGGTTTTCCAGAACGGCCTGGGTCACGACAGAACAACAACCCGATCCGAACATAGCCATTACCGTATCCGGACTATTATTATCGAAATAAGCCCAGGTAGTCAAACCCGACAATATATCCGGTGTAGCTAAAAACAAGATGCCTTCCAAGCCGTCGAAATGCTCTACCCGATCGATCCGGGCAAAATGCAAATATTTTTTCTCTGCGCGGGGAATCCCCAACTCATCGACAAATTCCTTTACCATTCCGGGAGTTTTCTTGTATTTCTCCTTTAACGACACAAAACCCGGAACATGTTCGGGCATCGGAGCAAATCCGGTATAAAACTTTCCTCCCCCACATCCGATGACTTCCGCATTCAAACTAATCGTATTGCCGGCACGAACCTCTTGCATACCTTTAAAAAAACACCCGCCGATCTTTTCGGTATGCCCGGTCTCTTCGTCGGAATACCAAAATACAACCGGCAGTCCGGCCGCTTCGCCGAAAGCTTCCCGATAATTTTCTATAAACTTTTCAATTTCCATTTTTGCCGTTTTATTGTTTATGTCAAATATACGCATTATATTGGTCCCAAAACGAAATAGGGATGAAAAATAAATCTTCATTTACCGTCCGGCAGGAACGCGAAGCAGAGTTCCCGGCTATTTACGAGCTTATCCGGACAGCTTTCGCAACAGCAGAAGTCAGCGACGGAGACGAGCAGGATTTTGCAAACCGTCTGCGCATCCATGGGAATTATATTCCCGAACTAGCCCTGGTCGCGGAATGCCAAGGGAAATTAATCGGCCATATTATGCTGACCCGGACCGTAGTCACCCAAGATGACGGCACTCCATACGAAGCTTTGATGATAGCGCCCTTATCCGTCGTTTTGGACTACCGTAATCAGGGTGTCGGATCGGCCTTGCTCAAAGAAGGCTTACGACTTGCCCAAAGTATGGGTTACCGGGCAGCTTTTCTTTGCGGCAATCCGGCCTACTACGGACGTTTCGGTTTCAAAGCGATCGGAGAATACGGTATCCGGCAAGCCGGTCTGCCGGAAGAATTAGCGCCCTATTTTATGGTCCACGAACTGATTCCGGGTAGCCTGAAATCTGTCCATGGCACAATCGATCTTCATGCTTAACCTCAAAACGATTATTTACGATGTTTTCCAAACTATTTTTTTGCCTGATCTTCCTCACTGCGCTGACACCGCTTTACAGCCAGGAACCACTCGCTCAACAGCTAAAATCTATTATTGAAAATAAAAAAGCCACCGTCGGAATCGCCGTATTATACAACGGTAAAATCCTGGTAACCGTAAACGACAAAGCCGGATATCCGATGATGAGTACGTTCAAGTTTCCCCTGGCATTAGCCGTGCTGGAACGTCTGGATAAGCAAGGGCTTCCGTTGGAGACCGAGTTATTTATCAGTAAACCGGACTTGCATCCGGATACCTACAGTCCGCTCCGGGAAGCCCGCCCGGAAGGCAATTTTAAGATAACTATCGGGGAACTGCTGAAATACAGTGTCGCCCTGAGTGACAACAATGCTTGTGACATCCTGATCGATTATCTGGGAGGCACAAGTGCCCTACAAAAATATGTCCGCCGTCAGGGTATCAAACAAATGAAAATCACAGCTACCGAGGACCGGATGCATCACGTTTTTGCCTTCTCCGATGAATCCGCCGCAGTCTGTTCCGCTAAGTGCAACACTGCTTCCGATTACAGAGACATCCTGAATCTGCGACCCGGATGCGCGGCCTGCCAAAACGGCGTTATAATTTTTCGTACCTGTAATCTGCGCATTGCGGATCTGTATTTTCGAGAAAACAGAGCTTGTATAATCATATCCTGTCACTACCGCATTGTAGCTCACTCCGCTGACTTTGATATCCGCCAGGTTCAGGCTTTCAAAGACAGCGTGGTTTGATTCTTTTGTGATAACTGCGTTTTTGCTGCTTTCTTCTGTACTGTTGATCTCTGCATTTTCGATCTTCAAGTTGCGGACTGTTCCTTCCTGAACTTTTTCAAACAATGGTTTTTTCAGTCCTTTGATCGTGAATCCGCCTCCGTCGAACTCTCCTTTGAAGATGCCTTTGACAACCGCCGTCTCTGTCGTTACGGATGACGCGTCAATATCGTTTTTCAGCACATATTTTGTATATTTGTTCTGTCCGACTGTTTTTAATTCTTCTAAAGTCTTAATTTCCTGAACGGTTTCTTTTTTCTGCTCATTGACAATGATCGTATACTGTTTTGTCTTTCCGAACCAGTCCTTTGTCTCGCCTTCTTTATTTACGATCGTAAGATCGGAAACGTAAGAGTTGGCGATCTTTGCAAAGAGCGGTCCTTGCGCGTCTGTAATCTTATGACCGTTCCCCTGCAGTTTTCCGATAAACGTCTTGTCAATATAAACTTCTCCTGTCAGATTAATGTCCGCCATAGAAATGTCCTTTTCAAGAACATAGAATCCGTTCGGGTTCTCGTTTATCTTCTCGATCAGCTCCTGCCCTGTGGAAATCGTTACCGCATGTCTTGACTCTGCCGTATCTGCGTAAACCGGACTTCTGAACTCATCCGTAATTCTTTGCAGATAACGGAATACGTTTTCTCTTGATTCTTTAATATTGTTGAGCGTATTGTTTCCGGTTGAAACGCCGGAGTTAATACCATTTCCGTAATTGATCATATTTTGTTTCAAATATTCGATCAGCGCTTCCTCGTCAAAATATGCGTTGCCCTGTTCTTTCTGCTTTTTGATCTTTTCTTCGATCTCTTTATTTTTATTCTTTCTGTATGTTTCAAAGGAGAAATTCTCATCCTGCATTTTCTTTTTGAAATATGCAAGATCTCCTGTCTGTGTACGGTTACTTAAATACTCTACAAGACCGTCGCTGTATCCGTACAGTCCGCCGAGTTCGTATCCGTTTCTTCTAAATGTCTGGGCATTCGGCGTTCCTCCGTCAACGTAAGGCACGTACCAGCTTGCATAGCACACTCTGTCGATCTGATATGCCCCGAGATTATTCACGCCGACATCGTTCATACTTCTAAGATCGAACCGATGTCCCGGTCTGATCGTCAGCTGATTATCCCAAAGATCGTCCAACGTCTTAAGATTCATATTCTCAAGCTCGGCGGCGCCGATCGTTCTCCATGTACTGTTTGACTGATTCCGACTCTGGTAATTGTTCGTCGTTCCATATCTGTGCTGCGATGTGATCGCCGACTGCTGTGCGGGCGTCAACTCCAGGTACGCTTTGCCCTGAAGATAATCCAACGTATAGATCGTCTCGAACACTTCTTTGTAATAGCTTTTAAATTCTTCCTGTGTATTGATTCTGTCCGGAGTCAGGTTTGTCACCATCGAGCCGTCTCTTGCATACGTCTTCATAAAGTTCATGTTGTAATCGACGTTTGCCTGGTTCGCATATCCGTTAGAATAGTCCTCTCCGTTACGTCCCGGACGTTTTCCTTTATTCTCCATCCAGATCCACATATCTGTCACATGACCCATCTCATGGTTTAAGACGGTCAGATCTCCGATAAAGTTAGAGCTGTTATAATAAATGTAATCATAATTCGGATTTCCGAATATTACGGCTACCGCTCCGTTGTTGCTCTTCCACATCGTCTGCAGCGGTTTGTAAAATTCCTGAAATACATCCTGACTGTGATCTTTATTTGCAGAGGAATCGACGATCAGGAATTTACTTTTATTAATTGACTGTGCTCCGTTTTCTGCAACGTCCACGAAGTTATCATAGCTTGTCTTGAAATCATTGATCTGATTGATCACCTGCTGCTTCTTCTGCTGTCTCCACTCATCTGTATTCTGATATCCGTTGTAAATCTGCAAGTTTCCATATACAAGAGATGTCGGGAACGATGCCAGATACAAGTTCTTCGATGTCTTATAAGACAATACCGGAAGGATCAGCTCGTTGTTTCTCTGTACCGTATTGTTTTTCAGTATTCTCCATAATCTGGAATCGATCTTCGGATTATTCGCTCTTGCTTCTACGATGAATCCGCCCTGGAAATTATCAATGATCCAGTCGTTTACATCCGTGTATCCTGCGTATGCAGTCATAAAATATTCTACGAAAGAAGCGACGTTTGAAATTCCCGTATACTGTGAGATCCGGTTGATGTAGAAGGACGGCGTACTATTTCCCTGACGTCCCCCGCTGCTGCTAAGCTGTACGATCTCTGCCACAAGATTGCGCGGAGATTTGCCCGATTTTAAGATCGAGTTGTCAAAAAGCACAACGTCTCTTATATTAATACCGCCGATCTGAAAATCGTACCAACGGTCTATATAGTTATACGCATAGAGGAAGTCCTTCAGATATCCATTTGCGATAAGATTTTCCTCTACCATCAGTTCTGCTGCTTTATTTGTAGTATTTACCGGATACTGCGGATTTGATGCCGCCATGGAAATAAGCACCTGCTCCATCTCTGATTTGACAACATTGTTATAATTTTTCCGGTATACCGACAATACAGAAGCGCTGTCTTTTTGAGAAACTCTCGTTTCAATATCTCCGTCAAAATCATATCCCTTTGCCGCAGTCAATAGTTTATTAAACTGCGTTGTTGTCGTACTGACAACATAGTTTCTAAAGTTAAAGTGAACAGGGATCTGCGCTACTTTGTACGAAGCAATATTTTCCCTTGTATCAATATATGTAATATTATAGATCAACGGTGTTGTTTCATCTGTAAACTGAATACGGATCTTTTTTATATCCTGAACTGTCTTATCGGATAATGCCACAATTCTGTTGCCACGGTCATCCATCGGATAGACCGCAAGCACCGTCTTTTTATTTAATACATGCGACGGATCAACCTTATTTCCGTCTTTGACGATCTGTTCATATGTATAGAACGGCATAAACAACCGCAAGTTTTCATAAATCAGTTTTCGATCTGCCTGATAATCCTTTACAGATTCCAGACTGTCCATAGCCGCAATCTCTTCTGCATTTTTCTGCGCGATAAAACTGATCACTTCTGCCGGAGTCTCTCCTGCCATCTGCGGCTCTTCCGTTTCTTCATCCTGTACCGGCGCCTGTATGTAAACTACTTCTTGCGAAGACGCGTTGTTTGAATCTCCTTCCGAGCCCTCTCCTTTTGAAGTATCTTCTTCCTCAGCTCCGTAAACATCACCTTCTGCCTTTAAACGAGGTCTTTTTCCACCTGCCACATCATCCAGATACCAGATCTTCTCATCCCATTTAAGTGTATCTATATAGAAGGTTTTATTTGTAATCTGCGCTGCTGTCGCTTTATCGATTTTTCCTGTATGTTCAGGAGTTTGAGTTCCCTCATCATTTGAAACGCTTCCTGTATACTCGTAGTTCTCTGTATAGTTCGTTAAAACATTTTCCGCCGTACTGTTTCCTGCAAAAGAATATTCCTTCGGACCAAAGGAAATATTGTGCTCTGCTTTTGTAACCGCTTCTGATCCTACTCCGCTTTCTGCAACGAAATTACCGACCATACATGCCGTTTTCGCCGCTTTTTCAGATGATTTTTTCGGTGTCTCTTCCGGTTTTTCCTCTGCCTTTTGACTTAATGTAAGCTCACTGAAGTTATTGATCAGCTCTGACTTTTTAATGACAGCCGCAAATCCGCCCTGCAGGTCGCCTTCAGTTGCTGCGAATGTCTCTTTATCCGCCGTTCTTCTTGCATAACTGTTTTTAACGACTGAATCTCCTAAAATCTCTGCCGCAAATCCACCTGCACGTTTTCCGTTTACTGTGGCGTTGACAGAACATTCTTCTACAGTTGTCTTATTCATACTTGCAACAAGACCTGCTACATTACTTTGTCCCGTAACGCTCATATCTCTGACATATACGTCTTTGATAAGAGTGTCTGCCTGTGAAGTTTTTGCCAGAGCCGCAACTTTATCTGTTCCCTTCTGATTGATCTCGCCTTGTACAAGCTTCACGTTTTCAATCGTCGCTCCATCTAACGTATCGAACAACGGAATCTTCTGACCGATGATCTGATGGCCGTTTCCTTTTAATGTTCCTTTAAATATTCCCGGGATAACCGCTGTTCCCGACGCTGATTCCGATATATCGATATCTGTAGTCAGAACATACACACCTGACAAATCATTTTTAATATTCTTCAGGTCGGCTGCCGATGCGATTTCCTTTGTCTGGAGCATTGTCGTCATATTTGAGTCATTGTTTCTAAGGATTGGAGTTTTTCCTTCTTTCAGAGGAGCAAAATCCCAAACGTCTTCACTCCAGCCCATGTTCGTGTAAAACTCTTTTTGTGAAAGTTTATCCACTGTAACATCTGTGATCTGAGTCAGATTCGTATTTCCGGTACGACTACTCTCTCTTTTCAGTCTGCTTTCTCTTAAACTATAAAGATTTTCAATCTGTGCCGTAGTATATTTGATAGTTTCAGTTGATCCATCAAACTTATATCCTGCATTTCCGGTACTGTATGAAACATTGCTCTTTAGTACACCTGTCGCATCAGCCTCTCCTATATATCCGATGAATCCTCCTGGCTGTCTGTTGGTTCCAGTCAGTTCCATATTGATAGCGGCATAACAATTTGTTACTGAAAAGTTTGTTTTACAGTTATGCCATCCGATCAGTCCGCCAAGCGCCCCATTCGTTCTATTTCCTCGAATTGATCCAACAGCATATGAATTTTCTACAATATTAGGACCTTCATTTTGATTGGACATTTGACCGATTAGTCCGCCCGTCGTATTGAAAGATCCTGTAATCTCCAGATTAGCAGAGCATTTACTTACTTTCGCATAATCCATACGCCCTACAAGACCTCCGAGAAGTTCTCGGCTGTTTGTACTTTTCAAACTTCCACTTACATGTACGTTCTCGATCACAGCATCTTTCTGAGCTTTATTCGCTATTGTTCCACCACCTGCATCTTTATAACTGTTTACTTTTGTAATGGAAACATTTTCAAGTTTAACATTTTGTACCTTACCTCCAGAAACCGTTCCGAACAGAGTTGTTGTCAGACCTTTGATCTTATATCCATTTCCGTTAAACGTACCGCTAAATGTCGGAACAAGGTAATCATCTCCCTGAACCATACTTGCGTCTATATCATGCTCCAGAGTATAAGTTCCGCCTGGATTTGCCTTCATTTGATCGATCAGCGACTGCATCGTAATATATTTTGTAGATACTTTATCGTTAGACTTCGTACCAAACTCTACAACCGCGCCTTCGATCGTTTGTCCTGCCTGAGAAGTAGTATAATCTTTTCTGTCAAGTTTAAAACTTACTTTTCCTGTTTCTGTCTGCGGTGCGATCACTTCCGTAATTCCCGCAAATATCTCAGGCTGATCTTCCATCTCAACTTTCACAAGATAATCTTCTTTTTTAAATTCTGTAAGATTAAACTGTGATACTTCTTCTACAGTTTCCACTCCGGCTTCTGACGTTGTCTTATGGTACAGTGTCACACCGGACACTTTTCCAAGACGAAACGAGATCTTTTTTTCTTCTTCCGGCAGTTCTTCCGGCGTATCTACCGGAGCGAGAATGTTATCTTGAAGCCACTGTTTTGTCTCTTCCGTCTCTGTAGTTCCGTTTACAGCCTCTTCTGCAATCCGATATACCTGACGGTCGATTTCACTCTCACTGTATACAACTTCTGTCGTTGTTTTTTTCTTTCCGCCGTCTTCTGTCACAGTTCTCGTGATTTCTGCATAAGCTCTCGCCGCGTAATCATTTTTATATCTTTCTTTCGGCAGATTTGCCAAAACGGCTGTAAAGTAAATCCTATCATTGTCTTCTGAAAATTTCTTTACTGCCGGTACTTTTGCCGGCTTATAGACCGAGCCGTTATAAAGGTACTTGCCGTCAAGCGTCAATGCCTGACCTTCTGTCAAATACTTTTTCGGAAGCAGTACGATTCCATAACTTACCGTCGCTCCGCTTTTTTCCAACTCTTGAATATATGATTTCTTGATGCAGGCAACCATTCGCAGCCCCATCGGATCGATCGTACGAATCTGCCCTCCAACCATCTGTATGTTTACATCTTGTATCTGCGGCTCGGATGCCTTAACCGGAACGGTGAACTGCGTCAAAAGCAGCGCCGCCAGAAAAAGTATCCATAACCCTAATCTCTTTCTCTTTTGATTCATCCCTCTCATATTCCTTCCTTAATATATACCTGTGATCCACCCCGGTTCATTCACCTGCGGCAATGCCGGTTTCTGCGGGGTTGACGGTTGTTCATCCGGTACGGACGGTTTCTCATCCGGTACGGACGGCTTCTCATCCGGCACAGACGGCTTCTCATCCGGCACAGACGGCTTGTCATCCGGTTCTGACGGTTGTTCATCCGGTTTTGATGGCTTCTCGTCCGGTTTGGATGGTTTCTTATCCGGCTTCTTTGATGTATCTGTATCTTTTGATGACTCCGGTTTTTTTGCCCCGCCTGATTGCTTAGAAGAATCCGACTTTTGAGAAGAGCCTGACTTCGTCGAAGAATCTTCTTTCTTCTCTGTTTTCTCGCTCGTCACATCTTCTTTTCCCGACGCCTTTTCTCCCTCGAAAAGCTCCTCCAAATCTACAACATTGTCGCGTGAATTCAAGCTTTCAATTTCCGCAACTTCATCTGATACGATCTGCTTTTCATTTTCTTCTGCATTTTTGCCGTACATATTCCATACGAACAGACCGCCTCCTGCTAGCACACAGACTGAAAGTCCTACCGCAGCAGCTTGCACAAGTTTCTTGTTCTTCTGCATCTTCATGCTTTCCCTCCTTACAAAATATACCTTTACATAAATATAACCGGAGAGTTGTGGAATAGATCACGCAAGACTCCGGTTGTTATTCTGTTACACTATTTTTCCCATTTGATAATATACTTTCTTTTTTTACTTTCTGCAAGCGTTTTTTACAAAAAACAACGAATTTCCAGTATTTTACGAATAGTGCATCTTTCCCCTCTATTTCAGTTCCTTTGCCCCGCTGTAAAATTTCTATAATCCGGTTACGCAAACTGACTCATATAAAGAGCCGCATATTTCCCGTTCTTTTTCATCAGTTCTTCATGATTTCCGACTTCTTTGATATCTCCGTCTTCCATATAAAGGATCATATCTGCGTCACGGATCGTAGAAAGTCTGTGGGCGATCACAAAACTTGTGCGTCCTTTCATCAGTTCTGCCATCGCTTTTTGAATAAGAACTTCCGTATGGGTATCTACGTTACTTGTCGCCTCGTCTAAGATCATGATCTCAGGATCGGAAGCGATCGCTCTTGCGATCGTCAGAAGCTGGCGTTCTCCCTGCGAAATGTTCTCCGCTCCTTTACTAAGCGTCATATCGTATCCGCCCGGGAGTGTTTTGATGAAACTGTGGGCGCATGCCGATTTCGCGGCTTCTACTATTTTCTCTTTCTTCATATTATCCTCGGCATATCCGATATTCTCTCCGATCGTTCCTTCAAACAGCCATGTATCCTGAAGAACCATACCGAATCTGTCGCGCAGTTCTTCCCTTGGCATATCCGTGATCTTAGTTCCGTCCACTTTGATCGATCCGTTATTTACCTCATAAAAGCGCATCAAAAGATTGATCAGCGTTGTTTTTCCCGCTCCGGTAGGTCCTACTACCGCAACTTTCTGCCCCGGTTCTACCGTCAAATCGATCCCGTTCATCAAAAGATGATCCGGCGTATATCCGAACGTCACATTTTCAAATGTAACGCGACCGCTGCGGTCATCAGGTACGATGCACTGGTCTGAATCCGGAATTTCCTCTTCTGCGTCAAGCAGTCCGAAAATACGGTTTCCTGCTGCCGCTGCCGCTCCGAAACTTCCTACCATTCCGGCGATTGCGGAAAACGGCTCTGCAAAACGCCATGTATACTCCAACATAGCCTGTACGTTTCCGACTGCGATCTTTCCGGCGATCGCCCAGAGACATCCTAAAGCGGCGCAAAGAACATACCCAAGATCATTCACAAGAGTTGTAATCGGACTGATCGCCCCTGCTGTTGTCTCCGCTTTTCTTGAACTGTTTTTAAGCGCGTCATTCAACTGAGAAAATTTCTTTTTCGCACGTTCCTGATAATTAAACGTCTGCACAACGGACTGTCCGTTATACATCTCTTCTACATATCCGTTCAGCTTACCGAGAAGCTCCTGCTGTTCTCCATAATACTTTTCGCTCGCTTTCATCACTCCTGCGGCGCTCAATAGAGAAAGAGGCACCATAACAATCGGGATCAAAGACAGCTTCGGGCTGATCATCAGCATCATAATAAGTACGCCGATGGCAGTCGTAACCTGTGTTACGATCGAAGTTAAGTTCTGACTGATCGTATTGTTGATCGTATCTACATCGTTTGTAATTACACTGAGAATATCTCCGTGTGTATGAACGTCATAATAATTCAGTTTCAGCCGATGCATTTTCTCATCGATTTCCCTGCGGATCGTCTGCATCACATTTGCAGTGATCTTTGCCATACCGAATCCCTGCAAAAAGGAAAACAACTGTGATACAAAATATAACGCTACCAACGCCGCCAAAAGCCAGATGATCGTTTCCCAGTAAAAAACTTTATCGGCAATACTTGCAAACAACGTCGTCGTCACCTTTCCTACAAGAAACGGAGCAAGAACCATAAAGGCAGTGCTGATAACTGCTGAAAGCAGTACAAAAAATAACCGAAGTCTGTACGCTTTTAAATAGCCCAGCAGCCTCTTAAATATTGTCGTATTTTTCATATCAAAGCGCCTCCTTTCCTAACTGAATCTCTGCAATTTCCCGATAAAGCGGACAAGTATCCAACAATTCCCTGTGCGTTCCGTTTCCTACGATCTGCCCGTCGTCAACTACTAATATCCGGTCTGCGTCAAGAACTGTGCTAATCCTTTGCGCTACCATGATGACCGTTGCATCTTCGATGCTTTCCTTCAGATTCTGACGGAGCTGACGGTCAGTCTTCATATCTAAAGCAGAAAAACTATCGTCAAACACATAAATTTCCGGTTTTTTCATCATCGCTCTCGCTATCGCCATACGCTGACGCTGCCCGCCGGATAAGTTCGTGCCGCCCTGGGCGACCGAATCGTGATATCCTTCTTTCTTCTTACAGATAAACTCATCCGCACAGGCAGTCTTTGCCGCCTGTTTCCAGTCTTCTTCCGTTCCGTTTTCATTTCCGAAATTAAGATTATCTGCAATATCTCCCGAGAAAAGAACATTTTTCTGCGGTACGTATCCGATCAAAGAACGAAGATCTTCCGTGCGGTATTCTTTCGCGTTCACTCCGTCGATCAGCACTTCTCCGAACATCGGATCATAAAGTCTGGGGATCAGTTTTAATATACTTGATTTTCCCCGTCCCGTTCCTCCGATGATCGCCGTAACTTCTCCCGAACGGGATTCAAAACTAATATCTTTCAGGATCGGCTCATCCGCTCCCGGATAAGCGAATGTCACATGACGAAACTCAACCGTTCCGCGCACCGGACGATTTTCCATCTGAAACTTTCCACCCCGTATCGAGCTGTCTGTCTGCAAAACTTCCGCGATTCGTTTCGCACATGCATAACTTGTAGGAAACATCATAATGACAAGAGACAGCATCATCACAGATGTAAGTACCATACTGATATACTGGCTGTTTGCCACTAAAGAACCTACTTCCATAGCGCCTGTACTTACATAATATGCGCCCATGCCCAATACAGCCGCCGTCGTCACTCCGAAGATCACACTGATAGCGGGCATCAGAAGGCTTGTGATCCGCCCTGCTGCCATTGCCGTCATCGCATAATCTTCATTTGCCTCTTCAAAACGTGCATTTTCTGTCTTCTGCTTATTAAACGCGCGGATCACGCGTACTCCTTCCAACGATTCCAAAAACAATCTGTTGATCTGATCGAGCTTTTTTCTCAGACGGATCGAATACTTCGATGCCAGTACCATGATGATCGTCAATACAGTCAGAAGAACCGGTATCGCGACAAGAAGAACCGAACTGACTTCTCCTCCCGTAGCTGCGGAAAACACTAGTCCTGCCGCAGCCATCATAGGCGCAAGCAATCCGACTCTAAGCAGCAATGTCAAAAAGTTCTGTACATTCGTAATATCCGAAGTGCTTCTTGTGACAAGACTCGCTGTTCCGAACCGATCCATCTCTGCCGCCGAGAACTCCTGCACTTTAGAAAAGACCTGAGTTCTAAGCTGTGCCGCAAAATCTGTAGAAATATAAGATGCAATCTTAACAGAGAGAAAACTGATCACGCAGGAAAACAATGTTACTCCCGCCATGATCACGGCATACATCCAGACAATACGGTTTTCTCCTTCCGCCACGCCATGGCTGATCATCTGTGCCAAAAACGACGGTAAAAGCATCTGCCCTACTGCCGACAGCAATACAAGCAAAAACAACTGAACGATCTGACCCGACCTTAACTTTACTTTTGAAAATATTGTTTTCATCCCTGGTCAGCCTCCTCTCTTTTCTTATGCGGCGTTTTCTCTGCCACTTTGATCTTGGACAATCTGAACATCACCGTTCCAAGCGCATATTTCTGCAGATCTATATACGCTTCTTCCGAAACCTTTTCTCCGAAATTCATAATCTCCATTTCCCCGCTTGCTCCCGTTATAAAAATATCAGACGACGTAAATCCGTTTTTCAAATAAAATTTTCTGCGGGCAATCCTCTGTTCTTTGTTCTCTGCCTTATCATCAAGGCGCTCGATCAGAAGAACAATTTTTTTATCTTTGTACTGCCTGCACACATTCTGCATAATATAACTTCCGGTTCCTCTGCTGCGAACTTTAGATGACACTGCCAGATAATCTGCCATTACCATATCTTTATATGGAATAAGGACGATAAATCCCAACACCTGTTCACCTTCGGTTGCTGCCATAACAACCGCTTTTTTCGTTTTTACGGAATGCCGCAGTGCAAAATATGGTTTTCTCTCCCGCTTCGGAAATGCTTCCATATAAATTGTTTTTATCTCTTTCCACTGTTTCTCCTCGGCACATATAAACTCCATCCCGATCTCCTTTCTGCGCTTTATCATTGATTTTCTTCTTTTCATCATGTATCATATAATGTACAGTAACTGTACAGTCAAGGAGTTTTTTATGAATCGAAAAAATTATTTATATTCTTCCGGGGAATTTGCAAAACTGACCGGAGTCAACAAACGCACGCTGCACTATTACAATGAAATCGGGCTGTTCCGCCCCGAAATTATCGGAGAGAACGGATACCACTACTATACATGCTTTCAATTTACAGAGTTAGAACTGATCCTTACATTGCGCAAGATCGGTCTGTCCATAGACGAGATCAAAGATTACTCATCCCGCCCTTCCGACGAATCTTTTACAGAGATGATGACAAAAAAGAAAAAGCTGATCGACGAGTCCATCGAACAGCTTTTATCTGCACAGGCTTTTTTAGAACAAAAAGCAGAGAGATTAAAAATAGGAATGTATTCGCAGCACGGAACGATCGAACGCTGTACGCTGCCCGAGAGAAAGATCATCTTCTCATCCCCTATTTCGGGAGAATACGACGAAGACGATTTTTCCATCGCCGCGGAGTTCTCTCTCCGCCTGAAAAAATTATTTCATCTTTATGACAATTTCGGAAGCTGTATTTCCATAGAAGATATCCAAAAAAACAGTTTTAACAGCTATCACTCCTTCTTTGCATACTGCCCGCAAACTTCTGACGTATATGATGAAATCCTGCCTGCCGGAACATATCTGCGCGCTTTTTGCATCGGTGACTGGGGAAAACTTCCCGAAATCTACCGCTCGATCCTTTATTATGCCCGCAAACACAATCTGACGCTTACAGGGTATGCATACGAAGAAGGACTAAATGAAATGTCTATCAAAGACCGAAGTGATTACATTACGATGATCACAATTAAATGTGACTGACTGCGATCTTGATCACATTATCTTTTCTATTTTCAAAAATATCATATGCCTGTTCTATTTCTTCCAGCGGAAATGTATGTGTGATAAGCGGCGTTGTGTCGATACGTCCCTGCTCGATCAGTTTCAATATCTCATCGCAGTCACATCCGTCTACGCCTCCTGTTTTGAAAATAAGATTTTTCCCGTACATTTGCGGAAGCGGAAGCGTCTGGTTTTCTTCATAGAGCGCCACGACTGTGACAATCGCATTCGGGCGCGCGACCTTCCATGCAAGTTCAAATGTATCCGAGCTTCCCGCCACTTCCAAAACTCGATCCGCCCCGTTATGCCTGCTGTTTTCTTTCACGAATCGTTCTGCATCCGTCTCTTTCGGATTCACGACAAGTACGTCCGGATAATGTTCCTTTACAAATGCGATCCTCTTCGGATCTACTTCGCATAAAATAATCTTTTCGGGATTCTTAAGCATCACGCACAAAAGCGTACAAATTCCCGTAGGTCCTCCTCCGATAATGACGACCGTATCCTCTTCTCCGATCTCTGAAATCCGCGCCGCCCAAAACCCGGTTGCGAGGACGTCTCCTACAAAAAGAGCGGCTTCATCCGTCACCGAATCCGGAATCTTATTTAACCCCTGCTCGGCATAAGGAACACGGACATATTCCGCCTGCCCGCCGTCGATCCGGCATCCGAGCGCCCAGCCGCCGTTTTGATCCGTACAATTATTCACAAACCCATTTTTACAGAAAAAACATTCCCCGCAAAATGTTTCGACGTTTACAGTGACACGATCTCCGGGTTTTACCTTTGTCACACGCCTTCCTGTCTCTTCCACGATCCCGACCATCTCATGACCGACCGTTATCCCCGGAACTGCTCTCGGAACGGCGCCGTGTTTGATATGGAGATCGCTGGAACAAATACTTGCCAAAGTCACACGTACGATCGCGTCGTCCTCACTTTGCAGCGTTGGTTTTTCTTTCTCTTTCAAAACAAACTTTCCGTTTTCTTCATATGTGTATGCTAACATTTCTCCTGTCTGCTCCTCTTTCCTATGCTATTCTTATCATGCTTATGCTAACGTCATAAATGTAAGGACGATTGCCAGAATCCAGTTTACAACGGCTATACATATTCCCGCGATACTTAAGACTTTTCCTGCCTTTGCCATGGCTGTTCCTGACAGATCATTTCTTTTCCGCACTCTTACAAGCGATACAGTCCCCAGAACGATCCCGACGATCGGAATCCAAAGTGCGAAAATAACGCTCACAATACCGAGCACAAGCAACGAGATGCTTGTGTCGTTTCCCGTTTTATCCGATGCCGGATTTTTCTCACGTTTCGCCATTGCTTTCCTCCAATATCATATTACGGCTCATATATACATATGAACCGTAATATTTTTTCATTCATTCTATTTTCTTTTTCACAAACTTTTCTGCCGTCGTCTGTTCCCCAACAAAACGACCGCAAATGAATCGGCAGAACACTGCCTGCACGATACGATCCAGACATTACGCGATCTCATACCAGATGATCTGGTTCGGCTCAAGAGCAAGCTCAAAGCTGCTTCCGTCTCCGCGGTAGATCGTTGTCTGCTGCGGCTCATCCGTATTATTTACAACACAGTATTTGTTGTTCTTCGGATAAGCATGTACATCTACATTATAATTTGTACTGAACCATCTGTTCAGTTCATCTTCGCTGTGTGTGCTCCAAAGCACTGCACGGTAAAGTACACGGCTGTTCTCGAAGCTGTACGGAAGTCCGCTGATATAAACAGCGCGTCCTTTTCCGAATTCGTTTACTGCCATCTGTACTTCTTTTTCTTTCTGCACAAGGATCGTTGCACTCGGAAGAGCATAAATATTCTTCTTGCCTTCTCCGAAATCTACTTCTTCAGAATCTTCCAAAATGAAGTGTTCATGCTCATCCCAGTTGTATTTGTCGTATCCGAGTGTGAAGCCCGTTTCTTCCTCTACACCGAATACGTTAGCAAGCTGGAAGAAATGTCCCTGATACTGATGACCGGAAGGTTCGCCGACACCGATAATTCCTCCGCCGTTGTAAACGAATCCGCGGATCGCTTCGATGATCTTCGGGTTTTCCCACCATTCTCCTCCTGTA
>ERZ791822.847-NODE-847-length-16361-cov-2.877407_pt1 | contig 16361 bp, 10 predicted proteins | sample MGYA00510299_ERZ791822 | MGnify/ENA primary metagenome ERZ791822 (study PRJEB30046, sample SAMN00791945) | human gut metagenome | study: EMG produced TPA metagenomics assembly of the A metagenome-wide association study of gut microbiota in type 2...
CGCCCGGACAGCAACGCCACGGCCCGGCAGCCGGTTTATATCCCGGCCACGAATTGCTCGAGTGCCCCCAGGTCGGCCGCCATAGGCTCCGAAACCCGGGGCAGGCAGGCGAGCCGGGCCAGCCGCGGAGGCAGCGGAACCGCAGCCCCCGTGACGGGGGAGATGACCTCCCCGAATTTGGCGGGATGCGCCGTAGAGAGGTAAAATCCCGGTTTCCCGCACGCTACGGAAGCGGCATATCCGATGGCGCTGTGCGGGTCGGAAAGGTATCCGTAATTGCGGTGCAGCCCGTCGATCGTACGGCGGATCATGGCATCGTCGCAGCGGAATCCCTCCAGTTCATCACGCAGGGCATCCGGCTCACCGCCGCAGAGCCACAGCATACGTTCGAAATTGCTCGGCGCTCCGACGTCCATCGCATTGGCCGGCGTCCGCACCGACGGCCTCGGACGGTACTCGCCGCTGCGCAGGAACTCGGGCACCACGTCGTTCCGGTTCGAAGCCGCGACGAATCCGCCGAGGGGGAGCCCCATGCGGCGGGCGAGCATCCCGGCCGAGATAACGTATTCCCCACAAGTCGTAGCGGTCAAGCTGACGGAGCATCCGTCCGACAAAATCGTCCCAATTCTTACGTTCGACAGCCGACCAGCCGTTTTCGGCCACAGCCGCCAGCCGTGGAAACAGAAAGTATTCCACCTTCCATGTCGTAGGGTCATATTCGGTCCACAGACAGCTTTCCACTCCCATAACCAGCGTAGCCTCTTCTGCGCTGAGCGAATCAGGCACGACGTCATACCCATATACTTTCTTCATCGGAAGGACTCTTACCGGTCCCACTTCATCCTGTCGGGCTGACTCCCGCACGTTCAAGTAACTCCAGCGTGCACTCGCCATAACCGTGCGATGACCTGCTTTGACGGCACGGACACCATTTTCCGGAGCACGCCAGTTGACGATGACACATTTCGGAGATACGCCTTCTTGAAGCACTTCGTCCCAACCGAGAGCTGTTTTTCCATTTTGTTCCACGATGTCCACCACATAGTTCACGATATGGATCTGGAGAGCAGCTGTAGTTTTGATTCCGTGGTCACGCATATACTGCTGCGTTTCCTCGCTTTCTTCCCACCAGCGCGGAGCACACTCGTCGCCCCCGAGATGAATGTACGGTCCCGGGAAAAGGCTGCACAGTTCCGTAAACACATCACGGAGAAAATCGAATGTCGCCGGCTTCGGAGCCAATACATTATTAAATTTATTGAAGATACCCCAAGTCAGGGCACATTTCTTTTCCTCGTCAGGCTTTGTTCCCAGTTCAGGATAAGTGGCAAGCACAGCCATGCAGTGGCCGGGTATATCGATTTCGGGAATGACCGTAATATGACGTGCAGCAGCATACTCCACCACCTCTTTCACATCCTCCTGCGTATAGTAACCTCCATAAGGCAACTCCTTGTATTTACCGGGATAAAGACCTTCTATTTCGCCTTCGCGCCAGGCACCTTTAGCCGTCAGCTCCGGCCGGCATTTCATTTCGATTCTCCATCCCTGGTCGTCGGTCAAGTGCCAGTGGAAATAGTTCATCTTGTGGAATGCCATATAGTCAAGCACCTTCTTAATATAGGCAACGGGGAAATAATGCCGCGACACATCAAGATGCTGCGCGCGGAAAGCAAACCGCGGATAGTCGTGCACGGCAACTGCCGGCAATATGGCACGGATTCCGGGGCGGGATGGCAAAAGCTGTATCAGCGTCTGCACACCGTAGAACATGCCTGCCGGCGAAGCAGCTTCGACAACGACACCGTCGCGAGCCGTGATGCAAAGCCGGTATTCTTCCTCTCCCATATCGGCATCCTTGTTCCACAGAAGACGGACAGCCGGATTTTTCGTCTTTTTCACCAACTGGGGTTCAGCCAAAGGAATACCGAGATAGGTTTCCATATAGTCGACCAAATATTCAGCAGTCGGCAGCAACGTCTTGTCGGCAACACCGACAACTGCCCCACGGGCAATTTCGAATGTACCCTCCCCCTCCGTTATTTCCACAGGAGCGGGAACAATATCATAGTTCTTGGCGGCAGCCAACAGCGGAGCGACAAGCAGTATGGCGAATGCCAGTATATTGCGAAGATTCTTTTTCATCTCTAACGGATTTATTTCTTACGGTTGATGTCTTCAGTTTCGAGAAAACGTTCTGAATAGCGGATACCCCACAAATCGTAGCGGTCAAGCTGGCGGAGCATACGGTCCACAAAGTCATCCCAATTCTTACGCTCAACAGCCGACCAGCCGTTTTCAGCTACAGCCGCCAGGCGCGGGAACAAAAAATATTCCACTTTCCATGTCGTCGGCTCATATTCTGTCCACATACAGCCTTCCACACCCATCACCAGCGAAGCCTCTTCTGCACTGAGAGAATCGGGCACAATGTCATAACCATAGACCTTCTTCATCGGCAACGCCCACGTATGCCCCACTTCCGGCTGACGAGCCGACTCTACGAGGTTCAGATAATTCCAAAGCATGCTTGCCATCACCGTGCGGTGTCCGGTCTTGACCGATTCCACACCGAATTCAGGCTTCTGCCAGTTGACCACAACGCAGTTTTCCGACGCACCGCCTTCGAGCACTTCATCCCATCCGAAAGCCGTCTTTCCGTTGCGTTCAATCACGTCCTGCACATAATGGACAAAATAGCAATGGAGAGCCGCCTCGTCCTTCAGTCCTTTCTCACGCATGAACTGTTGGGTTTCTTCCGACTCTTTCCACCAGCGCGGCGCACACTCGTCACCGCCCAGATGCACATACGGTCCCGGGAACATTTCGCAAATTTCCGTAAACACGTCGTTCAGAAAGTCGAAAGTTTCCGGTTTCGGAGCCAGCACATTGTTAAACTTATTGTAGATGCCCCATGTCAAGGCACATTTCTTTTCTTCTTCCGGATTAGTTCCCAGTTCGGGATAAGTGGCAAGCACCGCCATGCAGTGGCCGGGTATGTCGATTTCGGGAATGACCGTAATATTGCGCGCAGCGGCATATTCCACAATCTCCCTCACATCCTCGCGTGTATAATAGCCGCCATAAGGAAGTTCCTTATATTCCCCCGGATAAAGCCCTTCTATCTCCCCTTCGCGGAAAGAGCCGAAAGAGGTCAGTTCCGGACGGCACTTCATCTCAAGCCGCCAGCCCTGGTCGTCGGAAAGATGCCAATGAAAATGGTTTAGCTTATGAAACGCCATAAAGTCGAGATATTTCTTGATATAGGCAACAGGGAAGTAATGGCGCGCCACATCGAGAAGCAGTCCACGGTAGGCAAAGCGCGGACGGTCGTTAATTTCCACCGCCTTGAAAATAGCACGGATACCCGGACGCGACGGCAGTAGCTGTATCAAAGTCTGCACACCATAGAACACACCGGCCGAAGCTGATGCCGTAATAGCCACAACTCCGTCGGCCGTCACCGAAAGGCGGTAAGCCTCCTTTCCCTGCACATCGTCGGACAAACGCAACAAAATGCCGTCTGCCGCTCCAATCACCGGTTCTTCCATCACCGTCAGCGGCATGCCTAAAAATCCTTCCGCATAGTCGGCCAGATAGTGCGCAGTAGGCAACAGCGACTTGTCGGTTACAAAAACGGATGTATTCCGGGAAATTTCGTAAGTACCTTCGGCCTCGACAACCTCCAAAGGCTGCGGCACGATTTTATACGCAGATGCGTTAGATGAGAATGCAAGGACAGTCATAATCAGAATGACAAAAAAATGGTTCAATAAACTACGTAACATGATTGAGGTTGAATGCTCGTTTTGCAACACAAACTTACGACTATTTCCCGACTAAACCAACAGCCAGGAAAGAAACTTCGGCCCTCAAACTGCATTTCCACGAACTTTTCAGGAACATTTTCCGGCGATTTTCCGTAAGTTTGCAACCGAAAATAAATGTAATTGAAAAATGGGAGCTTACAAACGAAACTGGATCATTCCTAAGGGACACGAACTTACGGAAATGGACCGCAAGATTCTTTACTATCAGGAACGCGGCCATCTGGTCCCTTCACCGAAGCTGATTAAGACTCCGGAACAAATCGAGGGCATTCGCCGAAGCGGAAAAATCAACACGGGAGTGCTCGACCTTGTGGAAAAAGAAATAAAAGCCGGCATGAGCACTGCCGACATCGACCGACTTGTTTACGAATACACAACCGCACACGGAGCAATTCCGGCTCCGCTCAACTATGAAGGCTTTCCGAAAAGCGTCTGCACATCCATCAATGAGGTAGTGTGCCACGGTATTCCATTGGAAGACGAGATTCTGGAAGAGGGCGACATTATCAACGTTGACGTATCGACGATTCTCGACGGGTACTATTCCGACGCGTCGCGTATGTTCATCATCGGCAAGACCACACCGCAAAAGGAAAAGCTGGTGCGTGTAGCTAAAGAATGTCTGGAAATCGGTATGAAAGTGGCGAAACCTTACTGCTTTGTAGGTGATATAGGCCATGCCATCGAACGCCACGCCAAGAAAAACGGATTTTCAGTGGTACGCGACCTTTGCGGTCACGGTGTCGGTCTGGAATTCCACGAAGAACCCGATGTGTTCCACTTCGGCCGCCAGGGAACAGGCATGCTTCTTGTTCCGGGAATGGTGTTCACCATCGAACCGATGATCAATATGGGCACCTGGAAGGTATTTGTCGACGAGGATGACGACTGGACCGTAGTGACCGACGACGAACTGCCGTCAGCACAATGGGAACACACTTTCCTCATGACCGAAAACGGCGTTCAGATTCTGACGTATTGAGATATCAGTAAAAGAGCGCCATTGAACCTTAAAATCCACAAATTGGAAAATGAGATAATCCAAGTACTAAGAAATTTTGATCAACAATCAAGGAAAAATGCTATGATAACAAAAGAAGAAGTGCAAAAACTATTATACAGTACTGAAACATATAGAGTGGAACGGACAATTTCTACCGGAGACATGGACAAGTTTCAGGAAGCCATTTGCGCTTTTGCCAACGATCTGCCCAACTCTAAAATGAAAGGATACTTGATTATTGGTGCGAATGACAACGGTACTTTATCGGGGATGCAAGTCGATGACGCTCTTTTGAAAAAGATATCAGGCATACGTTCAAATGGTAACATTCTTCCTCTGCCTGTCATGTCCGTAGAACGGTTTGAATTTGAAGACGGAGATTTGCTTGTAACAGAAGTATCACCATCGTTGATTCCACCCGTTCGTTATCGCGGACGGACTTTTATTCGTATCGGTCCACGCAGAGATATTGCAACGGAAGCAGAAGAACGCATATTGTTTGAACGCAGAACTTCCTATATGGCAACATTCGATGCGACGCCTTGCATCGGTGCTACTTTACAAGACCTTGACACAGACTATATCAGTCGCGAATATCTGCCTCAGATTATTGATGCTGACATTCTGGCAAGCGACAGTCGTGATATTAAAGAGCAATTGGCTTCTATCCATTTATACGACCTCACGCATGAATGCCCTACAAATGCAGCAATTATTCTTTTCGGAAAATCACCCCAATTTTTCTTTCCTGGGTGCTACGTTCAATATGTCCATTTTGCAGGAAAAGACAGAGGCAGTGAAATCATAAACGAACGACAAATAAAAGGCTGTCTCTGCAAAATGCTTCCACAGTTAGAAAGTTTTGTTAAAGATGCAGTAGTAACGTCTCGGCCAATACCAATTAGCATGTTGCAGGAAAAGAACATATTGAATTTTCCAGATTTAGCCTTGCGAGAATTACTGATGAACGCTTGTATGCATAGGGATTATCAATCCAACATGCCAATCAGACTATATCAGTATGAAGACCGCATTGAGATATTGAATGCAGGCGGACTATATGGTGAAGCACGTCCGGAAAATTTTCCGACAGTAAACGACTATCGTAATCCAATTATAGCAGAGGCCATGCGAGGACTTAAGTATGTCAACATGTTTAATCGTGGCATCCAACGCGTGAAAAATTTATTGCAAGAGAATGGCAATCCAGAACCCATATTTAATGTTGATAAGATAACAGTTTTTGAAGCCATTGTGAAACCGTCTTTGTCACTTAAGTTTGTCACTGATAAAGGAAATGTGACTAAGTCAGTGACCAAGTTAAATGAAACATTCAATGAGATTATTAATTTCTGTTCTACACCACGAAGCATGACTGAAATTATGGAACACATTGGTCTTAAACACCGATACAATGCAAAGCAACGGTATATAGACCCACTCTTAGAAGGTGGATTTCTGACTATGACAATTCCAGAAAAGCCTAACAGCAGGAATCAAAAATACAGACGAAAATAAACTTAGTCACTTTTCTTAGTCACCAACAAGTGACTAAGTTGTTAGAATATTCTCATTGCCTAAATTTGCACCTATTATAAACAAATTACCCAAGACTACACACTGGTAATCTTGGGTAATTTTATTTTTGGGTCTTTCAGACTTCTGAAAGGAATTTTATTCTACTTTCTTCAAAGATTCAGCGATGTATTCGAATTTACCGACACCTACAACCTTATATTGGATTGTCCAAGAAGTAGTAGCGCTGCCGTCATAAATTCCGAAATTGATAGTGTAAATCACATCAATGCCATCAACAGGAGCAACTGTGCTATAAAGAGCTTCCAGAGCGTGAGGGAAAGATTCCGGCAGGCGTTCCCACATCAATTTCTCGATATCGGCATCGCTCATGTCGTTGTATGTACCCTGACCCTTCCATGCGCTTACGCGGAAGTCAAAGTTGTTCTGATAAGCAGAACCACCATAATAGTAGTCATTGTTGCCGTAGCCGGTTACATATTCCGGGTAATTTTCTTTCACCCAATCTGTAATGGCCTGATAGAAGGCAGACACTTCGGCATTACCTTTTTCTACCGGCAGGTCAATCACTGTACTTGGGTCATAGTTCCATTTACCGTTAGACAGAACGAACTGATTTGTCAGAACTTCGACAGCAGCCGGAGTCCATTGTCCGTTTGTTTTTGTATAAGTAGCGCAGCTTACGCTTGTCACCTTGTTTGAGTAATATTTGTATGCAACCGTATACTGATCCTCTTCCTGTGCATAAGGATACTTTTGTGACAGATAAGTCGGCAAATACAAATCAGGAGACATTGAATCGTCCAAGTTACCGTAAGAGCTGCCCATTGCCTGATAATCGGCTTCATCCAATGATAGGGCACCTGTAAACAAGCTCCAGGCAGAACCGTCAAATTGGAATAGGTCGCTTACTTTAACAGATTTAGATTCGCTTGTTCCGGCAGATGCCTTAACCACAATATTGTCAACCTGAACAGTTGTTGTAGCTTTATCGGAGTTACCTGTATAGCGGAATGCCAAGTAAATCTTCTTGCCAGCCAATGAAGAAAGATCGTAATCACATACGTTGCTCAATGTGCCGTAAGTTCCAGTCGGAACAGGGATTTCAACAGCATCCGTAATGTCGACCCAAGTTGCTGCCGCAACAGCTTCTTTTGTAAAGTCAGCCAGGTTTTCGCTATAAAGCAGAGACAAACGTCCGCCTTCTTCTCTATAATTACCGTAGCAAGCATCAAATGTCAGCTTCATACCAGCCTCAACAGCTATTTGCGGAGTAATCATATAAGATTCCAATTCACCGTCGCTGTGCTTGTAGGCACTCTGCTGCATATACAGATTTCCGCTGAACGATTTGGCCTGCCATGTGTATGAACCGACAGTTGTCACATTATGCCAGCCGTCGATTGCCACAGATTCATTGGCAACCTGACTTTCAAAACCTTCTTCCAATACCGGCTGTGCACCTTGAGGTTCTTCTTCCGAATAGTTATAGTCAACCAATACGATATTTCCTTCGGCTGCCTCAGGGAATGCAGTTTTCAAAATACCCGGAACATGCTTGGAAGCACTTTCCTTCGGTGTGAAATATGTATTCTTTGCACCGTCCCAAACAGCAATGTAATCATCATTCTTTACGCTATAGATAGACGCTGCATTCAACGCTTTTTCCACTGCTGTGGAAGCTCTGCGCTGCTTGTAAGTCACCTTAATGGCTGAACCCTCATCGGCAGAATACCAGGTAGAAGCCAAAAATGCAGGAATGTATTCCGTACCGGGCAATTCATCAGTGAAAGTCAACGATGTTTTCAATGCTGACAATTCGCCAGAAAGACCTGCTGAAGCGGCAATCGCTTTGTTGGTGCTGTTATTGGCAATAGTGGCATAGTCGGCATCCGTCAATGTATAATCTTTTTTCATGACATTGGTAGGACGAGTCAAATCCTCCAAGCCCTCAAAATTATGCTCGTTGTAATCGCACGCTCCCAGCGTAAGCAGCGCTGCTACTGCAGGGACAAAATATATTTTTTTCATAAATTCTACCTACTTTAGAAATTAAAAATTCAGTTTCAGTCTCACGCTGTACGTACGACCCCATGCGTAGAACACACGTGCGTCTTTCCATGTATGTGAAGAACCGTCGACAGCATCTGTGATGTATTCCTGGTCAAACACGTTATCGATGTTTCCGTAAAGAGTAGCTTTCACCTTACCGATATTGAAACGATAGCTTGCGCTTACATCAAACACGTTTGCATCCGGCATCTTCCAAGGATCGTCGTATGATTTTTCACCGTTGGCTACCAAATCGCTTGAGCTGAATGACCAGTCAGCGTAGTTGCGGCCATAGTAGTTCCAGTCAAGACCTACACTCAAAGATTTAGTAATCTTGGCATCAAAGCCCAAAGCTGAAGTTGTCTGAGCAGAGTTACCAACCTTCGTATTATTCAAATGGATTGTCATAGAAGCATGGTCTTCAGCCTGAATTCCTGATGCGTGTGTGATTTCGCCTTGGTTAGTCCAGCTCTTAACCGGTTGTCCTGTTGAATCATAGAAATAACCTTTGGCATCACAATTCCAACGCCAGTGTCCCATAGAGAACATACCACGAATATCCAACCAACTGAACGGTTTTGCAACGAAGTCCAATTCAACACCCTGGTGAATAGCGTTAACACCGCTCATGTTGATGCTGATGCGGTCAACAAATTCGCCGTCACCATTCTTCAAGTCGATACCACGGCTCATTGTCTTGTTCATCCACTTAGTGTGGTACAAGTTCAAGTTGGCAGTAAAGTAGCGTGAACGGAAGCCATAGCCCAATTCGGCAGAGAATACGTTTTCATTCACAGCATCCGGGTTAGTAAGGTTGCTGGTTGTTGACTGAAGGAATGCACCGCCTGAGAAGAAAGGAGCACGGCTGATATAACCTACATTGGCAAATACGTTGTGATTGTCTGTCAAGTTGTAGTTCAAACCACCCTTAGCAGTATAGCCCAAGAAGTTAACTGTTTCCGATCTTGCATGGTCGGCATCATAGTAGAAGCGGTCATATCTCCAGTAACCTGTGTTTGAAATAGAACCGGCAACGAAAGCGCTGAGTTTGTCTCTGTTGTATTCAGCCTGAGCAAATACGCCTTCTTGAACTGTATATCCGTCGTAGTCGCGATATACAACATCACCGATCTGCAACTTCTGATTAACGAAAGCACTTCCGGCAGCAGCAGCGGCATTGTTTGCCACCAACACATTTTGACGGGATGAAGAATCCACGAAATAGTCACCGCCGTAAAGGTCGCAAAGTTCATTTGTGTGAACACCCTTATAGTAACGGAAGTCTACACCACCATAAAAATCAACATATTCACCGAACTTGGTTGTATATGTAGAAAGCAAACCAATCCAAGTGTGCTTGTTATATGACTTGGACATTGCCATTCTTGAACCGTTTTCGCTTTCCTGGTTCAATTTGTAAATTTCATCGTAAGCAAAAGTACCGTCTTCGTGACGGAAAGTAGTGTTCAGCGTACCGTAAGAAGCACCGTACCACTGGCTTCTGTCAGATGATTCCAAACCTTGGCCGGAATAACCGTAACCGTTACCGATAGAAGCATAAAGAGCCGTACTCAATGATGACTTGTTGTCAATCTGCCACAAGTGGTTCAACGAAAGTTGTGGTTTGTGGTAAGCATTGCGGGCAGAAGTTTTTCTTTCCCCGTTGATGCCATAACCATAAGTAGGATTGTATTTGTACGGGCTGTCGCCGTTCATGTATTTTTTAGCAACTGTCTGCCAGCCTTCGATTGTAAGACCGTCGTTGTTGTTACGCTGGTTGTGCCATTGCGGAGCACCGAATGCAGTGAATGACAACTGATGAGCATCGTTGATACGTTTTGCAACGTTGATAAACCAGTTATAAGCTTCGTATTCAGTACCCTGAATATAACCGTCGGACCAAGATTTAGCACCTAACAAAGTCAACGCCCAACCCGATTTACTCATACCGGTTGAAACATTGAACATGATTTTATTGTAACCGTCATTACCCATTGCAAAGGAAACGGAACCGCCTTTCTTTGCTTCAACTGAGTTAGTCACGATGTTGATAGAACCACCCACAGAAGGAGCTGAAACCTTCGATGCACCCAAACCTCTTTGAGTCTGCATGCTGCGTGTCACATCCGACAAACCTGCCCAGTTTGACCAATATACACCGCCCCATTCCATATCGTTCATCGGCACACCGTTAATCATAACGGCAATGTTTTCCGACTCGAAGCCGCGCATGTTGATACGTGAATCACCGAAACCGCCACCTTGCTTGGTTGCATAAACGCCCGGTGTTGATTTCAAAATTTCAGGAAACTCTTTTGTTCCCAATTTTTGTTCAATGAACATAGGTTCAAGTGTGGAAGCAGCAACCGGAGTCTTGCGGGCAACAGCCACCGACGACGTAATCACAACGTCGTTCAGCATCACAGCGCTCTGCTGCATCTTAATAACACCAAAATCAACAGAAGGACCTTTCTTGTCAACCTTTTGCTTGTGTTCAACATAGCCCACAAACTTAAATACCAATGTAGCATTGGGTGCAACATTCAGTTTAAAACCACCGTCAATATCGGTTACCATAGCCTGTGTGGTACCCTCAACCAAAACGGTAGCACCAACCAATGATTCGCCTGTTTTTGCATCAACAAGCTGACCAGTAACTGTAGTAGTCTGGGCATATGCAGACATGCTACATACTGCCATAAGTGCAACTAACAGGAAATGAATTAGATTTCTTCTCATAATTCTTGTTTAGTTAATAAATTGCGTTAATAAAACATTAATTAATGTTTCTTTGTGCAAAATTAAAGAATATAATCCATACTCATATTACATTTCTATGAATTATTTTAAGAATATTAGTAAAAAGTATCATAATCTTCCGCTTCCCTCTCCTCTAAATCCCCCAATATGCAGAAAAGGCCGGCGGTAGCCGAGATGAAACAAGTTTACCGTTAGACACTGGAACTCTTTTAATTTAACTTAAAACATACGGACATCTATCGCATTTTGTCGGTATACATGCCGGAAAATATCGCATAAAATAGCGATTTACAAGCATGTCGGTTGTCACTACATTTGCATACGACATTTTAAACACAGAACAAGATGAAGAAAACAGGTATCATTTTCGGTTCCACTACGGGAACAACTGAAGGAATTGCCGCAAAGATTGCGGAAGTGTTGGACTGCGGAAAGGAGAACATCCACTGCGCGGCTGACTTGACAAAAGAAATGGCTGAAAGCTACGACGTTCTGGTACTGGGCTCGTCAACCTGGGGCGCAGGCGACTTGCAGGACGACTGGTACGATGCCGTGAACGTGCTGAAATCCATGAACCTCTCCGGCAAAACGGTGGCCCTTTTCGGCTGCGGCGATTCGGAATCGTTCAGCGACACTTTCTGCGATGCCATCGGAACACTTTACAACGAACTGAAACCGACAGGATGTACCTTCGCCGAAGGTATCGGCACAGAGGGCTACAACTTCGACAGCTCTACGGCTGTTACCGACGGGAAATTCCTCGGTCTGGCACTCGATGAAGTCAACCAGCCGGACATGACCGACGAGCGCATTGCCGCTTGGGCAGAGAATGTAAAAAAACACATGGACTGACATCATAAAGGAAACGACAATGAAAACCGAAATCCTCCAACCCCACCCCGACAGCGTGCCTGCGGAATTGCAGCTGTTCATGAACTGCATCTATGAATACAAAAAGGGCATCCGTTCGATGGTATTGCTCACGATGAGCAGCCGTCACCGCGAATTTGCCACACGACGGCTGGAAAGCAACGGCATCAGCTATGAAATTCAAACTGTTTCGCCGGAAAAGATGAATCTGTTTTTCGGACGGGAAGAATGTATGGAGGTCATACGGAAAATTGTCATCCGTCCGCTGAACCAGTTGTCGGCCGAGGAGGATTTTATCCTTGGAGCGATGCTCGGCTACGACATCTGCCAGCAGTGCGTGCGCTTCTGCAGCCGGAAGCAGCAGGCTTCTGCATGACGACGTTTGAGATTCCCCATGTAGACACACGAAAAAAGCACTGCCCCCGGACGAGGACAGTGCTTTTTCATATTATCATAAGGTGGAAAAAGTTATTTTCCGCCTTTGCGTTTCTGTTGTTCGCGGAGCATAGCCTGCTGTTGGCGTTGTGCCTCTTCCAGACGAGCCATAAAGCCGCTCTTCTTTTTCGGCTTCTTGGCGTTTTCAGCCATTTTCGCACGCACTTTGTCTTCCTTGATAATCAAACGGAAAGCGTAAGTCTGACCGATAGTGATAATCAGCGACAGGAAGTAGTAGTAGCTCAAACCTGCTGCGTAGTTGTTGAAGAATACAAGGAACATCACCGGCATCAAATACATCATCCACTTCATACCCGGCATCTGGTTGCTTGACGGGTTGGACTGCATGTTAATATAAGTGTAGAGAATGTTCACTGCCGTCATTAACAAACAGAACAAGCTGAGGTGATTGCCGAAGAATGTAGAAATCAAAGGAATATGTGCATCCCATGAGAAAATCACATCCGGAGCCGACAAGTCCTTCGCCCAAAGGAACGATTCACCGCGAAGTTCAATAGCCGACGGGAAGAAGGAGAACATCGCAATGAGGATAGGCATCTGCAACAGCATCGGCAGACAGCCGCTCATCGGGTTCGCACCGGCACGGCTATAAAGTTCCATCATCTTCTGGTTGCGCTTCAGTGCATTTTCCTGACCCGGATATTTATCGTTGATTTCCTTGATATCTGGAGCAAGCACACGCATCTTTGCCTGAGAAGAGTAGCTCTTGTAAGTCAACGGGAAGAGCACAATCTTGATGAAGATAGTGAGCAACAGGATAATGATACCGTAGTTAAGGTCAAGCGTGCCAAGGAAGTTGAAAATCGGGATAATGACACCCGTATTAATCCAACGGAACAATGACCAGCCGAGCGGAATCATCTTAGTCAACTTCAAGTCTTCGTCCGGCGAAATGATATCGTCGTATGAAGCAAGGAGTTTGTATTCATTCGGACCGAAGAACAGGTGGAAAGAAGCCGGATTCGGGTTTGTCGAACTGTATTCGAGCTGCGATTCTGCCCAAAGTTCCTTCATGAAGCCCTTGTGGTCGGGAGCATCTTTCTCGATAACCTTGCTTGTCAAGTGGTTTGTGCCCAAGAAATAGGTATCGGCAATAAAGACAGAAGAGAAGAACTGATCCTTGAAGCCAATCCATTTCAACTTGTCTTCCACTTCCTCACGGTCGTTACTTGTTTCGCTAAGGTTGTCAACATCACCGCCGCTACCCAATTGCTTATAGTACAGACCGCTATTGCGTTCTTCGAACATTTCACCCATTTCGTGGCGTGCCAGTTTCTGATACCAGTGGAAGTCCATCGTAGCAATGTTGGCAGGAATGATGGTGTTCATGTTCTTCTGAACAACTTCCATCTTCACCAGATAGCTGTTCTGCGGCAACGTGTAGCGGATACCGAACTCAACACCTGTACCGAATTCCAACAGCATCAACACCGTAGAATCGTTTTCCTGAACAGGCTTGAAATAGAAATCCTTCGTATCGAAACGCTGTGTGTGAGTGTTCAGCACAAAACCGTAGGAATTGTTGTCGTTGCGATAAATTTCGCAAGGCACTGTATTGCCTTTCGAATATGCCGTGTATTCCTTCAGCGTTACCGACGAAATCACACCGCCCTTCGTTGAAAGGTCAATAGCCATCAGATTGTTCTGAAGCTGCACCGTTGTGCTGTCGCCGCTGACAAACTTAACGAAGCTGGAATACTTCGTCATCTTGGCAACAGCCTCACGCACTTCCTTCACGGCTGCATTGTGAAGCAGACGGGAAGAAGGTTCCGGCATTTTAGTCAGACTGCTCAAAGGCAGTACCGTATCGGACAAAGCAACCGTACCGGCCACTTCGTTGTCATTCATCGAAAAAGCTACAGCACCGTTTTGGATGCTATACACCTGTTTTCCCTCTTTTTCCTCAACTTTTCCGTAGAGCTTTACAGCCTCCTTAATCGTATTGATTTCCGCTGCGCTCAAACTGTCGGCCAACACGCTGCCGACGTTTTCATCTTTCGCGACATTTTCGGTTGCCGCCTGCTGCATCTGGCTCTCGTCGGGGGCATTCAGCCACATGAAACCGAAGATAACCAGCCCCATCAGGAGCAGCCCGAGAATCGTGTTCTTATCCATCGATTGTAGTCAATAAAAAATTTAAATAGGTTATATAGTTTCTTATTTCTTGCGGTTATCGATTGCAGCTTTAACGAAGCTCAAGAACAATGGGTTCGGCGACAATACCGTACTGCTGTATTCCGGATGGTACTGTGTTCCGATAAACCATTTCTTGTCAGGAATTTCAACCACTTCCACCAAATGAGTGGACGGGTTTTCACCTACGCACTGCATACCGGCAGCCTCAAACTGAGCACGATATTCTTCGTTGAACTCAAAGCGGTGGCGGTGACGTTCGCTGATATTTGTCGTACCATAAGCCTGAGCCACCTTCGAACCTTCGCGAAGCACACATTCGTATTCGCCAAGACGCATTGTTCCGCCCATGTTCGATACGCTCTTCTGTTCTTCCATAAGGTCGATGACATTGTGCTGAGTCTGCGGATTCATTTCCGTACTGTTAGCATCCTTCAAGCCGAGCACGTTGCGGGCAAATTCAATCACCATACACTGCATACCCAAACAGATACCCAATGTCGGCACATCATGCTCGCGACACCATTTCAAGGCTACGAACTTGCCTTCGATACCACGCTGGCCAAAGCCCGGAGCGATAATCACACCGTCCATATCCTTCAACGTTTCTTCAACGTTTCCGTCGTTCAGCTTTTCAGAGTGGATATATTTCAGATTCAGTTTGAAACCGTTGTATGTAGCAGCCTGGAACAAAGATTCGTTGATTGACTTGTAGGCATCCTGCAATTCCACGTATTTTCCGACAAGACCGATAGTGACTGATTCCTGTGCATTCTTCATCATGTCGAGGAAGCGGTACCACTGTGCCAAGTCAGGCTCTCCCTCAAACGGAGTATTTGTCTTGCGAAGCACGATTTCGTCAAGATGCTGTGCGTGCATTGTCAACGGTACTTCGTAGATAGTCGGCACGTCAATTGACTGGATAACGGCTTCAGGCGACACATTACAGAACAGAGCCACCTTGCGGCGCATTGCGGCTGGAATATCTTTTTCAGTGCGGAGAATAAGCACATCCGGCTGGATACCCACTTCCTGCAACTGTTTTACAGAGTGCTGTGTCGGTTTCGTCTTCAATTCCTTCGCAGCATTCAGGAACGGTACATAAGTCAAGTGGATGCAGATACAGTTTGAACCAAGTTCCCATTTCAGCTGACGCATACTTTCAAGGAACGGCAACGATTCGATATCACCCACTGTACCACCGATTTCAGTGATTACGAAGTCGTATTTGCCGGTATTGCCGAGCAATTTCACATTACGCTTGATTTCATCAGTGATGTGCGGAATGATTTGCACAGTCTTGCCGAGATAGTCACCGCGGCGTTCCTTGTCGATAACGCTCTGGTAGATACGGCCGGTCGTAATGTTGTTGGCACGGGTTGTATGAACATTCGTAAAACGTTCATAGTGTCCGAGGTCCAAGTCTGCCTCGTGACCGTCAACTGTCACATAGCATTCGCCATGCTCATAAGGATTTAGCGTACCCGGGTCAATATTGATGTACGGGTCAAACTTTTGGATAGTCACTCTAAAGCCGCGTGATAAAAGCAAACGCGCCAAAGATGATGATATGATACCCTTGCCCAATGAGGATACAACACCACCAGTCACGAATATGTACTTAGTTTCCACAACTATTTTTGTTTTAATGTTTTATTTTGCAAAGATAGTGCAAGCTGAGCGAAAAACAAAATGAAACAAAATGAATGTAATTCAAATTT
>ERZ791822.863-NODE-863-length-16126-cov-2.372037_pt1 | contig 16126 bp, 16 predicted proteins | sample MGYA00510299_ERZ791822 | MGnify/ENA primary metagenome ERZ791822 (study PRJEB30046, sample SAMN00791945) | human gut metagenome | study: EMG produced TPA metagenomics assembly of the A metagenome-wide association study of gut microbiota in type 2...
ACATCATAGAATCACAGAACACATAATTACCTTGTATGGGGTGAAATAAACATTCTTCTGGAAATAATATATCAGATATTTTTAACAATATAGACTCCAGCTCATCATCTCTATAAATCGAACTGTTTATTTCTATATTAAGAACCGACCGAATCTTTTTTAGTGCCAAGTTTAAATTTCCAGCCTCAACATCTTGATGTATATTTTTCTTTGCTGTCAAACAAATATTATTCCAATCTACCCTATGTTTCATCACTTCAATTACAATTAACTCTACCAAAAGACTATTTTACATACAATATTCTTCTAAAAATAAAAACCATACAAATCAAATACACCACATAATTCACCAAGTACGCCTGATTGATTCCTACTACACCATTCATACGCATAAACAAGAAACCCAATATCACAAAATTCAAAGAAAACAACACTTCTGTTGATACAAATGCTTTTGTCATAGATTTAGCGACCAGTAAGAAAGATAACAGCCAACTACATATCTTAAAAAAATCTCCAGCCAATTGCCAAAAGAACAGATTCTCCATCGGCAAGAACTCCGGTGTGAAAAGAATACGGATCATGACAGTACGCAACAGGTAAACCAAAGTAAAAGCGACCAACAACATCGGAACAATCACTTTGTAAGCCTTCACTATTTCCCGCTTGATCTCAACAGAATCCTTCAATTCCGAAAGGCGTGGCAAATAATAAACAGAAAACGAACTTGTAATCACCATCAGATACATGTGAGAGATCCGGTTCATGCCTTCCCACCAACCTGCTTCTACAGGCGATATCTCTGAAATCACATATCCTCTCAACAACATTTGGGAAACAGGTACCGTAGCCGCTGTAGTAAGCGCCATCAAGGTATAGTGCATATATTTCCTCGACAAGGTACCGTTTATCTTCCGCTTAAAATTACCCCATGTAAACCAAGGTAATTTCCGCATCATCCAAAGCGTAATAAAGAACATAATGCTTTGATAGGTCACGGCACTGATCAAAGCACCGGGCAATCTTAAAACAGAAACAAATGACAATGTGAAAATCAAGCCTATTACGCTATTGGCAATATTAATCCTTACATATCTCTTAAATTCCTTAAACCCGTTAAGAATCGAGATTAACATTAGATTTAAAGCATACAATAAGATTGTAAAACCAAATATGATAAAAACGTAATTATAATCCGGTGATAATAAGATGACCTTGCTTAAATAAGAGTTGAAGAGAATCAAAAAAGTACCAACAAGTAATGAACAGACAGCCGTGATCTGCAACGCAGTCGATAAGCAGTCCTTGATTCTCTCTTTATCCTCTTTATATTCAGCCACGTATTTGGTGATACCGTTATTGATACCTCCACTGGCTAAAGACATCGCAATTGTAGCGAAATTATTCAATTGTCCCACTAAAGCCACTCCAGAAGGACCAATTATTGAGGCTACCACTTTAACGCTAATCAGCCCCGTAAGCATCTTTACCACGGTAGACATGGCTGTAAAGGAAAAGACTTTTACGATGTCCGCCTTTAATGTCCGTTGGCTGAAAGAGAGAATTTTATGAACTATTCCCATTTATTCAATACATTTACCACATAAGTTGCCTCCTCTATTGTCAATACAGGACTTATAGGCAAGCTCAATTCTTGTGAGGCTATTTGTTCTGTTATCGGGAATGCTAGTTCATTCCATTGCTTATAACACTCCTGTTTATGAGGAGGAATCGGATAATGTATAACCGTACCTACTCCATTCTTGGTTAAATAAGCTTGGAGCTCATCCCGCCTTTCGCAAAATACCGGAAAAAGATGAAATACATTTTGCTCTTCAGGAAGCGTATCCGGAAAATTGATATGCGGATTGTTTATATGATCTATATAATATTTTCCGATCATCTTTCTGTGGGCGTTGTCTTCCTTTAAATATTTTAGCTTCACGTCCAACACGGCTGCTTGGATTTCATCCAAACGACTATTACGTCCCGTATATTTAAATACGTATTTCTTTTGGCTTCCATAATTGGCCAACGCTCGGATGGCTACAGCTAATTCCTTATCATTCGTCGTCACCGCACCGCCATCACCCAATGCCCCTAAATTCTTACCCGGATAAAAGCTATGGCCTGCCGCATCCCCCAAGTTGCCAGTCATACGTCCATCTTGATAGAAACAACCATGACTTTGTGCACAATCCTCCACCAATTTCAGATCGTACTTTTTGCATAACGTTCCGATTTTCTCCGTATAAGCTATACGTCCATACAAATGGACAATGGCAATAGCTTTCGTTCTAGGCGTAATGACCTCTTCTATCAAGTCTTCATCAATCTCAAGCGTATTGAGTTTCGGCTCTACTAAAATCGGCTTCAAACCATTTTCTGTTATTGCCAAAATCGTAGCTATATAGGTATTAGCAGGAACAATCACCTCATCACCAGGTTTCATCACGCCCAATTCAATGTACGCTCGGAATATCCATATAAGTGCGTCAAGACCATTTGCACAACCAATACAATACCCTGTTCCTATATATTTGGCATAGTTAGTCTCGAAAGTATCATTTTCCTTACCTTGTAAATACCAACCGCTATCAACCACACGACACACAACTTCGTGAATCTCCTCTGCGTGAAGAGCAGTCAAATCTTTTAATGAAAGAAATGGAATCATATTATTTATACTTTAAGTTGTTCTTATGATTCATTATTTTATCTCATACGTTTCATATCTTTTTGCATAATGAGCTCCTATTTTAATATCCTTAAAAATACAAGCTTCTCCACGAGCTATACGCAAAGCATTAAGCACAACATCCAAACCAGCCATACATGAATATTCAATACCAGCCGGAAGCCTAGGGTTAATTTCTATGATTTTTAGGCCTTTATTGGTTATGAAAAATTCTGCATTTATCACACCATTCAAATTAAAGATATCTGCAATTATACAACAGAGTTGTCGTATTTCAGGAATATCTACAATTTCCACCGCAATACCACACCCATTACTATTGCGGAGTAATTCTAATTTTTGAACAACCTCAAATTGCTCTGTTTTTCTATTACGGACTATGTCAACAGAAACAATTTCACCTGTCACATATTCTTGAGCAATATAATTATCCCAAACACTAGCATACTTCCACAGCTCTTCCATATTTTCAATTTTTCTGCATCCTATACTAGCTCTTCCCTCAACAGGTTTGATAAATATTGGAAAATTATCATTATTAACATCCGTTATATTTTCATATCTCTTTATACAATATTTTGCGATATTTTTTTCCGACCATTCTGCAAATAAATTCTTATTATGACAAGTAATTATAGCATCTATATTTGCGAGACACAATGTAATACCAATAGCATTAAAATCTTCTTTATGTTTTGCAACAACCTCAACTTCTTCATCTACCACACAAAAAAACACCTCTACATTATGTTCCTTACAAAAATTCAGTAGATATTGAACATAACCTTCCCTATCATGTAATACAGAGGGAAATTGAAAAAATTCATCAACTTCATTGGAATTTGCAATACTATATTTTCCATTTATATCAGCTCCAATCACATAAAAAACCTCTTCAGCCTTCTTTAATTCACTTATTATAGTTGTACAATTCATTGTACCTATTGCAGTAATCAAGACTCTTGTTTGATTATTATTCATTACATTAAAATTAGCAGATTTATCACAATGAAAAACAAAATACTAATCTCTCCTAAATTCTAAAAATTTATCATAATCCCTTATATAATCCCCCTCATCATACCCATTCGAAGCCAAAACCAAGCATACAGAACCCGAAGAAAAATCATCCAATGTACGCCATATACCCGGAACGATATAAAGCCCTTGATAAGGACGGTTCAAATGGAAAGTTCGTTTTACATTTCCGTCATCCAATGTAACCGTAAAACTACCACTTGCAGCAATAATCAATTGGCTTAGCTCCTTATGCGCATGGCCACCACGACTCTCACCACCAGGGACATCATACAAATAATAAGCGCGTTTCACATCAAAAGGGACAGTCTTTAGGTTCTCTACTACTGTTAAGTTTCCTTTTCGGTCGCTATGATGTTTATCAAGCTCTATCATTGTACAATCATAAACACTGGATGTTCGCATGAGTATAATTTTTAAATTCTTGATAATCGTATATATAATCATCCACACTATAAGGGATAGACGCTAAAACTAAGGCCAATGAGTTTGTTGAAAAATTGACCATTTCCCTCCAAGCCCCTTTGGGCACATAAAGTCCGTAATAGGATCGATTCAACAGGAATGTCTGTTGTCGTATCCCATCATCAATATGAACCTCAAAACTTCCCGACAATGCGATGATAAACTCTTCATTCTTCTTATAGGCATGACCTCCACGCACTTCCCCTCCCGGCACATCGTATATCCAATAACTACGTGCGATTTTGAATGGAACATGCTGGAATTCCTCTACAAAGGAAAGATTACCCCGCTTATCTAAAAACTTGGGTAGCTCTATTATTACCGGCTTGTTATCCATATATTTTCTCACCTACCGTTGTACATAGAATCATAATACCTCTCACACTCCCCACTCGTGATGTTATCCATCCATTCCTGATTCTCCAAATACCATTTTACGGTCTTTTCAATACCTTCTTCAAATTGATATAAAGGTTCCCAACCTAGTTCTTTCTGCAATTTGGTAGAATCAATGGCATACCGAGCATCATGTCCCAAACGGTCGGTTACATAAGTGATGAGATCCATATCCTCTCCTTCCCTACGTCCCAACAAACGGTCTACGGTACGAATGATCACCTTGATGATATCAATATTCTTCCATTCATTGAAGCCCCCTATATTATAGGTATCCGCAACCTTACCCTGATGAAATATCAAATCAATGGCACGGGCATGATCTTCAACGAACAACCAATCCCGCACATTCTCGCCTCTTCCGTAAACAGGCAGGGGTGTGCGATGACGAATATTATTAATGAATAAGGGAATCAGCTTCTCTGGGAACTGGTAAGGGCCATAATTATTACTACAATTAGTCACAATAGTCGGCATCCCGTAGGTATCGTGGAATGCACGAACAAAATGGTCACTGCTCGCCTTACTTGCGGAGTATGGACTATGTGGGTTATACTTGGTATTCTCATAAAAGAAATCCTTTCCGTAGGCATGGTGATGCCCACCCGAGGAAGCGGTAGTGATAAATGGCGGTTCTATTCCCTCCGGATGACTCATGGTTAACGCACCATAAACCTCATCCGTTGAGATATGGTAAAACATCTTACCTTCATATTTTTCAGGTAGCGATTCCCAATACAATTTGGCCGCTTGTAATAAGGATAGGGTTCCCATCACATTCGTTCGAGCGAAAGTGAACGGATCCTTGATACTCCGATCCACATGGCTTTCTGCTGCTAAATGAATCACACCGTCCACTTCATATTGCACCATTAACTCTTGAATCTTTATAAAATCGCAAATATCAGCCTTTACAAAAGTGTAATTTTGCCTGTTCTCTATGTCCTTAAGATTTGCCAAATTCCCAGCATATGTCAATTTATCCAAGTTAATGATATGACAATCAATATACTTGTTCACAAACAGGCGCACCACATGGCTACCAATAAATCCGGCTCCTCCTGTTATAAGTATATTCCGCTTAAATTCCATCATTCGTTATTTTTAGTCAATTATTTTTACGTTTGTAAGTATTCAATCCAACTCCTCAAACTGAGAATTCTGACTCTTAAACTCGGGGACAAAGGCTTTCATCTCCTTTACCATCGAGAGGATCTGAACACGGAGGGACAATTCCGTTAACACATTGATATGTTCTACCACATCCTTATAGTCATACTCACGAACCGCCGCCACTCGAATCTTCTCGTGAGGGGTCTCTTTCGTGTTCTCCTTGTTGTTCAGTAGCTCTTCATACAATTTCTCACCGGGGCGGAGACCAGTGTACTTGATCTCGATGTCTTTGTCTACCTGTAATCCGGACAGCTCGATCATGCGCTTCGCCAAATCCGCTATCTTCACCGGCTCTCCCATATCGAAGATAAAGATCTCACCACCCTTGCCCATTGTACCGGCCTCTAACACCAGGCGACAAGCCTCCGGGATAGTCATAAAGTAACGGATGATATCGGGATGGGTGACCGTCACTGGACCTCCCTGAGCGATTTGTTCCCGGAAACGGGGGATAACCGAACCGTTGCTACCCAATACGTTTCCAAAGCGGGTCGTAATGAAACGCGTCTCGCCTTTCACCTCTCCTCGCTCGATCGCAAGGCTCAGACTCTGTACATAGATCTCAGCCAAGCGCTTGCTACAGCCCATGATGTTCGTGGGGTTCACCGCCTTATCCGTACTGATCATCACAAATTTCTCCACACCATAGCTTACAGCGGCATCCGCCATCACACGAGTACCGAACACGTTTGTTCGAATCGCCTCGCAGGGGTTCTCCTCCATTAAAGGGACATGCTTGTAGGCCGCCGCATGGAACACTACTTGGGGATGCCAGTTGCGGAACACATAATCCACACGGTCCGGGCTACGGACATCGCCGATCACCGGGACAAAGTTTAGTCCCTTGTATTTCTCTTCCAATTCCAGACGGAGATTATGCATCGGGGTCTCAGCGGAGTCGAAGCAAACCAACTTCTTAATCGGGAAATGAGCCAGCTGGCGACAGATCTCGCTACCGATACTGCCGGCGGCTCCCGTGACAAGCACGGTCTTCCCTTCCAACAGATTGCCGATTTCGTCCAGATTAATATGGATCTCCTCACGACCCAACAAATCCTCGATACGGATCTCACGGACCGAACGCTTCGCCTCACCTCCACGTAGCTCCTCCATCTCCGGAACTACCAACGTCTTCAATGAGGCCTGCTCGCAATAACGGATCAAACGGTCACGCTCCTGATGGGCAACCTTTATATTCGGGAAGAGAACGCCATCCAAACTGTTGCGAGGGATCAAGCGATACAGATCCTCCACGTTCTCGATCTGGTAGACCGGTAACTCCGCGATCCGAATGCTTTTCTTGGAATTGCCAAAGGAAAGGAAGCCCATGATGCTATAATTCTGCATGAATACCTGACGGTTCGCCGAGGTAGCGATCATCACGCTCTCCTCCTCCGTGCCAAAGACCAGTACCCGCTTGCGTTTCTTGCCTAGTTGCAGGAGGACGCTGTTATAGACATTAATCACGAAGACACGCAACGTAACCAACATCACGATCGTCAACGTACTGTCCATAATTCCACCCAACCAATAGATAGGAGGGCTGAAACGGGCTTTCAACAGCCAAAGCAGCAGGAACATCAAGAGCGACTTGCCGATCGCAGCACCACCGATCCGCCACAAGCCACGCAGCGTGGAATGGCGAATAACCCCATGATATGCTTTGAACAGCAAGAACGAAACGATACTGGCCACAAATGAGGAGAGGCCCACTTTCAGCACATCAGACTCTCCAATACGTATATGCAGAATGGAGAACATTCCTAGTACGCCCAGCAACGATACGAAGAGCGAGACGAAAAGGTCCGCACTAAAAATGATCCAACGGTTGATATACCGCAAATTCACCAGACGGCCTAAGGCCAATCGCCATCTGCCCTTATGAAAATCCATCATTTGTATTTTGTTTGTTTTATATTCAGTGCCCTAACTTTTCCCAACGGCGGTGCCTGTGACTCGTGGCGTCCCGAAGCGGCGGGCGTAATACAGCTTTCCGTCCGCAAGATCGTACCATCACCTTGGTGGATGATTTGGATCGCATGGGTTGCATTGGGCACGATCTGCACATTGCAACCGTAGATATGGAAGACGAAACGTGCTTGTTCCGCCCGCTCATGGTTTTCTGTCATATCGTAATTTTTTCAGTAAGGTTATCACTTTTCGTTTCCCTTGGAAAACGAGGTATATATGAATTGCCCTGTGAAGTATATATCAATTGCCTAACACAGTATATATCCTCGGGCACATGCAGTATATCTTCTCAAAAACGGCCAGTTGAGCGGTGTCTGAGACGACTGCTCCACGCATCGTTGATACGGGCACGGATGTTGCTGACGCTTTTACCCTTCGTGATTCGGGGGGTGATGGGTAGAAAGAGGCGGATGAAACGCTCTTTGACCATCTCCTCGGGGGTTATTTTCAGCTCGTTCTCTTGCATGACCAGAATGACTTGGGCCAACTCGGTAACCGTCCGGCACTCGACGATCTGCGCAAGATAGCGTTCCAGATCCTCTTCTTTATTTATATAGGCACGAAAACGGATCGTTTCAGGCATGAGACCGGATCTACCGTCCCCCTCTTCTTGGGAGGTCTCCCCGCAATATTCTCCCACATAGAAGTTCTGGATGGCTTCCGTAGCGTTGGGGAGTATCTGGTTATTGCCGCCGTGTATGGTAATCGTTATATCAGACATAAGGTATATATGAATCGTTTGTCAATGAAAAGTAAACAGTTTGTCAACGGTTATCAACGGATTTGATTTCGCTATCCGGGGGTTGTACTTTCGCATTGTCAACAATAAGTTTAATCTTTTAAAAAAAAGAAGTATGATTAATTATTCAACTTACATGTGGAAAAGTCCACTGGATGAGACCGCAAAGGAACAGGCGTACGCCAAGAACCAAGTGACGAAAGTGATGAGTTTCGATGATTTCGTGAAGCACATCTCAGATCACAACGGTGTTTTCACACGCGGCACGGTAAAAGGCGTGGTAAGCGACACCTGCTCATGTCTAGTGGAACAATTGCTGAACGGCTACAAGGTACAATTCGGCGAACTAGGAATCTTTAGTATCTCCATCACCTGCGAGCCGGCCGCTACACTCAAGGACTTCTCCAGCGATAATATCAAGGCGGTGAACATTCTATTCAATCCGGGTATAGACTTCGAGAACCTACGTTCTAAGGCAGAATTCAACCTAGTAACCAGCCGTGCGATCCAAGCCGCCTCGCTGAAGGCGGTAAAAGAGAATAAAGACACGGTGGACTTGGCTGCGTTGAAGAAAGGAGACTCAGAATCTCCCGATGAGATCTAAATCCTACCATTGAGAAATACGGCTTTTAAACCATGAAGCTTATTTTATTCATTTATTTAAAGACTACAAGTATGAAAAAAACAAATTGGAAGAGCGTCTTGCTCTACATCATCCGTATTGTCGAACTGGTCATCACCGGTGCCGCCGGTGGAGCCGCTAGCGGTTGGATCGGATGAGAACCATCACGCTGATTATCGTGCATTGCTCTGCCAATAGGCAGGGCAGCACTTTACGGATGATGGACATCGACCATCTGCATCGCTCTCTCGGCTGGAAAGGCTGCGGATATCACTTTGTCATCCCGACCGATGGTACGATCGAGACCGGTAGGCCCCTTGAACAAGTGGGCGCTCACTGTAAGAACCACAATCGGTACAGTATCGGGGTTTGCTATATCGGAGGACTCGCCAACGATGGAAAGACTCCCATGGATACCCGAACGGAAGCCCAACGAGAAGCCCTACAGGGTTTGCTTCGTGAATTGCATCAGCGATTCCCCAAAGCCCTAATCGTGGGACATCAAGACTTGGACCCGTCGAAATCCTGTCCCTGTTTTAATGTCGTGAACGAGTTTTCCGATTAGTTTAACGCAGGGAGTCCCTTCACCTCCCTCGTATGCCACGCTTGGTAGGCGGGAGCGGAGAGTTCAGGTACAGTCAATAACTTGTAATCCGCCCCGTTCTGCTTAGCTATATGTTTTCGTTCATACAAACGAAGGGAACGATCCGTTACGGAAACCATGACAACCGGAAAAGGATAAGCGTACAGGCGCATCGGCGTGATCTCACTATCCGGAAAGGCACGACGCAATTGATAAGCGGAACGTTCGAACGCGACCCAATAAGATCCCGTACAATATAAATGGATCGAGGTCTGATTCGCACACTCACGATTCATGATCTCTCTCAAATGCCCTTTCAGCAATAGCATCAAACGGATACCGGAGGGAGTTTCGCTTTCCTTTCTCATGACAGTCTACTATTTAATGTTTTAGCCAAATATCGTAATCGTGTAAACGCTGTATCAACAAGGCCTTGCTTCTCTTAGGCGAAGGGTCATCCCGCCAGGGATCTACCAGCTCATGCGCCATACGGTAATACAGGTTGCTATTCGTGCAGCCGTAAAGCGTGACGAGCAGCAAGGCACGAGAATTCACTGCCTTAACCAATGGAAGCATATTGCGTAGGGTGGAATGCAAGCGTTCAAACTCCTCTTCCTGAGCCAACAGCTTATAGGCCGGAAGGAGTAATGAGTAAACCTTGCAACGCATCACGTCGGTCTCCACACGAAGGGAAGCATAGCCCTTCAGCACCTCACGAACCAAAAGTTCGTCTTCCTTTCCCAATTTGCCCGAGAGATAATAACGCCCCAACGCCTTGTGCATACCTTCCGATAAACGATCGTTATCCAAATGGGTATAAACATGCTTGCCTTTCGTATTCAACTCGATCAGCTCATACTCGCCTTGCCTTACCTCAAATAGAGGAACCCACATACAGTCAAGGATACGTACCATGACATCCTTATGACCTCCACCCGGTTGCACCACCACCTCAGCCTCCATCCCCATGAAAGAACCCGAGGTGATACGTACACGGTCACCTTTCAGCAAGCGACCGCTATCCGGTACGTACACCGGAAGCTCATTGGAATAAGATTCAGCCATCCAGCGTAAGGTCTCCATCTCATGATCTGACAGGTAAGGAAAATAAGAGTGTTCGCCCACGGATACCCGAGGAAGAAGATTATATAAGGGCATGATACGTTTCAAACGGAAAATCTCATTCTCCGAAGCATGGATAAACACATAGTTGTATAAAAGAGGCTTCCTCGTATTGACCATCTTGCCTCCCACCTTGCGAGCCTCGACATACGAGGGGGCAAAGTACTCGAACAAGGGTTCCCCACAACGTTTACGACGGGAAAGCTCGGCATCTAATCCTTTTGACGAATAGATATTATCACGTCCCCCAACAGCGGTAGGAAGCGTCAGTACGTACCAGCGTACAGCCTCCTGACTACGGCGATTGCGTATATGCACCATAGCTCTATCAGAGCTATTACTTGTCACGATATTCATTGAGGAAGATAATTCAGAGCCTTATCAAGATATTCTTGTAATACCCTGATAAATAAATACTTATGTGAAAACAAAAAAGGAATTACTGAAAATTTGCATCCCTTCAATACTCATGCTACTTGGCGAGTAGCCAAACTGACTGCTACTTGGCGAGTAGCCTTAACAAGAGGAGTGAAAGGATATTCCTTAGTTGTAGAGACGGAGCGTGTCCCGTTTCATCCCCTTACAATGGTATTTTAGTTACTATCAGGCGGTGGGAGACGGAGCACGCTCCATCTCTACATGATGTTATATGGAATTTACTTCGGATAACGTGATGATTTCGGAAATAACGAGGCCATTTCGTTTCTATTGCCATGTCTATACATCAGAAATAAGAACGAAGATTTAAAGAGAATTAAGGTTGAAACACAAACAAAGCCTAATGTTTGCTTGTGTTATGTTATTTTTTACTACATTTGCGGCATGAAATGAACGCTACTCGCCAAGTAGCGTACTTTTCTTCACCCTACTTTCGGCGCATAATTATACACACTCTCGAAACAAAGTTTGTTTACGGTTGAGAGTTTTTCTAAAGAGAAACTCTTCAAGTATATTTGCGTAGTCTTGATAGATTTATGCCCTAACAGTTCACTGATCATCTCAATCGGTACGTTTTGCTCCTTCAAGGTCGTGGCGAAAGAGTGACGAATCGTGTATGAGGTAACCCGAGTATGAATGCCAATGGATTCCGACAGTATTTTCAATCTGCGGTTAAAACCTCCTAATACGGTATTATATTCCTTGTAGGCATCCTCACCGGTCTTCATTCCCTCTAAAAAAGGAAACAGATAGGGCGAATCCTCGGTTGTATCGGCTGCCAACTCATTCAGCAGCCCTTGTGCCTCCGCTGGGATCTCCACCTGTATAAGGGATCCGCTTTTCTGCCGATAATAAGACAAGATCCCTTCCTTGATATCCTCCTTTCGCAAATGCGCCAAATCTACGAAAGCCATCCCGCAAAACAAAAACATCAGGCAAAAGGCTGATTGGGTCCTCTTCTGTTGCGGATCTGTCACCGGGCTTGTCATCAGCAAGCGTAAGCTTTCCGAAGGCAACGCCTTTTTACGTTTACTCTCAACCCCCGTAAACACATGCTTAAACAAATGAGGAATATAGGCAGCCTCACCCACCTCTACCGCTAAATTATAGATGTGACGAATCCGGCGCATATAAGTAGATACCGTGTTACGAGCACATCCCTTGGCCAACAGCCAAGATTGATAACGCAAAAGTGTATCCCGATTAATATACGCATAAGGAATCTCTTCCCGGCCACAAAAACATTTAAACGACCTCAACGCATCTTGATAACTCTTCGCCGTGGAATAACGCTTTTTCTCACGCAGGCAGGTGATATACGTAAGTACACCCACCACAAAATCATTCTCATTCATACTTTATCTCCTTAAGAATTAATACATAAAAAAATCCTCTATCTCTCGTTTACACAGGAAAGATAGAGGATCTTCATAAAATCCTTAAAGAAATATATTATTTTCCGGCTTTCTCAGCAGCAGCTTTCTTATTGATCTTCTTCTTCTGCAACTCGTAAGCGATCGGAGTAGCGACGAACAAAGTAGAGTATGTACCGATAATGATACCTAATAAGATAGCGAACGTAAAGCTTCGGATCGTGCTACCGCCCAAGATGAAGATACACAATACAACCACCAACGTAGTCAATGATGTATTAAATGTACGACACAAGGTAGAGTTCAACGCATCATTGATCACTTGATAACGATCACGCTTCGGATACAAAGCGATCGTCTCGCGGATACGGTCGAATACAACCACGGTATCATTGATAGAGGAACCGATAATCGTCAAGATAGCTGCGATAAACGTCTGGTCTACCTCCATTGAGAACGGAAGAACCTTCCATAACAAGGTATAGAAAGAAATGATACACAATGTAGTCGTAGCAACAGAGGCGAACGCACCCACAGAGAATGACACATCACGGAAACGAAGCAGGATATAAGCGGCCATACAGATCATGGCGAAGATTACCGCTAAGATAGCGCTATTCTTGATATCGTCTGCCATGCTAGGACCCACCTTCTGCGAACTCTGTATGAAAGTAGTCGTGAACTCATCTAATGTAGTTCCTTCCGGAAGTAAGGATTTCACGCCCTCAAACAATTTATTCTCGATCTCTTGATCTACCGTAGGATCGTTATCATTGATCTTATAGTTGGTAGACACACGTACTTGATCTGCTGTACCGATCTGGATAACACTAACAGAACCGTCTAACTGAGCATCCAGCATATTACGAACATCGTCAGTCTTCACCTCTTGATTAAAACGAATCACGTAGTTACGTCCACCCGTGAAATCGATACCGTTATTCAAACCGATCGTCATCATGGAAATAGCACCCAATACGATAATAGCGGCCGGAATCAAATAACCGACTTTGCGAGCACCCAAGAAATTGATCTTCGGATTTGTCAGCAAGTCTTTCGTCAGAGAAGTCGTGAATGTCACGTTCTTCAATTTATCTTTCGCTAACAATGCCTCATAAACGATACGAGTCAAGAACACGGCTGTAAGGAATGAAGCGAACAAACCGATGATCATCGTCGTAGCGAAACCACGGATAGGACCCGTACCGAAATAGAACAATACGATACCGGTAATGATAGATGTCAAGTTTGAGTCGAAGATAGCGGAGAACGCATTGCTGTAACCGTCAGCGATAGCCTTTCCTAAAGACTTACCAGCACGAAGTTCCTCTTTCGTACGCTCATAGATCAATACGTTAGCATCGACTGCCATACCTAGCGTCAACACCATACCAGCAATACCCGGCAAGGTAAGAACGGCTTGGAAAGAAGCAAGGATACCCATCGTGAAGAAAATGTTCAATACCAAAGCACCATCGGCGATCAATCCCGGTACCAATCCATAGAATGCGCACATATAGATCATCAACAGCACCAATGCTAACACGAAAGAGATCACACCGGCATTGATAGCCTCTTGTCCTAATGACGGACCAACGACGTCTTCTTGAACGATATGTACGGAAGCAGCCATCTTACCCGATTTCAATACGTTCGCTAAGTCCTTCGCCTCTTCCGGTGTAAAGTGACCGGTGATTTGTGAACGACCTCCCGTGATCTCATCGTTTACGTTCGGAGCGGAATAAACCATCTCATCCAAAACGATAGCGATCTGGCGACCGATATTCTCTTTCGTCAAACGAGCCCAAGCCTTAGAGCCTTCGGCATTCATAACCATGTTAACCATTTGCTCTGAACGACCGGCTTGTTGCATAAAGTCAGCGTTAGCATCTGTTACTACGTCACCACCTAAAGCGGGACTTCCATCACGGTTCGTTACCTTCAAGGCATATAACTCAAAGAACTGCTCTTTATCATCGATCGCCTTTACACCCCATTTTAAAGCCAAGTTACGAGGCAATACCTCTTTCACTTGTTTCATGTTCAGGTATTCGCTGATCTTCTCCATATCTTTTGCTTGAGCGATACCTACCGTCGAACCCGGAGACAACTGACCGTTGTACTGGCTAATCTGCAATAAAGCAAATAATGGATGTTGCTTAGCGAACTCTTCCATGCTTTGATTAGCTTCCGTATCTTTTTTATCTTGACCAAGCTCAGCCAACAAAGAATCGGCCTCACTTACATTCGCATCAGCGGCATCAGCGATTTTCTCAACATTATCGGTAGCAACAGAATCAGCGGAAGCCTCCTTACTTAAGATAGTAGCCAATACATTATCAGCGGCAACCAATTGTTGATAGATTTCCGGCAACTTATAAGTTTCCCAGAATTCCAAGTTAGCGCTACCTTGAAGCAACTTACGAACACGTTCCGGTTCTTTCACACCCGGCAACTCAACCAAGATACGACCCGCCGTCTCCAAACGTTGGATGTTCGGAGAAACCACACCGAAACGGTCGATACGAGTACGCAGTACGTTGAATGAGTTATCAATCGCACTTTGCAACTCTTGTTTCAAAACAGAAACAACCTGAGCGTCTGAACTCTGGGGCGTGATTTTATCTTTTAACTCGAATGTACTGAAAATAGCGGAAAGACGTGCGCCGCTATCCAACTTCTTATACTCCTCAGCGAAAAGGTCGATGAAATCTTTTTGGCTAGTCGCTTGATGCGCATAAGCTAAATCCAACGCCTTGTTGAAATTCTCGTCTTGGTTGTTGTTAGACAACGAACGGATTACATCCGCCACGTTCAACTCAAGGACAACGTTCATACCGCCCTTTAAGTCAAGACCTAAACTAATTTCCATTTCACGGCATTGCTTAAGCGTATAGCCTAACCATACCTTCTGAGTAGATAGTGAGTCTAAATAAGCACTCTCTTTCGCAGGATCTCCACCCGCATACTCAGCGGCTTTACTGTTGTAATGTTGCGTCACGAACGAGAACGACAAATAGAACAAACAGACAAGCGTAAGTAACACCGCGAAGACCTTTACAAATCCTTTGTTTTGCATCTGAATCTTAGGTTTATGTTATTACATTATTTATATTCGTTTTTTCACAGGGTGCAAATATAGACTTTTTTTCTTTGATAAAGAGCAATTAGTATAATTATTTGTCACGCTCATAGTTTATTTCAAACGCAAATGTATATCTTTGGGGCTAAAATAATAAGGAAAATATACCATGAAACAGTTATTATTCGCTCTGTTATTTATCCCCGCCCTGCTATTCGCACAAGAGGATCAACACTATCTGGCAGGGGCCGTTCCGGTTGCAGACGGTAAAGTCGTTTTTACCCGAGAGATTAATGCCCCCTCTTTAAGCAAGGCACAAATCTACCAACAACTATTAAAATGGGGACAAGAAAATTTTAACACAAAGGAAAGTAGAGTAGCTTATCAAAATGAGGCAAAAGGCGAGATCGCCATTATCGGGGAAGA
>ERZ791822.881-NODE-881-length-15849-cov-2.573762_pt1 | contig 15849 bp, 15 predicted proteins | sample MGYA00510299_ERZ791822 | MGnify/ENA primary metagenome ERZ791822 (study PRJEB30046, sample SAMN00791945) | human gut metagenome | study: EMG produced TPA metagenomics assembly of the A metagenome-wide association study of gut microbiota in type 2...
TGGGAGTGTACTGCGCTCATCCGCCAGCAGCTCCACGCCGGGATGGGTGGCAACGTAGCGGGTGCGATGCATCAGCTTCGCGGCGTTCTGTCCGCCCTTGAGGTAGGGGGAGATCAGTACGATCCGGGCCATGTGTCATCCGGCTCTATGCGCCGCTGGCTCCGCACCGCGTTTTCAAAACTCACCTGACCATTGGTGCGCTTCACCTCATCCACGGCGTAGGCCCGCAGCTCCCGCGTGTGAATGGGATCGGTACGGAAGTGCGCGGCGATGGTGTGGCTCATCATGTTCTGCTCCACCGCGCACTTGAAAAGAATACGGCAGAGCCGATTGTTGTTGTCGTCCAGCGTACCCTGAATGGCTGTGAGGATGGCTTGGGAGAGGTAGGTGGTGTTGTCCTCGGTGCCGAGGTAGCCCATGTAGAACCGCAGGGCCTTTTCTACGAATTCATTGCGGCTGCGGCAGTTATCAGCTTTCAACCAGCCGTCCATGCGGTCGATCATGTCGGGCGGGAGCCAAAATGTCGTTTTCTTTTTCACTTTTTCTTTCATTGGTGTTCTCCTTTCCTTGCCGTCGGTCAAAAGGGGCGCGAATGCCGGAAACACCGTGCCTTTTTGAAAACCAGACTGCGGTTTTTCTAAACGAGCCTGTGTACCAATTCATGGACAAAAAGCGCTCTGAGGGCAAACCTTACAAGTTTTACATGATGGCCTCTGCAAATAAATTTCTCCGTATTTACTATGCCTCTGTGAAGGCGTATTTGGACGCTTTGGACGAGGCGTAACGTCACTTCTATATCTACGGACTGCCACCATCTTTAATTGCAGATGCGAAGTGGCATGATTGAGTGCGCTTATTTCTCCCTGCGTAAATTTCTTGAATTTCTACTTGACTTTTGTTAGCAGGTCTTACGTCTTGACGGCTCTTTATTGCAATGCCTAATAGAAGTTGATATAATATCGGCATTATATGCTATTGATATACGAGGGCTTTCACAAATGAAGCTGCGCACAAAAATCACATTACTTGTTTGTTCCGTGGTCATTGTAATTTTGCTGCTTAATAGATATCCTGTTTCTATGAGCCTTCAATCGACAATGACACAAGCGGACGGCAGAGCTCTGATGGACATTGCCTATCAGATTTCCATTACCCCTGAGGTAAGCAGCACGGAAACAGAGCAGGCGGAACTTGAAACTCTCCTGCGGAAAACCGTGGAGGGAAGTAATTGTACCGCACTTGTGCTGCTTGCGGCTGACGGTACTGTGCGCTGCGGGATTGGTCAAAATGATATGGATCCCGCAGTTCTGAAAGATTATTGCGGTTCACCCATAGATGAGCGCAGCTATCGGCTATGCGGCGATGGGGAAAAACAGACGCTATACGCAGTCTGCCCAATTCGCGATAGTCTTGACAAGCCCTGTGGGCGTGTACTCGTCATGTTGAAGTACGACACGGGAAACGCAGGCACGGCCAAGGCACAGCGCGATCTGGATGCAATGACGATTCTCGTCATGATTATCGCGCTGATCTTTGTTTGGGATATTACCGACAACATCAAGGGCAGCATGTTTAACCTTGAGCCGGTGGAAATTGCGCAGCTGCTGGTTGAGCGTAATGCATTGATCGACGCGGTGCGCGACGGTCTCCTCTCCATTAGCGAAAAGGGGAATATCCTGCATCTGAACAAAACCGCTCAAGAGCTGCTTTCTGCATCGCTTTCCGGCAAAACACCGGAAACCTTTGCGGAGGTGTTTCCTTGGCTATCGTTTGATGACATCCTGCAAAATGAGCCGTATTACGACAGTGAATGCCATATCGGTACCGACAGTTATTACGTCAGCTTTATTCCCATCAGGGTCGAAAAGCCGCAGCACCGCAGTCTCCTTGTTACGTTCCGCCCCAAACAGGAAATGGTTCGCTTTGCTGAGGACATCACCGGAGTGAAGACCTACATTGAGGCGCTGCGCGCACAGATGCACGAATTCAATAATAAATTGCAGGTTGTAGCTGGATTGCTGCACGAGAAAAATTATGACGAGCTCGATAAGTATATCTCCGGGCTTGTCCACCTGCGCACGCGTGAGATGGAATCGCTCTCGCAGAAGATTCACGATCCCGTTCTTGCGGCATTTATCATGAGCAAATATGACCGGGCTGCCGAGCAGAAGGTCGATCTGATCCTGACAGACCGAACAGAGCTTCAATGTGGGCTCTCGGAAGAAATGCAGCAGGATATGGTCGTAATCACCGGGAATCTGCTGGAAAATGCCTTTGATGCGGTGCAGGGCTGCGCAATGCGGATCGTTACGCTGGAGATCCGCGAATCTGCCGGAGATATTATAATCGCTGTGTGGGATTCCGGAATGGAAATTCCGCAGGAGCTGCGAGAGGTGCTGTTCGACTATGGGGTGACGAGCAAAGAAAACGGGAACGGCATCGGATTGCATCTTGTGCGGCAGGCGTGTGGCCGCCACGGCGGCTATGTCAGCGTAGTGAGTGATGCGCAGAGCGGAACGGAGTTCGTTGCGCATATTCCGTACCATACAAAGGAGGATGGCGTATGTACCGATGCCTTATCGTAGAAGATGATCCGCAGGTGGCAAAGCTCAATGCGACCTATTTGGCGCAGGAGGGGTTTCTTGTTTCTGCCGTGGCCGCTGATGCGTCGCAGGCGCTCGCCGCCATGGAAGAGCAGACATTTGACCTTGTGCTGCTGGATGTTTTTCTTCCCGGCATGAACGGACTGGAGCTTTTGCGCCGGCTGCGCGCAACACAGCAGACATCAGAGGTCATCATCATCTCTGCTGCGCGAGACAGCGCACAGATCTGCGAGGCGCTGAGGCTTGGCTGCGTGGACTATATCATTAAGCCGTTCTCTCCGGATCGGCTGCATTTGGCGCTTGAAAAGTATCGGCAACGCTCGCTTCTGATGAGAAAAAGCTTTCTGGAGCAGGGAGAAGTCGACCGGCTGGCTGCAACAAAGGACAACCCGGAAACGGAGCAGATCGCAGAGTATCCCAAGGGGATTGAGCAGAAAACGTTGGAATGCATTTGTGAAAATCTTCCAAAAGACGGCACTGCGTTCAACGTGCAGGAGATCGCCGAGCGAACAAATCTGTCGCGCGTGTCGATCAAAAAGTATCTGGACTATCTTTGCGAGCGCAGGGTTCTGCGCCAGACCTATGTGTATGGCAACAAAGGCCGCCCTGCAACGCTTTATCAGGCAGTGTCGACCGGCGATCACACGAGCAGACTGCTCTGATATGAAGAGTGAGGAAAAGCAGGCCTGCTTTTCCTCACTTTATTTAATTTCAAAATTCAAAGAATATTTACAAAAACAGACAAGCTTTTGTTCCGCTGCTATACTGTCAGTGGATACAGGAGATGCGAAAAGGAGAAATTGAAGGATGTCCCGTTTCCAAAGTTTGTGCGAAAAGAGGTTTCATCTTGCACAGAATCAGACGAACCTTCACACAGAAGTGTTGGCCGGCTTGACCACCTTTGCAACGATGTCCTATGTACTGGCAACCATTCCCAATATGCTTAGCAACGCAGGTCTGCCAAAGGGCGCGGTCCTGACAGCGCTTATCCTGCTGGTCATGTCCTGCAGCATCGCTATGGCGGTGTATACCAACCGCCCATTTTGCTTGGCGCCGGGGATGAGCTCCGTTGCCATTCTCAGCGCGGTCGATACCACCGGCATGACGGCAGAGGTCGCTTTCGGCGTTATTTTCATCGAGGGCATCATTTTCGTTCTGATCTCATTTATTGGGCTGCGACGGATCGTCGTCAACGCGATCCCGACAAGCGTAAAAATATCCATCAGCGCAGGTATTGGCCTTTTCATTGCGCTGATTGGGCTTAAGTCCGGTGGTATCATTATCACCAGTGACAATGATACGCTGGTGCTCGGCGATCTGACAACGTCAACGGCACTGCTGTTCGTGATTGGATTTGTCGTGTTGCTCTTTCTGGAGGCGCGGAACTTCCGCGGCAGTATGATCGTTTCGATTCTGATCGTGACTCTGTTGGGGATTCCGCTCGGCGTTACCGCAGTACCGGAAAGCATGTTCCTTATGCCCGCCTCCGTACGGCCGGTCATGCTCCACATTGATATTGCCGGCGCGTTGAATGTGAAATATTTTCCGTGGTTGTTTGCTTTTTTCGTGCCTGACTTCTTTGGCACGATGGGCATCATGCTCGGCATCGGCAACCGTGCCGGCTGGCTGGACGAGAACGGCAATATGCCGGATATTGAAAAATGCTTCAAGGTGGACTCCCTGTCTACCGTCGCAGGCAGCCTGTTCTGTATGCCGGTCATGACGACCTATCTCGAATCCGTCTCCGGTGTGGAGGATGGCGGACGCACAGGCCTTACGAGTATCGTGACCTCCGTGCTCTTCGGCCTGATGCTGCTGTTTACGCCCCTTGCGCTGATGATCCCGTCCGTTGCGACAGGGCCGGTGCTGGCATACATCGGGATGCAGATGCTCGGCTCAATGAAGAATATCAACTACGAGGACAAGACCGAGTACATCCCAGCCTTCATGGCGGTCGCCATGACGATATTTACCAACAGTATCGCAATGGGTCTGTCACTCTCTGTGATCTCTTACGTTTTTCTAAAGCTCGCCGCAGGCCGGGCAAAGGAGATCCATGTTGCGATGTACGGACTGTGCATATTCCTCATCTATTATCTCACAACGCTGCTGTAAGAAACGACGCTTTCCCTCATCTTTTCCGCCATGCAGCGCCTGTACCGGCCGGACAGACGCCCGCGGGCGATAAAGACACGCTCTTTTCGGGCGTGAAACATGAAAATCTATAAGGAGGAGAAAATGAGTAATTTGAGTATGTCCCTTGACCGCCGCTTCCAGATCAAGCAGAACGGCAGCACGGTCAGGACGGAGATCCTGGCAGGTATCACCACCTTTGCCACGATGTCCTATGTCCTTGCAACCATTCCGAATATGCTTGAGCAGGCGGGGCTTGTCCGCGGCGCAGTCCTTACGATGCTGATCATCGCCGTTGTGGCGTGCAGCGTGGCGATGGCGCTCTATACCAACCGTCCGTTCTGCCTCGCGCCGGGCATGAGCTCCGTTGCAATTCTCAGTTCCATTGATTCCATCGGCATGACGCCGGAGGTGGCCTTCGGCATTATCTTCTGGGAAGGCGTTATCTTTGTCATCATTTCGTTTGCCGGCCTGCGCAACATCATCGCAACGGCCATTCCCGCCAGCATCAAGATCGCGCTGAGCGGCGGTATCGGACTTTACATTGCTCTGATCGGTCTCAAGTCCGGCGGCATCGTCGTTTCCAGCCAGAGCAACACGCTGATCTTCGGCGATCTGAGCACCCCCAAAGCGCTGATGTTCGGCATCGGCTTCCTGCTGGTGCTGATCTTTGAGGCACGCAAAATCAAGGGAAGCATGATACTATCCATTATCATCGTCACGATCATCGGCATCCCGCTCGGCGTCACCCAGCTGCCGACGCATCTTTTCAATATGCCCAGCGGCATCAGCGATGTCACTCTCCGCATTGACATCCTTGGCGCGCTGCGTCCGGAATACCTGCCCTGGCTGCTGACCTTCTTTGTGCCTGACTTCTTCGGTACGATGGGCATCATCCTTGGCGTGGCCAACCAGGCTGGCTGGCTCGATGAGAACGGCGATATGCCAGGCATTGAAAAGTGCTTCAAGGTCGATTCCCTGTCTACCGTTGCAGGCAGCTTGTTCTGCATGCCCGTTATGACAACCTACCTTGAGTCTGCCTCCGGCGTGGAAGATGGCGGCCGCACCGGTCTCACCGCACTGACCACCAGTGGCCTGTTTGCACTGATGCTGCTCTTCACCCCGCTTGCTCTTATGGTTCCCGGCGTGGCCACCGGTCCCGTGCTGACCATCATCGGCTTCCAGATGCTTTCTTCCATGCGCAGCGTGGACTACAGTGACAAGACCGAGTGCCTGCCCGCGTTCATTGCCGTCGCTATGACCATCCTGACCTATAACATCGCCAACGGTATGGCGCTGTCCATAGTTTCCTATCTGATCCTCAAGCTCGCTGCCGGCAAGGGCAAGGAGGTTCCCAAGTCCATGTATGTCATCGGCGTGTGCATGCTTTTCTACCTTTATACGTTGGTTTAAGCCTGAGAAATGGATAAGGCGGCATTGTCCCTGCCTCTTCCAAAATGGCCCTGCTAACAAACACAGAACGCTGGCCTCTTTTGAGGCTGGCGTTCTTATATCCCGAATACGCGGCGGGCAGGGGCTAAAAGAGACTTCTGTCGATGAAGAAACGCTTTATGTATGGCGGAAATAAGAGTTGGTAACTACAAATCAAAGGGAGCGCGCGGACAAGATAACCATCTGCGTTCTCGGTCCAAGTTGCCTCGAGGCACTTTTGTGCTCTGTTGAAGTTGTTTTTTGTTGCGCAAGGGGAAGTCCCTATTCTTTGTCTATCTTCCGTAAAGCGACCAAGATGAAAATACACGCTCATATGAGCCGGTACTTTCCCTCAAAATGCCCATCAAATTACGGGGATGTGGCGGCTATTAAGGGAAAACTAATTCAACCAAAATGGTAGCTTTGTTTCCGCAAGCATCACACAATCCTCAAAATCTGCAGCATATTCCTGCGATAACTATTACCGGATATACGAAGCCCCCTCTTGCAGGAAAGGCGGTTTTGCGGTATTTTATAAGTATAGAAAGAAGGTGAATGCGCATTGAAATTGTTTGTGATGGGCATCGGCGGCAATGAAGTACCAACTTATGTTTCACCTGCAGCGGCGGGTGATTTGCAGGCAACCACCAAATGGCAGACAAAATGGACGAGCAAGGCTGCGCAGGACATGCCAAACAAAGTTGCGCTTCGCCGAACCGATACCAACGAATTGCTTGCGCTGATGGCCTATGCCGTTGATGACGCTATCCTTGCGGTAGAGATTATCTATGTAGAAGTGCTGATCACAGCAACGCAAATCTTCTTCATAAAATAGGCGGTGAGAAGAAGTACATTGGCATCGCCAGGGCGCTGTTCGCATACGCTGTGTCGATTTTTATGGAAAATGAGTATGACGGCGTTCTTGCATTTAAAGCGAAAACCAGTGAATTGGTGGAATACTATATTCGCGAGTTCGGCGCAAGTCATGTGGGTTCCTATGATCCTTTCCGCTTGGTGATTTGGGAGGATGCTGCGCGAGAACTGATCGACTACTTTGAAAGGAGCAACTGACATGGATAACGAGCGTATGGAAGAGTTGGAGAAAATCGAAGCCCATGGTGCCGAGAACGGCTGGGTTGCACCGATGACAGAGGAGGACAAGGCGTTCTTCGCATATTTTCGCTCGGTGTTTAAGCGCTACAATATTTCGCCCTCAAAGGCAACGCGGCTGGAGTATGATTTTGTGACACGAGTCGCAGAGAGTGAGTTCTATCTCCAGAAGGCAAATGCGTGAAGGTATTCTTTGTCTATAGCGCCGCAGCTTCTGAGCTGCCACCCTTGCAGAAACCACTTGCATAACACCCTCCTCAGAGTTACAATGCAGCCAACAGCGACGAGAAACGCTTCCCGTCCGGCACCGATGACAGTTCACCGGAAACCGGGCGGGAAGCGTTTTTGACCACATAGATTACCACAAACGGCTCCGGAACACCCGGAAACAGTGGAGATAAGAGCGCAAAGAGTAAGTGAAACAAATCAAAAAGCACTGAAAACCGCTATAAACGTGAATTTCCTGAATGGAATCGGTGGTAAGCTTATATTAGAATCATTAGAAATATAAACAGAGGCTCCACCCAGCAAGAGTGGAGCCTCTTCCAATTGCGGATCAACGTGAGCGCTTTTGACGGTGATTATGGACTCTATAAGGTGAAGCCGATCTAACTTCGTTACGCATTGATCATTCTGGTAGTTCGAATGAGAGAGCGGGTCAATATCTGTGCTCAATTGTCACCATGATTTCTGTACCTGCGTGTTCGGTGCTGTTAATTGAAAATGATAGACGGCGATTAAACATAAAATAGAGACGTCTATAGCTGTTTCGAAGACCAATGTGTTTTTCGGAATCACTATCATCATACAAGGACGCACGCAATAATTTAAGCTTGCTCGGCGGGATCCCTCTTCCGCTATCAGAAATTGTAATGGAGTCAAAATTCATATGCCGTACACAGGATACCGTGAGTTTTCCGCCGCATTCCTCTTTAAGCAATCCATGCTCGACCGCGTTTTCAACAAGCGGCTGTAAAGACAAAAACGGGATCCGAAGCGATCGCAGCACAGGATCGCAATCGACTTGATAGATGATCCGTTTGCCAAACCGGATCTTTTGAATTGCAAGATAGTTCTCAATGTAGTTGAGTTCGTCTTCCAGCTTTACGGAGCCTTTCAAATTAGAAAGACTGTAGCGCAGCATTTGCGCAAAGGAGTCGAGCATCTTTTGCGCAGTTTGATAATCCTTGGTTGAAAGGAGGCGCGAAATAGAAGCAATCACATTAAAGACAAAATGCGGCATGACTTGCTGCTGGAGCGCATTTAGCTTGGCTTGTTTGATCTGATTTTCCGCGATCAAAATAGTTTCGGATTTCTGCGCGAGTTCTTCCTGCATTTTAGAATATGCAAGCTTTTGAATTATGTAGTTTGTCAGGTTTGAAAGAGCGGTTGTGCTGGCTTCGATCTTTTGGCGGCTCATGACCTCGATCTCTTTATAGAATGCAGCAAGCTCTGGATCCGCAAGCCAGTTGATCTTACTGGCGATCTCATCCTTCGGATAGGCATTTTCTTCCTCGCAAAGGACTTGTCCTGCCGTAATCGCAGCGACGCACTTGCCTTGGTAGATCAGAGGAATCTCAATGTTGACAAGCCCGGCGTGGCAGATGTATATGCTGGGCTTTTTTTGCTTTAGAGCAAGGCGGATCGCATTTTGATTCGATCGTGAGCAAAGTTCAGCTCCGTCTTTGCGTGCATTGATCCTATTACAAAAACGGCAGAAATTACCGCCCGAGCCAATCGGAAATCCCTCGGTGTCTGTAAATACAACGCCAAAACCTGTAGCATAGCCGAACGAGTTTTGAATTTCATTTTGGAATTCTTCCGTAATAATGCTTCTCAGGTCAAACGGTTCCATAGAAGGCCCTCCTATGTATGCTTGTGCCGGTACTCAAGTGGAGTAGTATCGGTTTTCTGCTTAAAGATTCGGTGAAAATGTGCAGTTGATGAGAAACCGCAGCGAGAAGCGATTTCTTGAATACTTGCCTCTGTATAAATGAGCAGATATTCGGCCTTCTCAATGCGTTTTTTTGTAATATACTCTGTGATCGTAACGCCCATCTTCTCGTGAAAAATGCGGGATAGATAAGATGGCGTAAAATGCGCAATTTCCGCCAAGCTGTCCAAAGTTAGCGGAAGATTAAAATTATTGTCGATATATTCTGTAACGTGCGTGATTGAGTCTTTGGAAACACTGAGCATCGAAAGACCATTCGGGGAATCCTTTATACGAGCGTTGTTTCGAATACAATTGTCTATTGTTTGTAAGATGACCTCTTCTTCTGCGGGCTTGAGCAGATATGCGTTAAGTCCGTATTCAACAGCTTTTCGTGCAAACTCAAATTCTGCATAGGCGGTATTGAGCAGGATGATGGTATCGGGAAAACGCTGCTTTATGCGCTGTGCAGATGTAAGTCCATCTAAGCCGGGCATATTGATATCCATAATTATAATATCAGGGCTGTTTTTTGCGGTTAGTTCAAGAACTTCACGTCCGTTGCATGCTTCACCAACCACTTTGTATGTATCGGAATGCTTTACAAAAAGCGCTGCTAAGTATTTGCGTTCGATCTCTTCATCATCCGCAATAAGGATCCGAAGCATACCTCTCCCCCTCTCTCTATTTATTGATTATAACATTAAAAGCACAAATTGAGGAACACGATTTTTGCTCACCTCAAATTATACAACAAATATCAAAAAAAATACAACACATAGACGTTTTTTTCTCTTTTTGTTACGCAAATTACAGGTTTGAGCAAAATCTATAGAAAATTAACGATTTCTTTGCTAATATTTATTCAAAGAGCACGCATTGTTTTTTCTGGACTGAAAATGTGAGGCGCTATTTTAGGTGCTGTCCGGATCTGCAAGGATCAGATGGTGTTGGATGTGGATAGCATCGAAATCCGGCAGGCTGAGTCTTCGTGTTGAGGGGTAGCGCTTCAAAGGTGAAAAATGGATAGCCATCAGCTAAAGGCACCTGGGATTTAGCTGGTATCTATATATACGATCACTTGTGTGTGGGGCAGCATGCTTTCTTCCTACCTGTTCGCATATTGCCTGACAAAATAAGGAGGGATAGGATTAAAGAAAAAATGGCGCTTGTGCAATTTTATTCACTAATTCAAATGCAAGCCAAGAAAGGAGAATTACAATGAGAGTTAATGACAGACATTTATCTTTCTATTACGAGCCTGATAACGACATGGGTGAGATCAAAATCGATCCTGCAAAGACTGCATTGCTGATCGTTGATATGCAGAACGGTTCCCTTGTTCGTCCCGAAAATGATGATAAGGAGCACGCAGAACGCTGGGAACCTTTCTATAAGAAGATCGACGAGGTCGTTCTTCCTTGCAACAAGCGTATTCTGGAGGCATTCCGCGAAAAGAAGATGAATATCGTTTTCGCAAAGGTTATCAGCCATAAGAATGACGGCAGTGACCGTTCCCTTGACCATAAGGGTACTGGCTTTAATGCGCTTCATGTCATGGAAGGCGACTGGCGCGGCGAAATCGTGCCGGAGCTTGCTCCGCAGGGCGATGAGCTCGTTGTCAGAAAAACGACCGACAGTGTCATTACCGGCACCAACCTGCGCCTCCTGCTCAATAACATGGGCATTGATACTGTTGTTGTTACCGGCATTTTTACTGACCAGTGTGTTTCCGGTACTGTCAGAAGTCTGGCAGATGAAAGCTTCAAGGTCTGGCTCATTGAGGATGCCTGCATGGCAGCTACTGAGCGTATTCACAATAATGAACTTGAGATCCTAAATAACATCTACTGCCATGTTGTAAATACTGACGAAATTCTCGCGGCCCTTTGATTTTGATACAGCATTTCCAACTGAGAAACGATTAAATACAACATGTCGTAAGGAGGATAAGATTATGTCAGAGACCCCAAATAAGCTAAAAAAGAATCTCAGCTTCTTCTCCATGATTTCCATTGCCTGCGGTGCTGTTATCGGTGGATGGCTGACGGAATCTCCGTACTGGTTTGAACTGACTGGTTCCAGCTGTGTATTTGTTTTCCCACTCCTTGCAGTGCTTCTGATCCCAGTCGGCTTGGTGTTTGCGGAAATGACCACCATGCTCCCGTTCGCATCTTCTGTTGGTGTTTGGACGAGTAATGCACTTGGCTTTGGTGCCGGTTGGGCATCGCAGTGGCTGATGTTCCTTATAGAGGCCTCCGCGCCGTCGCTAATGGCTTATATTTTCATCACTGTTGTAAAACTGTTTGTTGACCTGACCTCCGCCCAGACGATTGTGATCACCTGCCTGATTGTCGTGGCGTGGTATGTTGTCTCGAACTTCAGCATCGGAATTACCGGTAAGTTAGCCAATGTATTTTTTGTCATTATGACGGTCTTCTCCGTTGCCGTCTGCATTTATTTTATGTGCAGCGGCAAGTGGGATGCAGCCAATCTGACTGCTGGTCACGCAAGCGGCAACATGTTTGCAGAAGGCTTCAAGGGGTTTGCAATGGCAATGGCTGTGCTCTCTTTGAAATTCATCGGTTTCGAACTGACTCCGACCTTGATAGAAGAAACTACTTTCCCCAGAAGGAAGATGTGGATTGTTATTCTATCTGCACTGATCGTCCCGGCTGTTCTTTATAGCTTTGTTGTCATCGCGCTCGGCGGCCTTGTACCGAGAGCTGCCTTTGCCGATATGCTGATCCCGGAAATCAGTATCATCAATATGTATGGTTTCCCGAAAATTCTTGCTGCAATGGCACTTATCGCAGGACTGCTGCACGCTCTGACCACGCTGATGTCCGTTTTCTCTTCCGCTGCCCGTATTCTCTATGGTGCAGCTGAGCTCAATCAGCTTCCCGCGAAATTTAAAAAGCTGAATAAACATGGACAGCCTGTTCTCGCAAATACTGTTGTTCTTATTTTCTCCCTCTTCTTCTGCATTTTCTCCGGCCTAAGCATTGGCGGTTGGGTCAGCTACTTTTATTCGATCTCTAGCGTTGCCGCCGGTGCTGTCTATTTTATTTGCTGCCTTGACGCACTGATCCTCCGCAAAAAGCACCCTGATTGGGAGCGTCCTTACCGCTGCTCCGGAGTTTGGATGTTCTATGCTGGAATGGCTCTGTCGCTGTGGATCACGATCGGTTCCTGCATTTCCCTTGGACAAAATGGCATTGCTTCTTTTGCATCGTTGATCGTGTACGGTGTTGTAGGCCTGATCGTCTGGCTTTTGATGAAGAGCTATATCAAGAAGGATCCTGCAAATAGAGAAATGAAGCTTTTGACTCCAACAGATATCGAGGGATGAGGATCTCTCAAGAGCGGCTTCTCGAAGCAAGTAATTCCTGATACATGAAAAAGTATTTCCTGACTTTACAAGGGTGCTCATAAGACAGTAATTCTAAAAATTACAATTATGGCATCTGTCAGGCAGGGTTGGTAACGAAATAACGGGTATCCGATAAAAACCGGATACCCGTTATTTCAGCTTGTCAAAGGGTAAGGTACAATAAGGGACCTGTTGACAAAAGCAAAAATTTTGCTGGAACCCACAGTAGTTCCAGCAGAACAGTAAATTTGGAAATAGCGAAAGATGGCATTTACCATCCTCTTGAGGTTTAGGGCCATGGCGGCAAGGAGGCATTCTTCCGTAGCTGCAAGAATGCCCCTTTTTCGAATCCTTGAAATACAGTGTTCCCGCTTCAAGACGGAGAAGCTGCCCTCGGCCCAGATTTTACGAAGCCGCATCATGGACAGGTATTCTGGAGTTCCCACGCGCTGATGCCCTCTGAAAAATGCCGGATAGCAACTGCTGGCCAGCACTCTGCGCCGAATTCCAGCCTTGGCAAAACAGCTCGGCCGTTTTGGACAGTGCATACAGACATCGCCCCCGACTTGGTAGCAACGCAGATATTTGCCCGTCGATTTGCTGCAATTTAGCCTGTGGTATGTAAGAGGAACTCCTTCCGGACAGATGAATGCGTCGAGCTGTGGATCGTAGGAGAATCCATATTTCTCAGGTGGATTGGAGAACTGAATTGCGGGGATATATCCGGTAATGCCCAGAAGCTCCAGCCCCCGGTGAACAGCACCTGTCTCATATCCGCGATCCAGAGCAAGCCGGCTCATTGGGATGCCAAGATTGATTTGCCGTTCCAAATGCCGCAAGACCAGAAGACTTTCCTTCTCATTGGCAGGATATACATCAACGCCTGTTAAAATGCCGTGTTTGCAGTCCAGCCCGCTGTCTATGCATTGCTTGACTATTTCATAGAAGGCTTTCTGAAAGAGATCGCTCTGCTGCCATTTTCGTGTTCTGGTCTTGCTGAATGTGGAGTGATTTGGGATCGTGTCATCCAGTTCAAATCCGCAAAACCACCGGTAGGCGATGTTGAGCTGAACTTCCTCCGCCAACCGTCGCTCTGATTTGATGCCATACAGGTATCCGATCAAGAGCATTTTGAACATACTGACAGGGTCGACAGATGGACGGCCTGTTGCCGGATAATATGGCGCCAGAAGATCATAGATGAAATCAAAGGATACCATCCGCTCGATCTTCCGCAGCAGGTGGGTTTCTGGAATCAGTGACTCTATATCTACGAAAAGCATTGCCATTTGTCTGCTTTGGTGTCCCATCATGCTGCATCCCTCCTTATGGTTATTCTACCATAGAACGGACGTATTCGCCACCTTTGTCAACAGGTCCGTTATTGTACGGTCCCCAACTTATTGTACGGTCCCAGAACGCCAGTTCTCAAAACGCGAGGACCGCGTTTTATCAACTTGCCCTATAAAAAGCAAAAATACGATGTTACTCTATTTAGAGCAACATCGTATTTTTCTTTATTTGAGGTCAAAAAGTCAGATAAACGGACAATGTATATCACTTGGCCAGTAAATATTTGCTGTTTCACCTGCTTAGAGATGACTCTCCCTTGTTTGATGGCAGCCTGCACAGCGGCAAACGTATTGAGATTGATATTTAAGATCATTACAAAGTGCCGTTTCGGTGCGCTAGAGCGACAAGTGTCCTCACTATGCCGTTTGTAGCCTTTAAAATGACAAATAACATTGCTTTTAACAAGCTGAATGCTCCAGACTGGGGAATACTTGTAGCCGGAGGAATCCTTTCTGCAATAGGTATGCTGGTAGGTATACGGATAGGGCGGTTACCTTAAAAATTTTTATTGGGCTGAATAATAGCAATTCTTGCAAACAAATTTTCTAAAAGCTTTTTGCCATCCGGGAATGCATCGCAATATAATTCCGGGTGAAACTGTGTGCCAAAAATCGGAAGTGTTGTATGTTCCATCATCTGAATGCGGCAGTCGCGGGATGATGCAAGCAGCCGGAACCCTTTGGGTAGGAAACATACCCTTTCTACATGATAGAGGAAAAACTGTGCACGCTGATCCATCCCTTTGGTCAGCACAGAATCACAAATAATATCTAATGACTGATAGCCGTGCTCGCCTTCTGGATGACTCATGTCTACACATGGGGAACCAAATGCCGCCGCGATCAGCTGAATCCCTGCACATATACCAAATACTGGGCATGGTGGGTTGCGTATCAGATCCATTTCCTTGCAAAATTCCGTGTCTAGTGTTTTAGCATCCCACGGGGCAAAACGGCCAGACAAGAAAATGCAATCAGGGATAAAGTTTAATTGCTCAAGCGCCTTATAGTGAAGAACAATTACTTCTCCATAGGCGGCCAATTTTTTCTTCAGGTTTTGAATCTGTAGGCAACCGGAAGGAAGCCCGTACTCTTCGGCATCTGGAATCAAACCAAGATCTTCCGAATTTGGTTCATTATTAATCAGTAAAATTTTCAAGCTACACATTCCTTTTCATACTCTGACCGTATGCTTCTTTTGACAAAGTGTGATTTGCATACGCTTTCTCTCCTGCAATCCAGACAGAATCTATTCCGCTTGACAATGCATATGGATTCGCATAATCCGCATTATGCCCAAGGTCTGATTTTCGGAACAAAACAAAATCAGCATCCATGCCTACAGCTATCTGACCTTTGCCGTTTAAGCAGTATGCTCGAGCGGGGGCGTTGCTCATTTTGCAAATCATTTCCTGAAGAGAAAAAGATCTCTCTTTATGAACAAATTGCTCTATAGCTTCGGGGAATGCTCCGAATGCACGTGGATGCCCAAATAAAATATCACTGCCAATAAAGCACTGATCATCTTTGATGAAATTTAGAACATCGTCTCTTCCGATGCTGAAGAATACCCCCGTCCCCATACCTCTTTGTTCGATATAAAGATCGAAGAAGGCATCAAACGGATCCTTGCCAATGAGCCTCGCATACTGTTCAACTGACATGCCTTTCCCCAACGGCGTTTCTGTTAAAAATATTCGATCAAAGCTTTCGCAATTGCGAAAATTGTTATCCTCCGAAAACGACGGATCCGCAAGATCATTTTGAATCTCCTTTCGAACTTCAGGCCGTTTTAAGTCAAGCAACAGATTCTCCATTCCGGAGCGAAAATAGTGCGAGGGGATGCAAGAGCTAAGAGATGTGGCAGTTGCCTCGTAGGGGTAGAGATCCATTGTGATTTGAATACCTTCCTGC
>ERZ791822.887-NODE-887-length-15784-cov-5.969928_pt1 | contig 15784 bp, 18 predicted proteins | sample MGYA00510299_ERZ791822 | MGnify/ENA primary metagenome ERZ791822 (study PRJEB30046, sample SAMN00791945) | human gut metagenome | study: EMG produced TPA metagenomics assembly of the A metagenome-wide association study of gut microbiota in type 2...
ATTTCCATGTCTTTGTCGAAAAATGCGAAGTGGTCTGCCCTCTTCAAAGTGATACACACCGGAAAAATATGCTGTGGTGTCGTATTTACAGAAATATAATGCTTTGAGTTGATTGTAGCACACAGAAGTAAGCTTGTCATTATATTTTTATATTTCAGCTACCTGCTATTCCAAAAACGACTCAAACCCATAACAATTTTCTCGAATTAATCACTATAAAGGTTTTACTGACTCAACGTATTCGTTTAGCTTCGCTCTTATCTCTTCAAACTGCTTTCCTGTAACCTCATTATCCGACTCAAATGCCATCATTTTGTCAAGATATCCTCTCTCCTTTGCTATCTGAAGGCTGATAGGATAAACCAGCTCAAATGTCAGTGCAATATGCCCTGCCACATGGTCTACCACGGTCTTTTTACAGGAACGAAGTACCGCGTGCCTCTCATCAAAGGCTGCCATAACCTCAGGACTCACCTGCGAGTTTTTCAGTTCCTCCGTCGTCACATTATATATATCCTCTGCCGGAGTATCTACATTTACCCTGAAAATATCCACCTTATCAGCATCCCTTAGTATATTGCAAAACATAACCGTATAATCATCGAGCCGCTCATCTATTCTGAAAGCACTGTGATTTCTTATCGCATTTTCAACAATTGTGCCGTATTTATCATCATGAAATCCATCCACATATGTGTCGATAAGTCCTTCCTTAAACAGCAGGTCTGCTCCAAAATTGGCATGATCAACAGACTGTGCATCGTTAAATGTGTTATAGCGCTTAATCTGTTCAAATCTTCCGACATCATGCAGCATCCCTGTGAGCCATGCCACATCTGTCTCATATTCATCAAGCTTTAAATCCCTTGCTATCAGCTCGCAAAGCTCCGCTACCCTATAGGTATGGTCTATTTTGAGCTTAATCTTTGGGTCTGTGGCGTTGTATCCTGAAGTGTATTCTGCGAATGTGGTTTTTACTCGTTCTCTATCTATTATCATGTTTGTTATCCTTTCAAAAAAAACTGTTTATCATGGCTTCATTGCTGCTGTTTTAATTTCCATCGCACCACATCGTTATGTGGATTAACTTTGGCAAGTCCAATCTCCGTAATTGTCGCTTCAAAAGGCACAAAGCTTTCCTGCATTACTGAAAATGCCATCTGCATCTGTTCCTTTGTCAGTGTCTTTCCAAGTGTAATATGTGGCAGCCAGCTCATTGGCTTGTAGTATCTGCTCACTGCACATTCCGGAATGCTTTTCACCTCATCAAATACTTTTTCCGATAAATCCTGTAAATATCCGTTAAGCACCGGTGTGGCATAAAATACATATGGCAGCAATTGTCCAACTGACACAATGCTAATCGTCCCATTAGAAAGTGAATTTCGCAGATTATACATTGCTCCCAATAAAGCATTTTCACTTCGGGCTTCTATTGCCGATATCGTCATGTGTGGCGGTACATTGTTATCCGTCATGAATGAATTACCTGTTTTCTCAGCTATTTTATTTATATATCGTTGTAAAATATGCTCTGCCGTCTTGTCAAAATATACAGATACAAGATACATCTACTTTCCCCTTTCATATAAAAATCATGCCCCAACACACATAGGTCGGGGCAATTACTGTTCCTATTTATCCTTTCCTCTCCTCATCGCTACAGCTCCCGGCGATGATATTGCACTTCCCAATACAAGCTTCACCAGCCAGATAAAAAATACTATCACAAGTACAGGAATAAGACACGTTGTAACTATAAGCACTGCCAGTCCATCAATGAACTTGTTGACCATGTTCTTTACACTATCTGCGGTAACTGACAATGTATTTTTCACACTGTTTACTGCATCCTTTGCCTTATCTATAAAGCTGCTTTCAGATTCCTTACTCTTCTTGCTATCCTTGTCATCATCCTTTGATACTTCTGATTCATCCGCTAAATCATTTGCTTCATCGATTGTCGCATCAATTGACTCCTGATATGTACTGTAAATCATTTTTGAGACATGCACGCTTACCGGAATAACCGCATATATTGCCAGACCAAAAATGAATATTTTTACACCTATTTTCCAAAAGAGCTCTTTTTTGCTTCCAAAATATACTGCCAACGCGAGCATTGATACCGGAATAAGCCATTTAAAAGTCAGCGCGCCCAAAATAGTCAACAGATATTTTTCAAGATATATTGCTGATACAACAATCAAAAAATATCCTGCCAGATCCATTAATTTATTTGCGACAGGAGTTCCGTCATCTCCCGGTGCTAATGTAATAAGTGTTGAAACTGCTGTAGCACTTGCGCTCAGTTCCAACGCAGTTGTTTTCTTTTCATCCAGATACTTTATAGTTTCTTTATTTATTTTTGACTCAGGCGATGAATAGCTTTTTGCAAGTCCAAAAAATGAAATACATGCAATAATTATACACACTATAATTGCAACTACTCTGAATAGTATGCTTCTTTCAAACGATGAATCAGTTTTATTTTCCATAATGACTTATACCCTCAATTCTATAAAAATGTTCTTTTTGTCTCTTCCCGACTATTCTTCAAGGTAGATGCAGCTCCCTCTCCGGCAAAATATTCCTTCACCAGCTTTACAACTACACCCGAAAGCAAAAATACCGCGATAAGGTTTGGTATGACCATAAGGCCATTGAAGGTCTCCGCTATGCTCCACATCAGTCCGAGGTTCATTGTCGCACCGACTATCGCAACAAGCGAATATACTACCATGAACGGCTTATTTGCCTTGGTTCCGAATAAGAACTCTATGCATCTGGATCCGTAAAGACCCCAGCCTATGATGGTTGAAAATGCAAAACAGCACATAGCAACCGCTGTAAAGATTGATACCCAGCCGCCGTAGGTGGATGTAAATCCACTGATTGTAAGCTCTGCGCCGGCTGCTTCTCCATAGCCCACAGAAACTCCGCTGCAAAGTATGACAAGCGCTGTGAGTGTACATATCACGATAGTGTCCACAAACACCTCAAATATGCCGAAGAAGCCCTGCTTTACAGGCTTTTTGGTGTCTGCACAGGCATGTGCGATAGAGCCTGTTCCAAGACCTGCTTCGTTTGAAAAAATTCCTCTGGAAACTCCCTTTTTCATGCTCATAAAAAAGCTTCCTACTGCTCCGCCTGTCACTGCTGACGGATTGAACGCGCCCTCTATTATGGCTCCGAATACGCCCGGTATAGCTTTAAAGTTGACGATTACTACTCCAAGTGCCAGTAGAATATACATCACTGCCATAAATGGCACAAGCTTTTCAGTAACCTGGCCTATACGCTTGATTCCTCCAAGCAGAATAAGCGCAATAAGAGCGGCAAGCACTATTCCTATTATGAGATTGAACGTTGATGCCGACTCTTTTGAAATTATATCGTAATTATATAAAGCTGAATCAATCGCTGTGGTTATGGTGTTTACCTGTGTAGCGTTTCCTGTACCGAACACGGTGAGCACGCCAAACGCTGAGAACAGATATGCCAGCCAGTGCCAGTGCTTTTTAAGACCGTTTTTAATATAGTACATAGGGCCGCCTACCAGGTCGCCGTTTGCATTTCTCTCGTGAAAATGTACAGCAAGTGTGACCTCAGAGAACTTGGTGCACATGCCAAGAAGTGCTGAAATCCACATCCAGAACACCGCTCCCGGTCCACCTATCGCGATGGCTCCTGCTACTCCTGCCACATTACCTGTACCAACAGTCGCCGCAAGTGCCGTACACACTGCCTGAAACGGTGTGAGCGCTCCGTCAGATGCCTCACGTTTTTTGAGCATCCTGCCAAGCGTAACCTTCATCGCATATGGAAACTTTCTAATCTGAATAAATCCTGTTCTGAAGCTCAAAAGCAGCCCGACACCTATGATACATATCATCGCAGGCACGCCCCAGATAAAATTGTTGACCACGTCATTGACTTTTTCTATTACTGATAACATCTTTTTCTCCTACCTGAATTTAGTGTAACGCATAAAGTATAACACGGTTTGAACAATTTTTTATATATTTAATTTCATTTTTTTGAAGTTTTTCTTTATAAAAAACACCCGGATATAGCAATTTATCTATATCCGGGTGTTTATTTTTGTATAATATATACAGGATATCCCTCTACAGTCCCTGTGTCATCTTGTAATCTATAAGTGTCATGAGTGATTCTGACTCGATGGCGAGCTGCTCACACTCCTCAATCCACTTATCGTAGGCTTCACTCGCCTCATCCTCCGGCTCCTTTGCTTCGAGCGCCTCCATCATGGCATTGACCTCAGCAAATTCTGCCTTGATATCCTCTAAGAGAGAGTCTTTTGTTGATTTCATGATATCCCCCCAATTTGATTTAACGTAAAATATATTTTTATGATCATTTCACAAAATTTCACTCTGCAAAGTGTGGCTCAAGCATCTCAAGCTCCGCCACATCTATGCAGTTTGGAATCGTGCCGTTTATCACGTCCTGCTTACACTCTGCGTAGTCAAACCACTTTACAGAATCGATTTCCTCCTTCTGCACTGTGATGTCCGCTTCGTCCACATCGAGCCACAGAAGAAATACCTTGCTTATCTGGTTGTCCAGGAATCTTTCTCCGTGAAACACCTCGTCTGCATGGTGTCTGTGCAGTCCACAATCGATAAGCTGTTCGGGCTCTATTGTCAGGCCCAGCTCTTCCTTAAGCTCTCTGAGTGCAGACGGTATATAGTCCACACCGGCCGGTATGTGTCCCGCGCTTGATATGTCATAACAGCCCGGAAAGGAGTCTTTTTCCATGCACCTTTTCTGCAAAAGTATCTGTATGGAATTTCCACGGCGTCTGACTATCCAGACATGCGCAGTCCTATGAAGTATATTGTTTCTGTGCGCCTGCTTGCGCTCTACGGTCTGTCCTGTTGGATTTCCCTGCTCGTCCACTATATCAAAATATTCCATATGAGACTCCTTTCTTGTCGTTTAAGTCCGAATCACTCAATAGGTGCTCCTGCCGGCATTGGTTTCTCCGGTGTCATGAGTGCGAGATTGCCGTCTGCATCCTCTGCGCAGAGTAACATTCCCTCTGATAAAACACCTGCGAGCTTAGCCGGTTTTAAGTTTACGAGAACCATTACCTTCTTGCCTACCATCTCCTCAGGAGAATAGTATTTTCTGATACCTGATACTATCTGCTTTGTCTGGTTTCCAATCTTTACCTGTGAGCAGAGAAGCTTCTTTGACTTCGCAACTGCCTCACATTTTACGATTTCGCCAACCTGGAACTGGAGCTTTTCGAAATCATCAAATGTGATTTCTTCCTTTGCTTCCACATCCATCGGCTCAAGGTCTGCACCATCTGCGGCATTTTCACCTGCACCACAGCCACATGCTGCCTTACCCTCAACTGCAGCAAGCTTAGCCTGCTCAGCCTCAAACTCTGCTTTCTGTACCGCCTGGATTTTCTCTACCTCAGGCATCACATCCTCTGCCTTTAATCTGCCGAAGAGGATCTCAGGTTTGTCTGTAACCTTTGTGCCGCTCTCATAGAGACCGAATTGATCAAGGTCATCGAAATCACGAAGTGTTGTGTTAAGCTGTGCCACAATCTTTTCTGCTGTCTCCGGCAGGAATGAATGAAGCAGGCTTGCTCCGATTGTGATAGACTCTGTGAGGTTGTAAAGCACCTCAGCAAGACGATCCTGCTGTGCCTCGTCCTTTGCAAGCACCCAAGGTGTTGTCTCGTCGATGTATTTGTTGCAGCGGCGGAAAAGTGCGAATACCTCTGTGATGGCATCTGCCACACGAAGTCCTTCCATCTTCTTTGCCACTTTATCCCTTGTGCCGGTGACAACGGCCTTTAAGTCTGCGTCAACAGCAGCCTGGTCTGCATCGCCTGTTGCGCCTGTGCTCTTTACGATACCGTCAAAGTATTTATTGCTCATGGAAACTGTTCTGTTTACAAGGTTTCCAAGTATATTTGCAAGGTCTGAATTGAATCTCTCCATTACAAGATCCCATGTGATAATTCCGTCGTTCTCGAATGGCATCTCATGAAGCACAAAGTAACGTGTGGCATCTACGCCGAAAAGTCTGACCATATCGTCTGCGTAGATAACGTTTCCTTTTGACTTACTCATCTTGTCACCGCCCTGAAGCAGCCATGGATGTCCGAATACCTGCTTTGGAAGCGGAAGGTCAAGTGCCATAAGGAAAATAGGCCAGTAAATAGTGTGGAAACGCACGATATCTTTTCCGATAAGGTGCAGATCTGCAGGCCAGTTTTTCTTGAAAAGCTCTGATGATCCGTCAGGATCGTAACCGATTTTTGTGATATAGTTTGTGAGGGCATCAAGCCATACATACACTACATGCTTTGGATCGAAATCTACCGGAATTCCCCAGCTGAATGATGTTCTTGATACGCAAAGATCCTGAAGTCCCGGAAGCAGGAAGTTGTTCATCATCTCGTTTTTCCTTGAAACCGGCTGGATGAAATCAGGGTGTGTGTTGATATAGTCGATGAGTCTGTCTGCATATTTGCTCATCTTGAAGAAGTATGCCTCCTCCTTTGCGGGCTGTACCTCACGTCCGCAGTCCGGGCATTTTCCGTCCACGAGCTGTGACTCTGTCCAGAAGGACTCACATGGTGTACAGTAAAGTCCCTCGTATGAGCCCTTGTAGATATCGCCCTGATCGTAAAGCTTCTTGAAGATTTTCTTTACACATTTCTCATGGTCCTCATCTGTTGTGCGGACAAAATTGTCATATGATGAATTTACCATATCCCAGATTCTCTTTACCTCACCTGAAATCTGATCTACAAACTCCTTCGGTGAAATTCCGGCTGCCTCAGCCTTTTCCTGGATTTTCTGTCCGTGCTCATCTGTTCCTGTCTGGAAATATACGTCGTATCCCTCTGCTCTCTTGTATCTGGCGATTGCGTCTGCAAGGATGATCTCATATGTGTTTCCGATATGAGGCTTGCCTGATGTGTACGCAATGGCTGTTGTCATGTAATATTTACCTTTGTTTGCCAATTTAGTTTCCTCCTAGTTTTCTTAAAATGCGTATAAATACATAACTTATGCCGTCTGATTTCGCATAAAGCACGTTACTGTTCACACCTGACAGTGTGACCAGCAACGATTACAGCCCATTTAAAATGCCTCTACGAGGCGGGGCTGTAATCACACAATAATTAACACTATGGCGCATAGCTTGACACCGCGGTGTCAAGCTTGCGTCTGAACAGTTATTAAAGCACTTCTGCAAACAAGTTTGCGCGTTCTTTATGCTCATCATACTTCTTTTATACGCTAAAAAACGCCTCCTCAGGAGAAAACTCCCAAGAAGACGATTATATCGTGGTACCACTTCTCTTCACGCAGCTATCAAAATCACCAGACATCATATACCGGCACTGCTACGCCTCTTTCCGCTATAACAGGCGGTTCCTGTCAGTATCTAGCCAATGGTTCGATACTGCTGCTCCAAAGCCATGTTCCTCCTACTTTAGGTCATCCCCTCTCAGCCTGTGTGGGATTTCTCTGTAAATCTGCCATAAAAGTACTCTCTTTTTCGTTGCTTTTATCTCATACATTTCTAGAGTAGCATGTGGCTTTTAAATTGTCAACTGTTGTAAGTCAACAAACTTATCTTTTACCCTCTTTAAAAAATGCATTCTGTACGTCTTTTCATTTCTTTTTCATTTTCAATATCCAATCAACTTTAAGCCGATTTTCTATAACACCTTTGAACCATTTGCCGTAAGCTTAAAGGTTGCACCTAGCACCTCTGCTGCGCCACGGCACATCATCATTCGACCCAGGAAAATTTCAAAATACTCATACATAGAACAGATTTTCGTATCAATCTGCAGATTAAGCGCTATGACTTTTTTATCCATATTTATCTTAAGAGCTGCATCTGTTACTGCATAATTTACCCTGTCGTGTATATCAAAATTTTCTTTTGCCTTGTTCCTTACACGGTTTCTGCGCACATCGGTTTTATCTGCTATGATGAGTGCTGCTGAAATAGGATCCGTTGCCCCTCCGGTTGACTCATCATGATGTCCTATCGCAGACACAACCGTTATCCTATCCTTCAGACTCATATCTGTTTCTTTGAGTACCTCGTTTGCCAGTATTGCACCATATTCCGCATGACGGCTTCTGTTTACCACATTTCCGATATCATGCATAAATCCCGCGATTTTTACCATTTCAATATCAGATTCGCTGTAACCGAATTTCTTTAATATATATGCTGCTCCTTTGGCTACCATTGTGCAATGAGCTGCCGAATGGTCTGTAAAGCCCAATACTCCAAGGTTTTCATTCCCTTTCTTTAAACATTCACAGACCTCCTTATTCTTTTTTATCTCATCGTATGTCAAATTATTGCCTCCTGTTTTGTTACTTAATCATAAATTATAGTCTGCTTTTCATAAAAATATTCGTACATGTTTTGTAATCTTTATTTCTGCACTTATAAGCGTAACAAATAATTGAAAATATATTGAGGTGGCTGTGTAAAATTTGTGGGAAATTTTCTATTTACTATTCTTGTTTCGTAATTACCTATGTGACAATCGGAACTGATGCAGTGCGTAAAGGAGTAAGCTCTATTATAAATCTCATTCCCTTATCAAAGGCTGTAAATTCATAATTCATATGTAAAATTCCCAAAATATACACGGATACTGATATAGCAACAAAAGCTGGAAGATTTTCTTCCATGGTCACCAAAGCTGCCAGAATATATCAGGAAACAAAAAGACCGCTAAACTGCAATGTCATTAAGTTAAGAATTTTGACATAATTATAAAACACATCATATTTGCAATTGTTTGATAAATATGATGTGTTTTTTTCTTTTGTCTATTTTGCAGCACAACAAAAAGACAGATTGTTTATCTGTCAAAAAAACCTTATAATTATCTATGATTAAGCCACTCTATATAGAAAGCTTACAGATGCCTGGGGTTTGACTTTGCGAGGGTCTTTTCGACCAGGTCTTACTGGTAATACATGCTTTTCTATTAGGTTAATCACATCAGGTGGACTAAGATTGCGTTTATTACGGAGATATTCTCTACAAATATAAATGGCGATTGTAAAGTTCACCTGTTTTGTTTTATCATTGTTTTTCATTTGTTTTATTACATGTGTAGTTATTAATTCACAATAGTTATACAAAAGTAATCGCGCATATATTTCTTGTTTAATAAAATCTGGTTTTCGTGCATGGAAACTTGTTAATCCTATGGCATATTTTAATTCTCTGAATGAAGTTTCCATTCCCCATCTCAAATGATAGATTTCCTTTATTTTTTTTACATCAAAAATATTTCTATCAAGATTTGTAATTATTATTTCATAAGAATTAGACCCTATAGGAAATCTAATAATACGAAATGATAATTCGTATGTTTTATCACTTTTTCGAGGAAGATAATCAAACACTTGATTTGCAGGCATCCACCTATAGCCTGCATTTTTTGTGGTCTTTGTATTTTTCCTCGAAAAAATCTGAGTGATATCTATATCAAACTCATCATTTGGAGGAAGATTTAACCCAGATGCAATTCCATTACTATTTTTATCTTTGACACGTATAGCGAATTTCCATCCTTTTTCAATTGCATGTGCAAAAATGTTATAGTTTTCATATCCTCTATCAGCAACAAGAATAACATTCTCTAGTTTCGATCTGTCAATCATTGTTGCACATGCTCTAGACTCGTTGTAATCCGCTGCTGTTTGCACTAAAACATCGGTGTATATACGATTCAAAACATCATAAAAGGCATTTAGATGTAGTTTATTAACAATTGAACCATACTGATTACGTTCCCAAAAAGTTTCTGGATCCTTTTGATTGGTTGCAATGGTCAAGTTACTTCCATCACATGCAATTAAACGATAACCATGATAATTATTAGTAGTTGGAAGGTTGTCATCCGTAAAAGATTTAAACAAATATTCAAAAGCCTCTGGAAGTACTTTTGAACGTTGTTGCGTAAATGCTGACACAGACGGAGTATTTTTGTTAAAATCAAAGAAATCAAGTAGTTCTTTACTCATAGTAGCTCCACCCGAATTCATCATGATTCCTATAAAAGTTTTGAAATCAATTTTCCGTTTTCGAGAGAAATCGACATTGGGGTTTCGAAGAAATAAACATGGATTGTTAGCTAATTCCGAAATATGATTCTTTAGAGAATCTGAAACTTGATTAATATAATTGCTCATATGCGTTACCTCCTTGCAATCAAGATGTTCTTAATTACAAGGGCCGCTTTCGCTACCTCATTATCATTCAATAGCGAAAGCGGCCGCACATTTCGAATCATATGTCAATCATTTATTACAAAATAAAAAGACCCTAGCATCATTTCTGATGCTAAGATCTTGATTGGTCATCTTAACTTAATGACATTGCGCTAAACTGCGGTCTTTCAAAAGTCAAGGTACATCAGATGGAGCGTTTACTGTGTAATTCAGACTCATTATTTACTGTTCTATCAATTTTAATTGCAGGTGCAATATCATAATCCGTGAAGCATGAATTTGTTGATTTCAAAAATCATTTTAACCAATTCATTTTATAAGCGAGTTCTTTAATCAAAAATGCATTTTCATAATACATGTTTATTTTTATAATTGGTCGTTTTGACCTTTTATCAAACAGTAAAATATAAGTAACGTTATCCCCTCGTTTCATCTCCGCTTCAGATATGTCAACATATGCAATCAATTTTTTTCTCTTTAATATACTTGACTCTTCAATATATCCATTACCAATAGTATATTTTTTTTAATAGTGCTAACTGCAATTCCAGATACCAAATATTAACAAAAGTCCAAATATAAGGCTTGCTACTACATTATATGTAATTATTCCCAAAAGCAAAAAACACTACTAAGCACAAAACACTTAGCACTCTTTGATATTTTGCTGGTCTAATAATAAATCTATCTTTTTTTCTTGCATTATTTGTTGTAATACTTTGCTCGCTCATCCATAACATAATGCTATCTGCGTACTCCGACTCAAAAGAAACTTTAGTTTCATCAGAACATACTATATTCAACGAGCCATTTGAGTTTCTTTCAAAATAATAAATATCACTTGCTTTTATTACTTTTTTTGCGCCCAAGTAATTTCTATATATTATTTGAGTTGGCTCCAAATGAATATACCAGACGCCAAACATTATGCTTAAAATATACCATAATAAACAAAAAATAACTATACCAACATTTAAGTAAATCTTTGCATCCCCACTAACATTTGATGGAATAGTACTCAAAAAAGATAATAACACTGTAAAAAACACTGCAATCACGAAAAGAAAATAAGAAATCTTTTTTTTAGAAAAATAGGTTCTACCCATCTCATCCTTTTTATATTTTACATTTCCTAACAATTTGGAAACAATAATTTTTATAAGAGTAAAAATTATTACATACGTGAATGCTCTAATTCCAATCCATATATAGTGCACAAATTACACCTACTAGTTAATCTTTGATTTTAATATCTCGTACAATGAAGGTGTAAAATAATCATTTATCTTTATATTACTATCCACCATCTCAGATATTTTTATTCTGTGAACATCGGTAGATGTATTAACAATTTTCTCAACCATCATTCCATCAATGCTTATTTCGAACAGCTTATTATCATAACTCAAATTATTTATTCTGTTCAAGTCAATCACAACAATATTTCTTTTATCTGCAGGTGTTTGATATTTTATTCTAAATATGTAAAATAATTTATCATCAACAATTTCTATCATCTCATCAATACGACCACCTATAAATGTGTGTTCAAGTCGTATCCTAAGTACATAGATAAATAATACAGCTGCCAACCCCATCGCCACAATACAAGATGTAAACGAAGCGACTAAAAAATAGCTAAGTTCTCCAGTCCTCATATTTGTTGAAACAAAATTACCTGTTACTATACAATAAATTGGAAATAATATCACATAAGCAATAACCAATGCAAAAGAAATCTTCTCAAAGAGCCACAAATAATAAATGCCTCTTCTATTCTTACGATTCTCTATTTGAATTTTCTTTTTTAATCCACTGTCAACCAAAATATTCATATTAACCTCCAATCAAACCAACAACATCTTCAATTGTCTTTAAAGAAAAATGATTAGCCAAATCAACGCAAAACGTATTATAAATCCAATCACCTGCAGCCTCATACCATTTTCTTTTTTCAATGTATCCTTCAGCTATTGATGAGATATTAGTTGCAACTGTAGAATCAACAGATTTTGCCATTGAAATAACACTATTAAGTGAATTCTCCAAATTAACAAAATACGTTTTCTTAGATGCTAAATCATTTGTTTTTTGTGATGCTAAATTAGCTGCTGATTGTGCATACCCATATGAATCAGATCCATTCAAATTACTTATGGAGGTATTTATTACATACCCTATTTGGGTAATATAATTATCTATTTTTGTTCTTGCTTTTGACGCATAATCAACCGCATCCTCCAGAGACGAATATACAATCCTAACTTCACTCATTTAGTTTCCCCTTCGGAAACCTTTCCACTACGTTGAGTTTTTACCCAACTACTTGAAGCCATATAAATCCCTAGTTAATCTTTGATTTTAATATCTCGTACAATGAAGGTGTAAAATAATCATTTATCTTTATATTACTATCCACCATCTCAGATATTTTTATTCTGTGAACATCGGTAGATGTATTAACAATTTTCTCAACCATCATTCCATCAATGCTTATTTCGAACAGCTTATTATCATAACTCAAATTATTTATTCTGTTCAAGTCAATCACAACAATATTTCTTTTATCTGCAGGTGTTTGATATTTTATTCTAAATATGTAAAATAATTTATCATCAACAATTTCTATCATCTCATCAATACGACCACCTATAAATGTGTGTTCAAGTCGTATTCTAAGTACATAGATAAATAATACAGCAGCCAAACCCATCGACCCAAAAGTAGATGTAAGCATAGCGACTAAAAAATAGCTAAGTTCCCCAGTTCTCATATTTGTCGAAACAAATTCACCTGTTGCCACGCAATAGATTGGAAATAATACCGCATATGCAATAACCAAAACTAAAGATATCTTTTCAAAAAGCCACAAATAATAAATACCTCTTCTATGTTTACGATTCTCTATTTGAATTTTCTTTTTTAATCCACTGTCAACAAAAATATTCATATTAACCTCCAATCAAACCAACAACGTCTTCAATTGTTTTTACAGTTTTTGTTCCATACTTATCAAAAATTGAAAAGACTTTCGAATTTTTTCCAATTCCAGTAGCATTTTTCAGAGCATTTATTGATCCATCAAAGGTCTTATCTTGCTCTGTATAAAAATCATATAGCCCATCAACATTTTTCAAGAAATTCATTGTGTTATCTGTCGTTTTCGTAACATTAAAAAACTTCACTAACTTTTCAGGAATACTATAGGTTTCCCTACTAAAATTGAATGTAAGTTTTCCTAATTCAAATTTTTTATCTTTAAAATATACAGAATACTTACTAACCTTCTCAGAAGTTATAAGTTTTATTTTAAAAGAACCATCCTTGAATTCACCTGTAGTCGCAGTTCTTCCCATGTCATGCAATATGTTGGCAACCCTTACCCTTAACTATATCTTGCCATGGTTGTTCCACCTGCCCAATATTTATATTTTGCGTACAACTATATGTTCTGCACACTAAAAAATAATCATTTTAATAGATAAATCGTATCAAATCAATTGTGACATGTCAACGAAATTTATCGGAACTTATCGGAATATAACAAATTGTAATGACATAAAATCAGAAAAAATGAACAAAATAACATTTTTTAGTCTACGCACTAGTAACTTCGATATAATTCGTGGTCAATTAGTAGTCAAACAAGGAGGTAAAAATGGCAAGAAAGCACGAGAATGGAGAGATGAACATCCTATTGAGGCGCAGAAGGGTGAACATATCAGAGATTATGCTACAGCTGAGGAACTGATTATCTTGGTAAATATGGAAAGCCAAAATGCCGAACTAATAAAGGAAGGCTTGCCGCAAAGTGAGCGTTTTGCTAAATTGCATAAAATGGCAAGAACACAAATGCAAATATTACTGAAAAATCGAACAAAAGAAAAATTAAAAAATGTCAATCCCAATTTGCTCAAAGGGACAACCGAGCAATAAAAAGACAGTCACTTTTCTTTCCAGAATTGTGACTGCCTTTTTTTGAACCCTGTCAAACTCTTAACTTAATGACATTGAATTAGTGCTAACCCCTTGACTTTACTGGTTTTCTCTAACTTTGTCCTTATTATAACATCATCATCAGCAAATGGGTGCATACACAAAAAATCCAATATCATACATGGGTCATGTATATGCAGAATCATATTTTCACTAAATGACATTTGATCATGATTAGAATATATCTCATCCAGTACATCCCTATACCCTTCAATCTCGCGCTCATCATGATTTAGAGGCGCACTGTCGCCGTCAACTATCTGCTTTATACGTGCATCTGTTGTAACAATACCTTCTATCGCGTTAGACCCTTTAACCGACTGTACTCTGGCAATCTTTTCCAGCTCCGTATATATGCTTTTATTGCTTTCCTTACGCGTATCTGATATAGCATTAAATGCAGCATTCGTTGCCGTAAGATTAACTATCTCAGCTGGTAATAAGCCTTCATCTAAAAAAGTATAATCAAATATATGCATTAAAGAGTCAAAATACCTTTTGACCCTCATATCATTTTATTATCATAGTCACTCATATTAATCATTTCCTCAGCCACGCAATTTCTTCTTTATACGGAGGTATCGTCTTCTTTGCGGAGCCTTCCTCACACAGCCACGGTGTCTCGAGAATCTTTGGAATATCCGCAAATCTCTCATCGTGCACAAGCCTGTGAAGCGTATCGTAGCCTATTGTGCCATTATCGATATTGGCATGTCTGTCCTTGTGCGCACCGAGCGGATTCATGCTGTCGTTTACATGGAAAACCGCTATCCGGTCAAGACCTATCACCTTGTCAAATTCTGCAAAAACATCATCATAATGATTTACGATATCATATCCGGCATCATTTACATGGCAGGTGTCAAAGCAGACCCTGAGCCTGTCTTTCTTATTTACGCCATCGAAAATCGCCTTGATTTTCTCAAATGAACGCCCAATCTCGCTGCCTTTTCCTGCCATTGTCTCAAGTGCGATAAATACATCATCATCATTCTTCTCAAGCACCGTATTAAGTCCCTTTATGATCTGTGCTATTCCCGCTTCCGCTCCTGCATTTACGTGGCTTCCCGGGTGCAAAACAAGTATACGGCTTCGCATCGCTGCAGTACGAGCAATCTCTTTTTCCAGAAATTCAACCGCAAGCTCATAAGTCTCCGGTTTTACTGTATTTGCAAGATTTATTATATAAGGTGCATGCACCACAATTTCATCTATTCCGTGCTCATGCGCGTATTCCCAGCCTGCATCTATATTCAGATTAGAAATATCCTTTCGTCTTGTGTTCTGCGGTGCGCCTGTGTAAAGCATGAATACATTCGCTCCGTATGACGCAGCCTCACGGGCTTACGTCAAAAACATATCTTTTCCTGCCATTCCGACATGACAGCCCAATTTGATTTCACTCATATTTGTTACCTATCTTATATTTATATCCTATATTCTCGTTACATCATATGATTAAAGGGTCAAAAGGTATCATCGATGCATGCTTGCATGCAATTCGATGT
>ERZ791822.919-NODE-919-length-15159-cov-4.620101_pt1 | contig 15159 bp, 19 predicted proteins | sample MGYA00510299_ERZ791822 | MGnify/ENA primary metagenome ERZ791822 (study PRJEB30046, sample SAMN00791945) | human gut metagenome | study: EMG produced TPA metagenomics assembly of the A metagenome-wide association study of gut microbiota in type 2...
ATATCAAAGATATTAAAGGCGTCAATACATTTGAACGTACACAATTCCTTAAATATTTCGGAAAGAAAGAATAAAGCAAATGAAGAATGAAAAATGAAGAATGAAGAATGAAAAATGAAGAATTTACTATGCAGCATAATAGCGCAGCTTATTCTTCATTCTTCATTTTTCATTCTTCATTTCCTACAGCAGGTTGCTTGCCAGTTCACTCAATTCACTTCGTTCACCTTTCAGCAAATTGACGTGTGCAAAGATATTCTGGTCTTTCATACGATCAATCATATATACCAAGCCATTGGACTGACTATCCAGATAAGGTTGGTCAATCTGCTGGATATCTCCCGTAAATACCATCTTCGTACCTTCGCCTGCACGGGTGATGATTGTCTTTATTTCATTTGGGGTCAGATTCTGCGCTTCGTCAATGATGCAATACATTTCGCTCAAACTACGACCACGGATAAATGCCAGAGCTTCAATCACCAGCTGTTCGCTTTTCTGCATATCTTCTATGCGCTTCACTTCGGTAGAGTTTGCTGCAAACTGACGTTTTATCACGTTCAGATTGTCAAATAATGGTTGCATATAAGGAGCTACTTTCTCTTGTGCATCTCCCGGAAGGAAACCTATGTCTTTATTAGAAAGCGCTACAACAGGACGTGCCAGCAAAATCTGTTTGTAATCCGTCAGCTTGCCCAAAGCAGCAGCCAAAGCCAGCAATGTCTTACCTGTTCCTGCTTTTCCTGTCAGAGCTACCAGTTTGATATTCGGATCATTCAGGATCTCAAAAGCAAAACTCTGTTCCGCATTCCGGGGTTCAATTCCATAATTTTTCCCTTTCAGCACGCGGATAATAGAATGTGTGAAAGGATTGTAGCGTGCCAGTACACTGTTCCGGTCACTCTTCAACACAAAACATTCATTGGGATGAACCAAATCTTTAAAGTCGAATTCACTCAAGTCAATACCTTCTTTGGAAGAATAAATGCGGTCGATCAATGCAGGATCTACATTTTCGAAAATCTCATTCGACTTCTCGAATACATCTACATTGACCACCTTATCCGTAATATAATCTTCGCAAAGCAGACCGATTGAACGAGCTTTCATGCGCAGATTCACATCCTTGGTTACTAAGATAGATTTCACATTCGGATACTTATCGGCCAGGTATTCGGTTGCTGCCAAAATCAGATGGTCGGGTTTCTTTATAGGAAACGATTCCCACACTTTGGTAGCCGGCACATTGCTCGTCACCACAAACAGACGTCCCAATCCTTCGCCAAGCTTCACTCCTTCGGAGAAAAGCTCGTCGCTAGTCAATACATCCAATTCGCGCACAAACTCACGAGCATTGAAGTTAATCTGCTCGTTTCCTTTTTTGAACTTATCCAGTTCTTCGAGTACAACAAGAGGGAGGTAAATATCATTTTCCTGAAAATTCTTCAAGCAATTGTAGTCGTGAAGAATAACATTTGTGTCTAACACAAAATTTTTCTTAGTTCCCATGATTTCTTAGATTTAAATGTTGATATTTGCAATCTCATTCGCCAATCCCCGCATTTACGGTTAGATTGACGGTTCTAAAGATAAACAAATTAGCGGGCAATAAAGATTGCCCGAAGTTAAATATTATAAAACATGGATTATCAGAACACTTTAAAGTACTTATATGAGAGTATGCCTATGTTTCAGCAAATAGGTGGAAAAGCATATAAGCCGGGATTAGAGACAACACACAAATTAGATGAACATTTCGGATATCCTCATCAACAATTCAAGACGATACATATCGCCGGAACGAACGGAAAAGGTTCCTGCTCCCACACTATTGCGGCAGTATTGCAGTCGGCCGGATATCGGGTCGGATTATTTACTTCCCCTCATCTGGTGGACTTCCGAGAACGTATCCGCATCAACGGAGAAATGATACCCGAAGAATATGTAGTAAACTTTGTCGCAGATCACCGTTCCTTCTTCGAGCCACTACATCCTTCATTTTTCGAGTTGACCACCGCAATGGCATTCCGTTATTTTGCCGATCAGAAAGTAGACGTGGCAGTGATCGAAGTTGGCATGGGCGGACGGCTGGACTGTACCAATATCATCCAGCCCGACTTATGCATCATTACCAACATCGGCTTCGATCATATGCAATATCTGGGCGATACATTACCCAAAATAGCCAAAGAGAAAGCAGGGATTATCAAAGAAGGAGTTCCGGTAGTTATCGGGCGGGCAAAAGGTCACGTGAAGCGCGTGTTCACAATAAAGGGAAAAAAAGTAAATGCTCCTGTCATATATGCACAATCCATTGCCCCATACAACTGCATGGACTGGCTTTCCTATTCACAATCACAAGAATTAAGAGAACGGCTGACTAATATCCAACAAACTTTGTATGAATCGGTAGAAGATAAAGACGAAAATTTCGAACAAAATTTCCGGGAGCTATGTCTGTTTTTAAATCCGGCAGACAGCATGCACGCGCTGGACAAAATACTTGATAAAAGAAAAGATGCCATCCGAATTACAAATGGCATGTTTCCTTGCGGACTTTTTATGGAGTTAAGTGGTATTTACCAGTTTGAAAATTGCCTCACAATACTAACAGCCCTCGAAGAATTAGAAAGAATAGGCTATCGCATTCTTCCCAAAGACTATCTCAACGGTTTCTCCGATGTATGCCAACTCACCGGACTAATGGGACGTTGGCAAAAGGTGTACAGTTATCCGGATATTATTTGTGATACCGGACACAATGTTGACGGAATTAAATACATCTGCGAACAGCTCGATTTTTACCAACAGACTCTCAAGCAGCAACTCCATTTCGTATTCGGCATGGTCAACGACAAAGACATAAGCAGCGTTCTGAAATTGCTACCGAAAAATGCTATCTATTATTTTACCAAAGCAAGTGTGAAACGGGCGCTTCCGGAAAACGAGCTCTTGAAACAGGCAGAAGAAGCGGGATTGACAGGAACGGCCTACCCTACTGTGGTAGATGCCGTACAGGCAGCTAAAAAGAACTGCCTCCCTAAAGACCTTATCTTCGTGGGAGGCAGCAGTTTCATTGTCGCCGATTTGTTAGCGAACCGCGATACACTCGATCTCCACTAACGCATCCTTTGGCAGAGCTTTTACGGCAACCGCCGAACGTGCCGGAAAAGCTCCGTCGAAATATGTAGCATACACGCCGTTCATCCCGGCAAAGAAAGACATATCTTGAAGGAATACAGTCGTTTTGACAATGTTTCCCATTGTCAAACCTGCTTCTTCAAGAATATGTTTTATATTCTCTAACGACTGACGTGCCTGTTCTTCAATACCTTCCGCCATTTTTCCGGTAGCAGCGTCAATAGGCAACTGTCCGGACACAAAGATCATTCCATTTGCTTCTATCGCCTGACTGTAAGGTCCGATAGCTCCCGGAGCCTTCTCACTACAAATTACTTTTTTCATATTTATTTCTTTTTCTGTTTGATTGATTTTCAAAGATAGCAAAAAAAAGCCTCTCACAAAACGAATTTTGCAAGAGGCCGTCTATTTCTTCTTAAAAAAGATTATTCAGCTTTTTCTTCTTCAACAGCAGGAGCTGCTTCAACCGGTTTTTCAACTTTTACTTCTTCTCTTGCAACATTCACCGTTACATTTACCGAAGAAGGCTGTGCTTGATACGGCATACGGTTTTTCGGATCTTCACCATATTGGTTAGGGCCTACCGTACCGTCTGCAAACAACATATAAAGTCCGAATAGTGCGTTAACAATAGGAACAAACATCAGCAGAATCAACCAACCTGACTTGTCCAGGTCGTGCAAACGTTTTACCCCCTGTGCCAAAGAGAACCACATGGAAGCAACCAATGCAGCAAGACCGATCAACAAACCGAATACCGAACCACCTGCAGATCCCATACCCGCACCTAAAATAAAGGTACCGATACCCAATGCCCATGCAATACTAAACACTATACCACCAACAATGCCTGACAGGAAATATTCGATTCTACGAATACGACCGTCAAAAGAAAAAGGAGCTTTGAACATAATTTATTAAGTTTTATATGAATAAAATAAGTGAATTATTATTCGTGTTTCTCAATATGGAAGCAAAGATATAAAAAAAATTAAATAGAGAAAGCAATTAGGCAAAAAAAACGAAAAAGTGTCCCATTTTCTGTAGAAATCACAATCTCACCCCATCCCATTCCATTACTATCACCCATTCTTTCGGCTGACAAGTTCCGTGAGAACAGTGAGGAACTGTAGCAACCACCAAGTCACAATTGGAAGATAGTACAATTCTTAATTCTTTCAGCAACATATCCAGCTGAATCATTAAATGAAGATACTTCGTCATACACCGGATCACTCGTACATACTGATAAATACACATATCCTCTCCCCGTCTTATTCCCCCCAACGTTTTTGAGGAAATAGCAAATTCATCCATAAAAAATGCATTAATAAATGCGCTATCTGTATCCATTAAAGCCAATACCAAATTGCTTAAAAACTCATAAGGTTTTTGTTTTTCTTTCGCCATGTCATTCTATGATTAATAATTTTAAATTTTTCAGTTTATATTTGCTTTATCAAGTACTTTCCACATAGGAAAGTAACCCTATTTTTAATATACCGACCTTTGCTCCCGCTATCTGATAGTCAGGTAGCACAATCTTACAAAAAACAATTTTATATGAAAGTTCTAGAAGAAATCAAAGTCTCGGTTTATGAAAATGTGTATTCAAAAAAGCCCAAAGTCATGTCTTTCCTTGAAGTCATTATTATGTGTATTCATCCTATTTATGCAACGATTATCAATACCATCCGTAGATATTATGCAGATGGAGATCATGCTGCCGCACAGAAATTGAAAAATCAACTCCCTTGCTTCACTCCGGCAGGTACATTCAATGGAGCGCATGCTATCAAACACTTCCTCCTCCCCAGTCATATTGTCGGACTCGATTACGATCACGTAAAAAATCGTCTGGAAGTCATTCAACGTTGCGCGGCAGACCCGCATACGGTAGCGGCCATAGAAAGTCCGACCGACGGTGTGAAAGTCTTCGCCTATGTAGAAGATATCGAAGGCCGCCATCGTGAAGGTCAGCAATTGGTGAGCCGTTACTACAATCAGTTGCTGGGTCTGGAGAGTGATCCGGCGTGCAAGGACGAAAGCCGTCTGTGTTATTTCAGTTATTCTCCCAATGGATACGTTGCCAGTCTCTATCAGGCATTTACTTTGGAACCATTAATGAGAAAAGAAGAAAACTCCTCTTCCAAAAATAAAAAACTTCCTCCTTTCCCCCTCCAAAACAACCCTACGGAAAATACTTCTGAAGACGAAATCAACAAGTTCATTTCGTCCTATATTTTCCTTCATCCCTTAACAACCGGGCAACGCCATTCCAACGTGTTCAAACTAGCCTGTGAAGCCTGCCGCCGCCACTATCCGCAAGAAAGCATATTACGCGGGCTAACAGTCTTTTTCGAGCACACAGATTTTCGTGCCGAAGAACTGACAAGCGTATTATCATCTGGTTACAAACAAGTTAACAATCAGACATCCGCAACAGTTCCACCGGCTTATTCCCCCTGTCAAAAAGACATAAGGACAAAAGTCCCCTATGGTACTTTAGAAAACTCCGACAGCACCGAAGAAGCCTATTGGCTGGGAGAAGAATTCAGGAAAGGAACACCTTTATTCCCGCGCGATTTGTACAATAATCTTCCCGATCTACTGAATGACTGTATCATTGAAGACGCAAGCGACCGCGAACAAGACATCTCCCTCCTTTCCGATCTTACCGCACTAAGTGCGGCACTTCCACAAACTTTCGGAATTTATAACCACAAAAAATATTCCCCCCATTTGTTCAGTGTCATATTTTCTTCTGCCGGCAGCGGTAAAAGCATTGCCCAAACCGGACGCTATCTATTGGAAGAAATACAGACTGAAATACTGTCTACCAGTGAATCCATGTTAAAAAACTACCATACAGCGCACAATACCTGGCAAGCAGAATGTCAGCGGAAAAGGAAAAAAGGAGAAACGTGTTCCGAAGAGCCTCAAAGACCTCCTTTTAAAATGTTGTTCATTCCCGCCACTACCAGTTACACCCGTATGCAAATTCAGATGCAGGACAACGGTTCGCAAGGAAGTATCATTTTCGATACGGAAGCCCAAACGCTCTCCACGGCCAATCACCTGGATTGTGGTAACTTCGATGATATGCTCCGCAAAGCTTTTGAGCACGAAAACATTGATTCTTCCTATAAAGCCAACGGTATCAGTCCGGTTTATATCCGTCATCCTAAATTAGCCTTACTTCTGACGGGTACTCCCGGACAGATAGACAGTTTGCTAAGCAGTTGCGGGAACGGACTCCCCAGCCGTATTCTGACTTACACTTTCCGTGAAATTCCTCACTGGAAAGAAATGGGCGATGATTGCATTTCATTAGAAGACTCTTTCAAGCCGATTGCTCATCGTGTCTACGAACTATATAATTTCTGCCTGGCCCATCCTGTTCTATTTCATTTCACCCGTCCACAATGGCACCGTCTGAATGAGATTTTCTCACACATGCTGTCCGAGGTAGCCATGGAAGGCAATGATGATCTCCAAGCCGTAGTGAAACGCTATGCCTTTCTGGTGATGCGTATCAGCATGATTCAAACCCGTATCCGGCAATTTGAAGCTAATGATCTTTCTCCCGAAATTTATTGTATAGATGCTGATTTCGAGCGTTCTCTTCAAATTGTCCTGTGTTGTTACGAGCATAGCCGTCTGTTACACTCATCCATGCCGGTCCCTTCGGTCCGTCCACTGAAAAATCCGAACGTTATTCGCAATTTCGTCAATGAGTTGCCTGACAGCTTCACTACAGATGAAGCTATTCAGATTGGCGCAAAATACGATTTCAACCTTCGTAAGGTTACACGTCTTCTAAAATCACTTAACGGAATAAAAATCAGCAAGGTATCTCATGGTTCTTATACTAAGATGAATAAATAACAGTCATAGGTGTCTTTTTGTCCTTTTGTCCTTTTGGAGAATCGGAAAAACATCGGGAGATTTGAAAAAAACATCTCAATAATTGAAATCAAACATTGGGAAGTTTCGATACAAATCTCCCAATGTTTTTTCTTTTTATCTATGCGCCCATGTACGTCACTATGCGTCATGTCACTTTTCCAATGTATTACTTTTGTCATGTAATCGATTACAAGAGAATTAAACAATTAAAAACTAGAAATTAAAAATTAAAAGTTTATGGCACAGAATTACACTCTCATGGCTCGCAAGAACCTGTTGAAACCTGATGAAACTCCGAAGTACTATGCAGTGGCGCGTAGTGGTCGTAAAGTGACTGTCAAGGAAGTCTGCAAACGAATCTCCGAACGTTCCTCTTATTCAAAAGGAGAATTGGAAGGTTGTATCGGTGAGTTTCTGCTCGAAATAGTCAACGTACTGGATGAAGGAAATATCGCCCAAATGGGTGACCTGGGCAATTTCCGCATGAGCATCAAAACGGGCACTCCGACCGATACGGTAAAGGAATTCAAGACATCGTGCATCGATAAGGGCAAAGTACTCTTTTATCCCGGAAGTGATCTCCGCAAATTGTGTAAGACGCTGGATTATACATTGTATAAGAGCGATTCTTCGGCAGATTCGGACAAAGATCCGCTTCCTGATGACGGTGACGACAATCAAGGAGGTTCCGGCAGTGGGGTAACTCCGGATCCGTCAGTATAATCAACCGATTGTTGTTGGGTTATTGAGTTCAAAATGTATAAGTATTTATTCTTTAATTTAAATTCGTATGAAAAAGCAACTTTGGAAAAACATCCTCCAGTTTATTGTAACTATTGCAACGTCGGTCATTTCGGCCTTGGGTGTAACGTCCTGTATGGGACAGTAATCTTCTGATCATCTATATGGAAAAACCAGAAGATAATTATCTCCCCCGTGAGATTAAGTTATTGGTGATTCATTGCAGCGCAACGCGCTGCAATGTTCCCTTCACCGTAGAACAACTTCGGCAATGTCACCTGCAACGCGGATTCAAGGATATCGGCTATCACTTTTATATCACCCGGGACGGAGAGCTTCATCACTGCCGTCCGATATCAGAGCCGGGTGCACACGTGAGAGGCTTCATATTACATAGTATAATTTATATATCCTGTTACTAAAATAGTTATATTTGCATCATTATTATTAGAATAATCTGAATATGAAGGCAATACTATTAGTAAGAGTTTCTACAAAAGCACAGGATTTCGACGAACAGGAACGAGAAATTTACAATATGGCTATCAAAGACGGCTATTTACCGGAGTGCATAATTCCTGTATGTGAAAAGGAATCCGGTATAAAGTTGGCAGAAGAAGAGCGTGCAGGATTAAACAAAATGAAAGAATTGATTGAAGAAGATAATGATATAAATTGTGTGTACTGTTGGGAAGTATCAAGAATTGCTAGAAGAAAGAAAATAAACTTCTCTGTATTGGATTATCTCACAACTCATAAAATACAGTTAGTAGTCAAGAATCCGTCTATACGGCTATTTAAAGATAATGGAGATATAGATGAGGGTGCAGAAATGGTATTCACTTTATTCTCCCAAATGGCAGAATCAGAAATGCGTACTAAACTAGCCAGGTGGAAACGTACAAAAGATGCTAAACGCAAAGAATCTATATATACTGGTGGCTGGATTTTATATGGATATACGGTAGATGAGACAACGAAGAAACTAATAATAGACGAGAAACAGGCAAATATAGTAAAGACGATATTTGCTTTATATTTGACAGGGAAATATAGTTATGGTAGTCTAGCTAAAGAACTAATGCAAACAGGGCTATTAGTAGGTTATACTTTGCTTACTGCTAGAAAATTTATATCATTAACTTTAAACAATTTAGCTTATGCAGGTTTGCCTTCTTCTACCAATAAACGTAATAATGTCAAGACGGAAGGAAATATATATCCTCAGTTAGTAACATTGGAAATGATAAATAAATGTAAAGAGATAGCCAAGAGTAATACAAACAAACCTAAAAAACAGTATAACAACTATTATTTCGGTAAAGGATTATTAAGGTGTCCTTACTGTGGTGGAATAATGGTTGCAAAGAAGAATAACAATACATATCATTGTCAAGAATGTACTAAAGGATTTTGGATACAGATAAATTTAGTTGACAGCATACTTTGGCATAGTTCTATTATGCTTTATGCAACTAAATTAGCACACAAGGATGATGAAGATAGAAAACAATATTACTGCCAACTAACAATATGCGACAGTAAAATTAAAACTTCTGAATCGCGAATTAAAGCAATGCAGGAAAGAGCGGAGGTAATAGAACATAAGGCTTATGTGGAGGGTACTCTATCAATAACGAAAGCTGATTCTTTTATTAATGAACTCAATAATAAAATAGACAAGGAAAGAAAAGAACTGAATAAGTGGATGAATGATAGAGCTACTATTCAAAATCTGTTGATTGAAGTGAGTAGAGATGACAAGGTAGTAAACTTAGATAAAGTAGCAGAAATAAAAGACGACAAAACAAGATATGATATTATCCACGAAGTTTTTGATTGTGCTTTTATAGACAAAATTGAACAGTATAAATATACTATTTCAATATATCCAAAACTTTGGAATCATCCACTTCAATACACTTTGAATACGAAAAAGAATACTGTCTTTACAGATGTCACAGAAGATATTCATCAACACTTAATAGGTAAATTTCACGCTATTGAAGATGGTGTAGAAGTTTTGCCAGTATCAGAAGAAATTAAATGCTACGAAGAAAGATTTAAGGCAGTAAGGAACAAAGAGAAAAACCGTTATTATAATGTAAAATATTGCAGAGAACATAAAGAAGATAATGCTAGAAGGCAAAGGGAATACAGAGCTAGGCAAAAGGCTTTAAAAGCAAAAACAATAAAGTAAAATAAAGTGCCAATCGATAATCACATTTTATTAATACTTCTAGTCGATTTTTTCAGTTTGTGGTACTAGTATTAGGTCATTCCCTAAAAACTTAGTACCTTTGTATCAATATATTACAAATAGTATATAAGATAGCACAGGCACAAAAGATACACTATTTTATCACCATTTTTATTATAAAACAGTACCATGCAAACATTCACCTATGAAGAAATCAGAGAAAAAGCACTAAAACAAGGAATTGCAGATAACAGGCTTAGAGTTGGCTTATGGGCTAGTTCAAATGGCTATATTAAAAGCAAAAGAAAGATACAAGGGAAAGTCTATACGATTTATTTTGCACCACAACATTAATTAGATTCAGATACATCATTTATAAAATAAACCAATGACCTATGATTATTCATATTCCTACGGGAAAGCGATTCAATAATCGAAAAGAAGCAAAGATTTACTTTGGTAGTGCTTATTACTACAAGATAGAAAAAGAGAAGAAAGATTTACTATTTATAAACAATATTCAATCCGCTACTAATGAATATTCTACCCCAATTTTGCAGAAGCAATGCAACCGTCAACTATTCCATTCTAAATAGATTCAAACCTGCCAATATTTATAGATTTTTCTGTTTGTCTCTTTCAAGAGATGATTGGTATAATGTGAGAATTACTTTAGATGAATTAAAAAGAACAAGTGGTGGTAAATCTGTAAGCAGTTTTAATAAGATATTTCAAGAATATTTGGATATAAAGCCTTATTTTGTGGATAACGGTTTTTACTATCTAACTAGACGGAATATTTATCATATTCCTGCAATGGAAGAACAATGTATCACTATCTCCAATAAGTTTGCATTAATCGAACTGGATGCAGCAATAAAAGGCTTCTTTATCCAATTACTACTATTATCCCAATATGGCAATATAGAGCTGATTAAGAAAAATAATTAGTCTTATTTTATGTTGGGATAAGCACAAGTTTACCTCAAAAAAATTAAGTAAGCTAATGAAAGGTGAAACTGTAAATATAGAGTATAACTTTGAAAGAGCTAGAACTTTTTTGGATGCTATGTCTAATTTTACAGATAAATTTGTTGCTAAGAACTATGCTATTAATGTCGTCATAGACTTATCAAGCGAAATGGGTTACAAGCCTGTTTGTGAAGCATTGTCCAAAATTTCAGAAACTACCATACAAAGAATTGAAGGGATAACTGGAGAGGAAAATGTAAAAAGCTTTTTGAAGGATGCAATAAATAAAGAGTTAGGTAAATAAAAGTTTAATCACTTAAAACCATAGGTTATGTAACCAAAGTTTAAAAGTGCATATTTCATAGCCGATTATCAGAAATGGTAATCGGCTTTTTTATTGATTATAGTAACAAGATACATAAATAGGGTTAAATAGTATAAAGCCTCGCACATGCGCACCCGGCTCTGATACCGGACGGCAGTGATGAAGTTCTCCGTCCCTGGTGATATAAAAATGATATCCGATGTATTTGAAACCACGTTGCAAATGGCATTTGAGTAATTGTTCTTCTGTAAAGGGGATGTTGGCACGCGTAGCGCTGCAATGTACTACAATATATTGAATGCTTCGTGGCACATATTCTTCTTCTGAAGAAAATTCTTTTAACTCTTTCATCTTATTCGTTCGTTTAGATATGGGCTACACAAGAGGTTACCCCCAAGGCAGAGATGATTGAAGTGGCTACCGTGATAAAGATTTGTAAAATTTGTTTCCAAACTGATTTTTTCATGACTTTTGATTTTAAATAATTGAAAATAAAAATGAGATTATAAAAATAGAGTTGACTTGTGAGTTGCCAGCATTAAACCGGCAACTCTGTGAAGCATAAATATCGTGTTATTTTATATGCTCGGGTCCGGTGTTTGTCCTTTGTCTTCATCCGGATCAGGTACTACAACGTCGTCACCTTCACTTCCTTCACCTTTCTTTACTTGTGTATATTTCATTGCCTTACACATGTCCAGAAGCATGCTTCCCGGATGAAAACGGACACGGGAAATTTTGATACAGGTGGCCGCCTTGAATTTCTCTGCCGTTTCGCTGGCATTACCAGTAACAATCGTTACACGGAAACTCCCCATATCGCCAAGCAGGACGATATTACCCAATGACAACTGATTCTTCATTTCCAACAGAAACTCAGTAATACATCCTTTCAACTCACCGATAGAATAAGAGGAACGCTCTGATACACGACTGATAACTTCGTCTGTATCCACTCTGCGATTGCTACGAGCCATTGCATAAAACTTGGCCGGCTCTTGTGGCTTTAACGGATTTTTACGTTCTACCACGACATACTTCTGTGCCATAAATCTTTCTTTTTTAATTGATTCTTAATTCTTAAATCATATCTCTGTAATCGATTACACCGCAAAGATACCATATTGAGAATGGGTGATGAACGTCAGTGAACGTTATTGAACGGTGGTTATTTTATTTGACTAAATACTTGCTGAGGTATGTAAAAAACACTATCTTTATATCATTAATAACAGAATAAGTAGGATAAAATGGAAGAAGTAAAATTTTATGTGAGATGCTATGATAAGATTGAGTTGGCGAGAATGTATTTCCCGAATTTGAGTAATCCCGTATCTGTAGCAAAGCTCCGTCGTTGGATGCGTAATTGTATGCCCTTAATGGAGGAACTTATGGCAGGAGATTTTCATCCGAAAATGAAAATGTTCAGTGCGCGGGAAGTCAGGCTTATCGTACGTTATTTGGGGGAACCGGACGGATACGTTTTCATGCATGAACATGCGGATGTAAAATGACTGCTCTTTTAAATGAAAACGACCGCTTCTTTTCTTAATAAGGAGCGGTCGTTTTAGTGTAAACATACAGTCGTTTACGTTGAATTGACCGCTCGATTTATATAAGTCAAACGGTCGGTTGAAACAGGTCAGGCAGTCGTATTCTTTTTCATCCAGGCTATGCCGGGCACGTAGTCCTCCAGTTTTGTCATACTCGGGTCATGTCTGAAATAAAGTTCTTTTGTCGTACCGTTGCGGTGTTTGACAATATCTATCACTCCCAGTCCTTCAGTTGGATACGTACTTTTACGGTCTGTGTCACGTCCGGAAAGAGCAGGGCGTGAAAGCATCAATACCAGATCAGCGTCTTGTTCGATAGCTCCGCTTTCCCGCAGGTCGCTCAAACTAGGACGACTGTCAGGACGCCCTTCTACATTACGGTTTAATTGGCTGAGTAGTATGACGGGAATATTTAGTTCTTTTGCCAGCATTTTGGCTTTACGGCTGGCTTGGGCTACTTCCTGCTCGCGGTTGCGGTTGTTCCGATCACTTTTCATGTCACATAATTGCAGGTAGTCAATGATGACACCGTCGCATTCACCTTTGCTTTGTAGCAGTTTGGCGGAAGAACGAACGTAATCCATACTCACTGACGGGTTATCATCAATGTGAATAGGTAGACGGGACAACTCAGCTGCTGCTTCGTGCAGTTGCCTCTGTTCACTGGGTGTAAGTTGGCCGCTGCGTACATTGTCGGGGTTGACATTGGTGGTAGCAGCCAGTAACCAGCGGTCACCCAAACGTTCTCCTAGCATCTCGAGACTGAATATAGCTATGTGATAACCGGCAGAAGCAGCGGCACGCGCCAGGTGCAGGGCGAATGACGTTTTACCTACTGCAGGACGGGCAGCAATGACTACCTCGTCACCTGGTTGCCAGCCGCATGTCAGGCGATCAAGATCGGAGAATCCGGTAGGAAGCCCCGTTATACCATTCTTGTTGGAGCTGATGCGCGCTTCTATTTGTTTAATCGTATCATCCATCAGTTGTAACATGGAGCGTAGATGTTCGGTAGTTCCACATTCATTTTCCAGTCGGTCAAGGAGGGTATGAGCGTCTGCCAATGTATCGTCTATATCGGTGGTTTCGTCGGCAGCCAACGCCAGAAGCTTGTGGAATCCCAGAATCGTTTCACGACGGATATATTTCTGTTTAAGAATCCGTGCATGATATTCGAGGTGAGCACTGGAAGCTACACGCCCGCTGATGTGTGCCAGCGTGTAAGGTCCTCCGATGAATTCAAGTTTGCCGCGTCGGGCAAGTTCTTCTTTGACTGTTATGATATCTATTTTCTGTCCGTTGCGATACATACTTTGTAACGTAGCGTAAATCTCCAGATTTTTTTCATTATAAAAAGCTTCCGGTCGTAGTATATCTGCAATCAATGTGATTGCTTTGCTTTCAATCAGGCAACTGCCAAGTATGATTTCCTCAAGTTCGGCATCCTGTGGATTTATAATTTCACTCATTTTCTTTACTAATAATCATATTCATTCAGGAATGCTTTATCGGATAGATATGTACTAGCCTGCATACAGTACTTTGTATCTGTCAGATTGTCATAATATTCATCAATATTCTTCAAGCTCAGGCTGCGTTCGTGGGGAGACAATTTCTTCCATTCCCGGCGTGCCCGGCCGATATTGGTTTTCGGCTTTTGAGTTACTTCATGATATTTAGCCCAGAATACTTCGAAAGTAACTCCATTTGCTTCTTCGTGGGCATTCTCGCGACGTTTCTGTCCTACAAGCAGATCATAACTGGGGATACGTATGTGAGTGATATACGGATTAATAACTCTTTCTATAATCCCTTCTTCATACATTTTATTGAAGAAATATCGTGTCCGGCTACGTTTCCAACCAAATAATTTCGCCCAATGAGCAATGGATATAACCGATTCGCCCCGCCGACATTCAAAAGTGTAATGTTTCACAGTACATTCTGTTGTGCTGTAATTGACGTGAGTTAGCACGAGGATGAAGGCGTCGAAGTATCCTGTCGCACCTTTTGTCTTTTTCATTTGCTCCTCAAACAATACTTTAGGGAAAAGGAGATATCCCTTCTTTAGCATTTCTGCTGTTGATTTAATCATAAGTTTACTTATTTAATACATATAAAATATTTCAGTCGTCTTGGGAGGTACATTTTAGGACCTCTTTGAGCGACCTTTTTTGATTACTCTCAAACGTCGTGGTAGAAGATAGGGGGAGTATATGGTATTTTATGCTTCGACCTCTCTTTGGCCCACTAATATATATAATAAAAAAAGAATGTATTAAAATACATTATATCTTCATCCTCGACTTTCATTGTTC